>ERZ772884.2000-NODE-2000-length-12534-cov-4.357080_pt1 | contig 12534 bp, 14 predicted proteins | sample MGYA00580574_ERZ772884 | MGnify/ENA primary metagenome ERZ772884 (study PRJEB29015, sample SAMEA2737690) | human gut metagenome | biome: human gut; feature: human-associated habitat; material: faeces | place: China | collected 2012 ... | reverse complement strand
TTAACCTGGTCACCTGCAGAGATCACAAAGTTGATATCCGGATTCTGCTCAAGCGCTGTATTGAGAGTACGGTTCCATGAAAATCCGTCGTTTTCTGCTGCTTTATTGGCTGCACCGGACTCATTGGTAAGCTCTGCTCCATTCTGTGTCTGACCTTTGGAAGCACCGATCTGCGGGTCACCTACATAGAGGATTTTTACAGAGTCTGTACCCTGTGTTTTGTACTCAGATACCTCTGTCTGCTCACCGTTTTTCTCAACTGTATAATAATAAGTTGTGTTCGGCTCCAGACCTGTAACTGTTACATGATTATATTCATATGCCTTGTCTCCTGTAAGACTCTGATCTACATCACCGGCAGTTCCTTCAAAGGTTTCAAGATTGTCTTTGTCTGTTCCGAAATGAACTACAGGTGTTGCATCGCTGTCACCTTTTTCACTGTACCATGCAAAGTTCAGCTGTGTATCATCAGCACCAGGTGTTAAAGATACCTTTGTAAAATCAGCTGCTGTTGTTTCCCAGGCTGCATCCCAGTCAGACCATCCGGAATCAGCACCAACCACGCTGCTGTCTGTATAATGATCTGTAGATGCATATGCAGAAGGACAAACCATAGTCACTGAAAGAGCTGTCAAAAGACCTGCAATTAATTTTCTTCTCATAATAATAATAGACTCCTTTTCACTCAAAAAATATTATTTTTTTGTTGACAAGTGGAGTATATCACCCAAATTTTCAAAAAACAATCAGGTTTGCTTATGTTTGACAGACATTTACGCTTTCCTTAACAAAAGCAGATATTTGTTAAGTTTCATACATCCCAGAGAAACAATTATTTTAATACAGGAGGGAAGCTGTTCCCCTGCTCCAGTTCTTCCATCTGTCCCAGAATCTGCTTCTGACGATTGTCGAAAAGCAGACCTTTATTGTGACGATAATACTGATCAGAACCATTCTCACGGATAAACCAGAGACTGTAATAATTGGCATTCAGTTCTGTGATAAAGGCCACCATTTCCTGGCTGTCACCAAAGGCTGCTTCCATAAAATCAAAAACATTCTGAAGCGTCTGGGACGTATATTCTGTCTGAGTTTCAAGGCTGTCAGCCTCCTCTGCAAAAGCTGTTTTTGCCTTCTCATAAGTAGCCTTTTCTGAAATTTCATTTTCAAAGAAACTCACTGTACGGATAAATACTTTTTCTTCATTTTTAGTGAGAAGCTCAGATTTTTTTGCAGTATGAAAATCATTTTCTGCCTTTTTATAAATGGATTCCAGCGTCATTTCCGGAAGGTTATCTCTGTATTCTGTCATGTAACCATAGAGCTTTGTCACATAGGCATCCATAAAATAACAATCTGCAAATAACTGGCTAAGCTTTCCGTTCAACAAACCAACAATACTCAGATGCTCATCCAGTGAAGCATTGCGAATCTTGCCCAGAGTGATGGGCGTCCATTTACCCTGAAGCAGATCCTCCACTGCATAGTCTGTCTTATACTTATTGTATAATGCCAGATATGCGGCAAAATCTTTTGCGATCATTGGATGCTGGATATACTGATATACCACCTCTCTGTCCACTTCTTTGTTCAGTGTTTCATATACCTGTATCAGCCTGGAAAGATCTTCCCAGCCTCTGGCAGTGGCAAAAATCCGTCCGTCTACTGTGTTCTCCATTCTGTAGAAATTCTTTCTGCGAAGCTCCAGATAAGAGATCACAGCCGGATGGATTCCCTGCTCATAGGCATATTCTTTCCACACTTCAAAATCCGGCTGCACATCAATCCTCTTGATTCTGTCAAGGGTTACTACGTCAAATTCGCGGACAGATTTATTGTATTCCGGCGGGTTTCCTGCTGTCACGATCACCCATCCTTCCGGTACTTTCTGATTGCCAAAAGTCTTTCCCTGAAGGAACTGCAGCATCATAGGCGCCAAGGTCTCTGATACGCAGTTAATCTCATCAATAAAAAGAATTCCTTCTCTGAGACCTGTTTTTTCCATCTTTTCATAGACAGAGGCAATAATCTCACTCATAGTATATTCTGTGACAGAAAAACTCTCACTTCCAAAGGTTTTCTCTTTGATAAAGGGTAGTCCTACTGCACTCTGTCTGGTGTGATGTGTGATAGTATAAGATACCAGACCTACCTTACATTCCCTGGCGATCTGTTCCATAATCTGCGTCTTTCCAATACCCGGTGCCCCCATAAGGAGAATTGGTCTCTGGCGTATGGCCGGGATCAGATATTCTCCAAATTCATCCTTCGCAAGGTATGCTTCTATTGAGTCCTTTATCTCCTGTTTTGCTCGTTTTATATCCATAATGTAAATCCTTTCCTGCTGAACACTTCTTACTTTTACTCAGTTTTTTATTTCATTACCTGTCTGGCTTCTCAAAATCATCCTCATCCAAAATCAGTTTCATGGCCCATACCGGTACATCCACATCTCTGTAATTATCCTGCATAAACACAAACGCAGTCTTATATGACGGCATTTTCTTCGGGTAAATTCCGAATCCATCTGTAAAATAGATCATCCCTTTCAGGTTATGAAATTCATGCTGTTCCAGCAGTTTGTCCACCCATTCAAATGCAGGCCTGAAGTCTGTTCCGCCATCTCCATACAGTTCCAGATGTTCCATATAGTCTTTCATTTCTTTCCGGGACGTGATCCTTTTATCTGTGTGGACTTTCTCATCACACTGAATGATGTGCACATTTATTTTTGTAAAAAAGCTCTCACTCTCACTAAGTACACCGTAGGTTTCCTCCAGAAACTTTCTCACCAGTTCTCCTGAACAGGACATGGAAGTATCGATGACGATCACAAATTCCTCTATCTTCTTAACTTCTTTGGATTCCAGTGGTTCGATCAGCGGCATATTTCCATAGAGGCGCAGACCATAGGTATAGAAATTGTAATCAAAACTGTCATCATCCACTGCCAGTTCTTCATGAAAAACTGCAAATTTCCGCAGGAATTCTCTGTAATCGTACCGACTTCTGTTCTCTGTTTTTATCTGCTCCAGGAAATCTCCGTCCCGCTCACCTGCCTCCTGGGAAAAGGTTTCCAGATCCGTCTCGATTCCATCATTGATCTCCCCCCATTTGCGGCTGAGCATGGGATTCGGTTTCTGATCCGGTTTCTTACTTTCCCAGTATCTGTGGTCATCTGTGCGAAATTCCTGTTCCAGATTTGTAAGATCCTTTTCACTCAGATTCCATTCTGACAATATTTTATACACTCTCTGTGCATTAAGAGTTTTGCCCTCTTTTTCAAGGAGACGGTAGGTTTCTCTTCGCAGAAGACTGCGTGAGAAACGGATGCTCCGATAGTTCATCCCATCTATCATATGCTCCACTGCAATGTCACAACTCAGATCACGCATACGTTCCTGGATTGTGATTCCATCGTCTGCCCTCTTCTTACCTTCTGTACCTCTCCATGCAAAATGCCGGAAAATACAGTGGAATACCATATGCAGATACCCTCTGTTCACCAGAATCCTGTTCTCTCTATATAAACCTCCCAGCATCTGTGGCTGGAAATACATCACTCTTCCGTCTGTTCCAAACCCATGGATCTGACCATCCATCTGATAGGAAAAACTGCTCAGTGCCACATCCAGAAATCGCATTCCCAGATATAATTCATCCCTCGCAGCCCTGAGAATACTGCTGCCGATTTCTTGCAGACGCTCTGCTCTTTCTGCTATTTCCTGTATTTTATCCTCTGGCTGCATCATTATTTTCCTCTATATCTATCACAGTTCAAACCTCTTTTTTCTTAGTATAGTTCTTCTATTCAAAGATTTTTCTGTAGTTTGTGATTGTTCATTTTTCCCCTGCTCTGTCCTGTCAGCTTCCTGACTATTTTGCAGCTTATCCACATCTATACGTTCACTTCCTGCCGTATTATCCACCAGATTTGCTCTTTCATTCATCAAAAATGCGGATACTTCCGTTTCTTTTCTCTTAGATGCACAATCCAACGCAGAATCAATTCCTTCCAGTGTCCAGAGTTTTTGCGAGGATATCACTTCCAATCTGTGCATATCCTCCTGTTTTACCAGATATTCTGCAATATCTCCCAGATTCTTACGGATATATTCCCTGTAATTCTCCCTGGCTTTCCCGGTCAGTTCATAAGGAAACTCCAGTCTGCCAAATGACATATCAACCAGAACTTCCAGCTTATCCATGGCTACCGCCATTTCAAAAAGCCTGTCATATTCCTGATAATTCAGCTCCTTATCATAAAAACACTGCCTGTAATTACTGCCTGATCCATGATATTCCGTATACAAAATACGCGCCGGAGTGTTCTCAACCGCCTCATCATAATGCTCCGGAAATACAAGTCTGGCTTCTTCATACTCATAAAGAAAGTTTACATCTATCCTCTGCCACATCTCGCCCAGCATTTCCTTAACGCCTGACTTCTTTCCCTGTCTCATATGAACAGTCAGCTTCTCCAATGCATGGCAGCCTGTAAATGCACCACAGCCTATCTGCATCAGGCTGTCAGAAAACTCCAGCTTTTTCAGATTCCCGCAGCCATAAAAAATATATCGTCCAATCTCTTTTAAAGTGTAAGGAAAAACAATCTCCTCCACGTCATTTCCTGCCAGAACATGCTCTTCTCTGCCAAACTCAAGACCATCTGACACTTCCCACAGACTGGCATTTTTCAGGTCTTCCTTCTCATCCATATGGCTAGAAAATGCATAGGGTGCTGCACTAATTACCAATTTGTCATCTATCATTCCCGGAATCTCAACTCTGCCCTCTATTCCAAAACACCGCAGAATTTCAATCCCGCCAGATTTCTCTCTGTAGTAAATCTTCATTTTCTCATTTCTCCCCGGAGATATTTTCTCTCAAAGCACATAAAATCATCCCTGAAAAGTATAATACTTCCCAGGGATTTTTTCTATACCACTGATGCTTAATATTAAACAGATATTCGCACTCCACTACCCACCTATAATCGAATACCGATATAAAGATTACCATTAGCGTAATACTGGCTCCGGTTTAAAGTTCAGATAATCTCCTGACACCAGCTTGTACTCTATTCCATCCACATAGCCTTTAAAGCTGTCATCATACCGCTTCTCTCCATGACAGTGAGAATAGATCACCTTCTCGGCGCCAAATTCCTGTGCCATCAGGGTAAACGGACTCTCCATCTCTCCAATACTTGTAGGTGGATAATGAAGAAACATGATAAACTTCTCATATCCTGCTGCCTTCGCCGCTTCAAAAGAGCAGCGCAGCCGCCCCAGCTCCCGCTCTCGGATCTTCAAGAAATGCTCATAGCTGTCTTTTCCTTCATAACAGTAGCCTTTGGTTCCCACCAGCGCATAATCCTCATATGTATAAAAATTATTCTGCAAAAATTCCAGCTTTCCTCTGAACATCTCATTCAGATTTTCTGTCTTCTTCGCATCCCAGAACATATCGTGATTTCCCCGAAGCAGAATCTTCCTGCCCGGCAGAGCCATAATAAAATCCAGATCCGCCTGACACTCTGCAAGATCTCTCCCCCAGGAATGATCTCCTGTTATCACTACTGTATCATTCTCTGTTACTCTCTTCTTCCAGTACTTCTCAATCTTAACTACATGGTTCTTCCATCTTTTATCAAATACATCCATAGGTTTATTGACTGTAAACGAAAGATGAAAATCACCGATTGCGTATAGGCTCATTGTACACTCTCCTGTCTGTTCTGCTCGTTAATTATCTTCCAATCTCGATGCTCATGGCATGCCAGGCTTCTCCGCCCCAGGTGGAGTTTGCCTGACCCAGATCTGTAAAGCCGAATTTCTCATACATCTTCACTTTTTCATCCAGACAGGTGAGGAAAAGTTTCTTTCGTCCTTTTTGTGCTTCCTTCTGGCAGTATCGGGATACCAGTTCACGTCCCAGTCCCTGCATACGATATTCCGGACGAACATCCAGACCCAGAAGCATGATATTCTTGCCTTCAGGATTACTCAGGGAAATATCTGTGAAGAATTCATCTCTGAAAGCCTCCTCATCTGTAGGAACTCCATTAAGAAATGCAGCCAGCTTTCCGGTTTCCTTATCCTCAGCTACCAGAAATGTTTCTGCTGTTGCTTTTATTCTCTCTGTCAGACTTTTCGGGGAACATGCCTCATTTGGCGGGAAACAGATCTGCTCGATCTCTATCGCCTGCTGTGTCTCCTCCGGTCTGATACATCTGAATTCAAATCTATCCATATTGTTTGTACTCATTTTTATATCCTTCTCCTGTTATCTTGTTATTTCCTGCATATTCAAAATCTGCAAGTTTCCCATATAGTTGTTTTATCTACATCGGGCAGCTTCTCTTTGATTTCTCATCCAGATCTTCCCGTATATAGTGTGCATTAAACTCCATGTTAATGTCGCGGATTTCCTTCGTACCATCAATATATTCCTGATACATCTCTGCCAGTCCCGCCATACAGCCATCACAGCTTGCAGAAATATTCCCAAAAGATTCCTCCACAATCTGTTTTCTTTCTTCTCTGGTTGTGTCCTTTATCAAAATACTCTTAATCTCCATAACCTTCACCCCGACTTTCTTTGGTATTCTTTTGATATTTCTTTCCTTATATCTTTTATTTGATTGTAACATCTGAAAGCATTTTTGTGAAGCTAAGAAACAGGCATAAAAAACGGTCTGATTACATCCTCTTAAAATATGTCAGTTTAAAGTGTTAAAGTACTGGAATTTTAGATAACACCATGTTATACTTGTAAAGGAAAATGTGCAGGCAGTCCGGTCAGGTATAAAATATTCCTGAGTTCCGGCATTATCAAAGACCTGCATGTACTTATATGGAGGAAACAGATTATGTCTATGAAAATCAATCACGAGCTCCCTTTACCGGAGGTTCTGAAATCTCAGTACCCTCTCAGCCAGGAACTCAAAGAAGTAAAAAAACAACGCGATGAAGAAATACGCCGTATCTTCACCGGTGAATCAGATAAATTTATCGTCCTTGTAGGACCTTGTTCCGCTGATAACGAAGATACAGTCTGCGAATATGTACGCAAACTGAAAACAGTGGCAGATAAAGTCTCTGACAAACTGATGATCATCCCGCGAGTTTATACAAATAAGCCCCGTACCACAGGTGACGGTTACAAAGGAATGCTTCATCAGCCAGATCCAGATAAGGCTCCTGACCTTCTTGCCGGAATTATTGCTATCCGCAAGATGCACATGAGAGTTATGCAGGAGACAGGACTCTCTTCTGCAGATGAGATGCTTTATCCTGAAAACCGCAGCTATCTGGATGATATTCTCTCCTATGAAGCTGTAGGTGCACGTTCTGTGGAGAACCAGCAGCATCGTCTCACTGCCAGTGGCATGGATATTCCTGTCGGTATGAAGAATCCTACCAGCGGTGATCTCTCTGTTATGCTGAATTCTGTCACTGCTGCACAGCATCCACACCACTTCATCTACAGAGGAAATGATGTGGAAACTTCAGGAAATGATCTGGCACACACAATTCTCAGAGGTGGTGTAAACCAGTACGGACAGACTATTCCTAACTACCACTATGAAGATCTGATACATCTGTCTGCTTTGTATGCCAAAAAGGACCTTAAGAACCCTGCCATCATCATAGATGCCAACCACTCAAACTCCAACAAGCAATACAAGGAACAGATCCGTATTGTTTCAGAAGTACTTCACAGCCGTAACTATAATCCAGACCTCAGAAAGCTGGTTAAAGGTGTTATGATCGAAAGCTACCTTCTCGAAGGCCGCCAGGATATCAGTGATCATATGACTCCTGGCTGTTCCATCACAGATCCTTGCCTCGGATGGGAAGATACAGAACGGCTTATCTATGATATTGCTGAGAAATGCTGATTTTTATGGATAATACAAATAATTCCTGCTGTTGTGGAGAGACAGAACATTTTTCAGGCTGCCTGATCTGTGGAGCACCGGTCACATACAGCGTCGAAAGTTCTGTGAAAACCTGCAGCATCTGCCACAAAGAGCAGCTGACAAATGCTGTCTGTGAAAATGGCCATTTTGTCTGTGATGCCTGTCACAGCTATGGTACTTATATACCGGTGATCATAGCCCTCAGAAGCAGCACAGAGAAGGATCCCCTGCTGCTTCTGGAAGAGATCATGGACCTTCCTTCTGTCCACATGCATGGACCTGAACATCATGCCATTGTTCCCAGTGTTCTTCTGACTGCACTTCGCAATAATGGAGAGCGTATGAATTACGATACCGCATTATCTGAAATCTGTAAAAGAGCGAGGCAGGTTCCCGGTGGTACCTGCGGTTACTGGGGAGTGTGTGGTGCAGCAGCAGGTGCCGGAATCTTTATGTCTGTTATGACCGGATCCGGTCCCCTCCATAAGGATGCATGGCCCTTTCCTCAGAAGCTTGTCTCTGTTATTTTATCCAAACTGGCTGATGTTGGTGGTCCGCGCTGCTGTAAACGCACCAGCAGAATTGCTATTGAAGAAGCGATCAGGTTTTACAGGCAGTTCAGCTCTGTAAAGATTCCGCTGTCTTCTGTACTATGTAAATATTTTGAAGATAATAAAGAATGTATCAGAGAGGACTGTCCGTATTATCCTGTGAACAAATAACTATTCATAAAATAAAAAACAGAACGAAATCCGACTGATAGTCAATGGGTTTCGTTCTGTTTTCTAATAGTTTCTCTATAAAATAATACGTTTCGCAGGATACAATGCCCTATCGCTCCATTCTGCTTTTCTGCAGTCCAAAGAAATAATATTCTTCTCTGTGCAGACATTTCTGATCAGTTCTTCTCCGTTATCTGATATAAAAAGTGCTGTGATTTCTTTTTTCCCTCCAACACTCCTTACACAGTAATCTACCAGTTTCGGAAACTGAAACAGTAATTCATCCATTTCTCTCATACTTTTGGACTGGTCGATGCGCCTTACAAAATCCAGACGCCTTACCTCACTTCCGCAGATACATTTTCCGGGGATGATACGTGTATGATCGCCGGTCCTGTATCTGATCAGAGGCTGTGCCTCCATCCCAATGGTTGTGATCACCAGTTCTCCCCATTGACCGTCAGGCAGAACATTTCCCTCTTTATCTATGATCTCTGTGATACAATGATTCTCCCTCATGTGCATGCCCTCATGAGCCTGACAGCAAATCGCACCCCCAAGTCCCATCTCTCTGGAACCATAATGAGGCCAGAGTGGTGTTCCCAAAATTTTTTCTATTGCTTTCATTACTGTTTCCGGACAGGCATCCCCTGATATCAGTGCTCTCTTTATACTGCCTTTTCCACACATTCTGAGCATGGAAAGCAGTGCTGTCGGCATACCTACATAAGTATCCGGCCGCTCCTCTTCCAGAATTGTTTTTAACTCACCATAGGTTTTATTGTTCCCGGTTAAAAGGGGATGTGCTCCTATACGTCTGATTGCGTCTGCGATCAGTTCTCCCAGTCCAGAAGGACCTGAAAACGGCATGGCAACCATAGTCCTGCTTCCCGGATAAATAAACTCACCAAGTCCGGCCATAAAAAGTTCTATGGTATGTTCACAATCTCCTTCTGTATAAAATACACGTTTACCTGCACCTGTTGTTCCGCTTGTCTGTTCTGAAATGATCCTCTGTATTTCTCCCTGAGAGCACAGTAACATCCTGCCCCCTTTCTGAGCAAGGTCGGATTCCGTTGTAAAGGGAAGGGTTTTCAGATCATCAAGGCTTTCCAGCCTTTCCGGCAGATCTCTATAAAATCCCTGCCTTTCTTTTTCTCTTTTCAGAACAGCATTCAGTTTATCCAGCTGTATTTTGTTTATTGTTTCCCTTGTAATATCTGTAATTTTTTCCTGCCTACAGATCATTGCATCTATATTGGATCGTTTCACTTTCTGTATAAATATGTTCCTTTCAGATTAGTCAGATTATATGCACAGAACGGTACCATTCCGTGATCAGGATCCACTTCACAGATATAACAGCGTTTCAGACGGTCAAGATCCAGATTCCAGGCATCCTGAAAGATCATACCTGATACTGCAAAGGTTTCATTATGTATCCGGATCAGAAACTCATCTAGCGCATCTGTCTGTGTCATTTCTCCCTCATCATAGGTTTTTGTACTGTAGCTCCACTGATTTTCCACATACTGCCTGGAATCATCACTGGTAGTACAGCAGCATCCTTTTCCTGATTTTTTTTCAAGAAGCTTCAGTTCCTGCTCTCCTTTTCTCAGATAACTTGCATGAAAGGAGCAGTAGGGATTCTCTGCGCCGCCGCCTGCAAAATCCTCAATTTTCATCAGTCCCTCTGTCTGTTCTTCAATAAGCCTCAGCATCTTTGGTATGGTGATGGGATTTTGGGGGCGCTTCTGGGAACATCTGCCAAAATAACTGATAGGCTGAAAATGTACGCCACGAACAAAGGGCATATGATCCAGACCAAATTTCAGGATATCCCCTACCTGCATATCATTTACTCCCGGCGCAATGACCGGCACAAGAGCAATACCAAGCTCTGCTTCTGAGCAGTTTAAGACCGCCTTTTTCTTCAGTTCCATCATAGCCTGTCCACGTAAAGTCTCATAAACCTGATCTGTCACACCGTCAAACTGAAGAAATACTGTATTCAGTCCTGCTTTTTTCAGCTTTCCGGCATACCCCTCCTCCCTGGCAAGCCGGATCCCATTGGTATTTAACTGAAAAAATGTAAATCCTTTTTCTCTTCCCATATGTATGATTTCAGGCAGATCGTCCCTCATGGTTGGTTCTCCTCCTGAAAGCTGTATATTAAAGGGACCTCCGTGAGCCATCAGAAAATCATACTGTTTTTCTATTTCACAGATGGGAATATCTCCCTTTTCCCTGTCTTCTCCTGCTGAAGCAAAGCAGACAGGACAATGCATATTACAGCGTTTTGTAACTTCCAGGATCATACAGCAGCCTTTTCTTTCATGTTCCTCACAGAGTCCGCAATTATCCGGACAGGATTTTTCTTTAACCTTCGGATTTACAGGCGTTTCTGCTGAGAGATTTTCTCTTCCCCAGGAAAGATAATCTGCTGCATTTCCTTCCCAGATCAGGGTCTGAAATTTTCCATGAGCATTGCATTCCTTTACCAGATAGATCCCGTCTTCACCGATACCTTTTATGGCAGGAACTACCTTCATACATTCCGGACAGACACTCTTTGTTTTGCCGATGGTGATCAAAGCTTCAGTACCTCCCGCTCTGTCAGAATTTCCATAACTTTTGTATAAGTATCTGCAATAAGTCCAGGACATTTCTCCATGATCACACCCCAGTCCAGATGAGTGATATCCTTACAGTAAAAAGCTCCGAATTCTTCCTCTGTCTTCTGGCGGAACCACTGATATAATTCCTGTACAGCCGGTTTCATCTGTGCATCTTCCTTCTCCTCAGGAGCCAGATTTCCGAGAAAATATCCGATGGCACAGGCACTTCCTGTCAGACATCCGCAGGTATCTCCACAGTAACCGATTCCTCCGCCAAGGCCTCCCATTGCCTTTACAAGCTGTGGATTTTCCTCTCCTATGGTTTCCAGAGTCATGATCATAATGATCTGTGAACAATGATATCCCATGCTACCTAATTCCATTATTCTTTCGTAAAGATCCATACATTACTCCTTTCTGCCAACCACCATGGTATAGCCTATTTTTCTGCCTTTGTATTCTTTCTGCAGAAGCTTATGATCCTCGCAGCAGAATGAATCATTCCAGATTGCTTCCAGATAATATTCTCTCCAGAGAGCAGTCTGATCCTCCTGACAGAGAATCGTAAACCCTGTTTCTTTCACAATTTCCAGAAGATTGCCCGGATCCAGATCTGACAGCAAAAGAAATCCTCCCTTTTTCAGTACACGCCAGCATTCAGAGACTGCCTTTTTCTGATCTCTGCTGACAAAAAATGCACACTGGCTGATACAGAGATCCATACTGTCTGCTGCATACTGAAGGGTCAGAAAATCTCCCTGCTGCACCTCACTGCTTCGCGGAGCAAGATCCACACCCTGCACATTCAGACCAAATGCTTTCATGATCCGCACGGTCTCTCCCTCTCCTGCTCCCAGATCCAGAGCTTTCATTCCTTTTTTCAATTCTATGCTTTTCAGAAGATGAATTGTCTGCTCTTCCCCTCCGGGGTGTCTGTTCATCTATTTATCCTCCAGTGCACGTTCCACTGCCAAAACCTTTCCAAGAGCCAGCTCTTCCGGAACATAGACAAAGCCACATTTGGGACAGACCGGCATCTCAACAGGAAAACCGTTCTCCAGATACATAAATTTTGCTTTTCCCTTTACAAGAGGAACCTTGCATTTCATGCAGGTCAGCTTTCCCTCAGGATCAATGGTATAATATGTTCTCTCTACTGCCATTACTGTCCCACCCTTTTCATAATATTCATTCTATGACTGTATGCTCTGCGTACCAGATACCCTTCTTCTGTTTCCACAAATCTCACCCAGAATGTAACATTTCC
>ERZ772884.1981-NODE-1981-length-12590-cov-3.268767_pt1 | contig 12590 bp, 8 predicted proteins | sample MGYA00580574_ERZ772884 | MGnify/ENA primary metagenome ERZ772884 (study PRJEB29015, sample SAMEA2737690) | human gut metagenome | biome: human gut; feature: human-associated habitat; material: faeces | place: China | collected 2012 ... | reverse complement strand
TGCCGGTGGTTGGGTCGACGGTAGCCGACTGCGCGTACATCGGCATGATGCCAGTGCTTCCCACAACCGTAAATTCCGCCGTGTTCTTGTCGATCTTCACAAGATTTTCCATGCTTATGCCGTAGAGCTGTCCGCTGTTGTCGAAGAAGAGTGCAGAGAACGTAGTGTCGAAGTTGGCGATGCGGTCGAAGTCGCCCTTCTCTACGTTCAGCGTGCCGAGACAAATGCCGCCGTCAACGTAGCAAGCGTAAATCTTGTCGGTAGTAGCGTCGTAGGCAAGGTCGAGAGCGGCGTGCGCCATCGTCTTCTCCGAGAGCAGTTCCCACGTGTCGGCGTCGTACACGCTCAGCAGCATCTTGTCTACATTGATAGAGTAGTACTTGCCGTTGGCATACGCGCCACCGCCTTGAGCGGTTAGTCGCTGGTCGATCTTCACGGGTGTGAACCCAGAGGCAGACGTTGTGCCGAACGAGTAGATACCCGGTCCGCCACCTGCGCCCCAGTTCATTGAAGACACTACACTGCCGTATATCACGGTGTCGTCCTGCGCGAGAGCCTGTCCGCCGTAGGTGGCTGCGAGAAGCAGTGCCAGGGCTACCGACTTGCGCATCATTTGTCTGGTGTCGATTTTCATAAGCATATATATTAATAATGTATAAGTTGAAATTCTGTATGCTGTGGTGAGTAGAAACTCCGTGTATTATATGAGTTGAAATCTGCTTATTCTTTCTCTTCTCTCTTGTTCTTTTGAGCCGATATCTAATATAGATTGCTAAATTACATAAAAAAGTTAATATATATAACCTTTTGTTAGAAAAATGTGTTGCAATATGGAAAAATGTAGAGCTTTTGTGTTTTCTGCTGTATTCTCTGCAATCAAACCTGCTTGGACGCCGATTTAAACGTGTTGTGGTACAAAAGTTGTACAAAAATAGAGAAGGTGTAAGCATAAAAAAAGAGGCAATCATTTGAATGTCAAATAATTGCCTCTTTGTGGAGCTGGTGGGATTCGAACCCACGTCCAAACAGGGAAACCATACGCTTTCTACATGCTTATTCTGGCCTTCGGTTTTCGTGACGCAACAAGACCCAGACCACCAATTGCGCCCTTATCCTCTAAAACTTCACCCGTGCGGCGAGGCACACACTGGCTATTTCCGATTTACCTGCACCGCTTTGTCCTCAGATTCGGAACAACATCCTTGGAGCGATGTCTCGTTCCGCCAAACCTTGTGGCGGAATAAAGCTAATCTACTATACTTCGATTAAGCAGCGAGAGCGTAGTTGTTTTCGCCAATTAAATTTTTGATCACTCAGATTAAGGAGCTAGCCATCGAGGCTCCGCATGCTTACATACCATTTCATCCCGCTGTCAAATCCAGTCAACCCCGAGATGTTGTATTTATTATGCAAAGATAGCGCAAATGGTTGAAACCACAAAATAAAACTGCAACATTTTACTGTTTTAGTCGTTATCCAGATTTACGATTTCCCAATAACCCCCTTTGTCTGCGCCATTGCGTTTGATGATACCTGCCTCACGAAGTTTTTTGATTTGCTTTTCAACCCCTCGCGAGCTAATGCCAATTTCCATGGCGATTCCTGCTGCTGATATTTTGGGGTCCTGTTTAATTAGTTCGAGTATTTTCTCCGAACTATTTGAAGTTTTCTCCGAACTTTTCTCCGAACCTCCAGTGTTTTTCTCCGAACCAAAACCAACCGTTTCTATATTTTTCTCCGAACTACTCAGAGACGTTCCTGAATTTTCCGACTTTGTTTCCGAACTATCTGAACACCCTTCATGTATTGGAATAGTAACCAAGAACGTCAAGCGATCATCTGTTGTTTCAAAGATGGCGCGTGGCGACCCGTTCTCTGCCAGTTTCGTTTGAATTGTAGGAACACCGGTTGAGCGACCTTCTGTAAGGTCGAGTTCTTTCAAGAAATCGCCTAACCTTCGATTTCGGTAGCGACGGCTTTTCAGCATATCGCCTTTTGCAATATCTTCTTTGGAGATACTTCTATCTGGTCCAGGACAGTTGAGTATAGATATTCCGCTCGGCTCAATGGTTATCTCTATTGGTTCATGCTGTAAAAAATCTCTATGATATACAGAGTTTACAACAGCTTCCTCAATAGCATCGTATGGATAGTTCCAAAAACGTTCTGCTTCCTGTCTGCCCGACACCTTACGCACATGCTCTTTGAGTACATTGCTCTTGATGTAATCCATTGCCTGTTTTATCATCTGCGGAACACTGCCCTTGAATGTTACTTCGGTAAAATTGTTGGGGGCTTTCATCTTTCCGTTAGGAAATGTCACCACATCAATCTGAGTGTATGGGAAGAACTTGTTTGGGTTCTCGCAGAACATCATGGCTGCCACGTTACGAAGCAAACGATTCTCTTTTGGACCAGTGTAGAGTTCCATTTGGTCAAGAATCGTAGCAAGCGGTGTTGTTATCACCTCATCAGCCAACTTGCTGCCTACCTTGACAAGATAATCACGAAGAAGTACCAATGAAATATCTTCCAACTGTATGTCGCTATTTCCTCGTTCGTCAAAAGGCATACGGTTGGCCAACTCACGCAGTTCAACGAGCACTTCACCTCTTGCCTCTATGCTACTTGTTCCGCTACGAATGTAGAAATACTCCTTTGATCCTTTTGCCGTAACATTCACCGGCACGGAATAAGGACGATAGCTACCAGCTGGACACCAAATTACAATCACCTGTTTGCCATCCACTTCTTCCACTGAAGTACGAGGCAAATAGTATGGAGCCATCTTATTGTTGTAAGCAACCATCTCCTGCAAGATGCCATCAATCTTTTCAATTGGCACACCTTCTACAGGACGAATTGCCATACCCGTCTTGTCGTCGGTATCTACACCAACGATGATATATCCACCGCCAAGGTCGTCGAAATCATTAGCGAAGGCACATATACTATGATATATGCTCCCTGGATTCCACCCTTTCTTAAACTCAATGCGGTTAGACTCAATTTTCTGCTTGTTAAGCAGGTCGTTTATGTTTATTGCGAGTGCCATAACTTACGTCTGTAGTATTTTAAATAAGTTCTTTGGATTCTTGGATTCCTTACATTTGCAGCGAGCATTCTCTTGTGGGTACTTGCGGAGGAGATTTCGTTTCAGTTCGAGTTCGAGCATAAAAATGTCCTAGCTTGACATCATACAATGGTGCTCAATTTTTAATCATCAAAGAATAGTTAAATTATATTCATTAAATCTTCTGGATTAACAAATGGACCACTAAAAGTAAGACCAGGGTAGTCTTCTACATTGAAATCTCTTTCTATATTGCAAGACTCACAGACTGCATTATAAAGCTTTACCTCATTATAATTAATATCCTCATCAATAACTATCATTTTTCCCATCATCTGAGCAATTTTCTCCTTCAAATCAACAGATAATGCTCTTACTATTGACAAAGCTTGTAAAGTGACAAGGTTGTTTACTTCGTCCATGTAGTTATCAGCAAGTTCGAAAGAACGTGCAATTTCATTCATATTTTCAACCTCAATATCCTTAACTATATTATCAGCATTAACAATGTCGTTCAATATTCTTAATACTGCTATTTTAGCATCATGTGTTAACTCTTCCATATATGTCTTTATTTCTTAACATTTACACAAACCCAATTCCATGCTTCCTTTTTCTTGTCATAATCATAGACAATAAGACTCTTGACCTTATCACCATTCTTTAAGCCATATTTTCTTACAATATTAGGCGAAACAAAGCAACTGATAGAACCTGACTTCAAGAATGCAAATTCTTTGTCTTCTCTTTTATCAATATTGCCTTCTACAAATTTTGCGTAGTCAAGGTCTGAAGGCAAATGAATTGTTGTAGAATTGAGGACTTTCATTCTACCTTCGTTATCGGTAATATAATATAATTTCAATGTCTTTCCAGTGTGCACTTTAAAGCGGAACTTTTGAACAGCACGTTTCTCTTTACCATAAACAATAAACGCTTTATGGCTATTTTGATCAACGTATGTTACAACAGCTATACATTCTTCTGCACCATCACAAAGGATAGCATCGGTGATTGATTTATAATCAATCGGGTCTTTTCCGTCTGGTGTGGTTGAATTAAGCCAAGGCTGATGTATCCAGCAGTCTATTTCGTTTGGCAGTCTCCAACCTTGTGAAGCATAGCATCGTGTTACTGCATCAATATGAAAGCGTGCAGAGTTAAGCAGCCCACGCTTTATATACAAATTGGCTAATTTAATATGAACCTTACCAAGGAATGTTTCTTGTGTAAGGCAATGAATAGCACGGAGCAGACAGGCAAGTTGTTTGTCCTCATCATTCGTTAGTACATCACTTAGGAGCTGCCATACCCAAAACTCTGTTGCTTTTTTTCTCGCAAAAGGTATAATAACTTTCAAGGCTTCATCGCTATTGCTTCCTAAAGCCAAGAGAAGTTTGCCGTAGAAATAACCAGGGTACATCATTTCCTTATGGTTATTCATAAGATTGTCCATCTTGGGCAGGAATTCCTCGATACGTCCAAGATCGTTCAGTCTAAGTAATGCTTTTGAATTGGCAATGAATGCACGTTCAGCCAAAGTCATTATCTTTTGTCCCTTCTGATTGATGTATGGTGTATAATCTTCAGTAGTTAGATTGTCTAAATTCCACCAGTCAAAAAAGTTTGGCATTTCTGACCAATTCTCAAATTTTAGAATGGTTTGCAGAAGGAATGAATGACCTTTGGATGATTTGAATTCATAATCCTTTAACTTCGAAAACAACGTTGAAAGTTTTGAAGATGCTTCAATGTCTGTTAAGAATATATGATTCTTGATGAAGTTTGCTATTTGGAACTGCACATTGTCAAAAATCATACTGTCATTGGCTATAGTCAGCTGATCTAATGATTTAAGCTCGTCAATATGCTCTAACAGTTTGGCATAGTCGCCAACTTCTGAATCCGCTTTTATCATGTAATATAGCGCCCAACCAACCGCTCTTTGTTTCCAGACATCAGTTGGTATAGCCGCTAAATCAGCTTTAGCAAGGTTGTATGCTTCTTGCACTTGACCTTCCTTGCACATTGTTGTTATATCTCTAACATTTGCCATATTATATAAAATGTGAGTTTATTATTTCTATTATTGCACTAAGTTCTCCATCATCTTTACCTTTCAGTGACATTGGTTTGGCGTATGTGATAAATCCGTCAGAATTTACATACACCTTTATATAGGAGAAAGTTCCACTGGTGCGCATATAATATATTGTACTGAAATCTTCCTGGTGCTCAACAACATTTGTTATTTGAACACTTATAGTATCACATGCCGACCTAATCAAATCAAGCAACTTGCCGTGTGATTCATCGGAGGGAATGTAATCAAATTTACAAGACATGCCTCGTTCGTCATTCAACATGATTTCTATAAGCGGTGTATGCTGATTCGGAGATATAGCCTTTGCAGGTTGGAAGATATCACCAGCTTTGTAGAAGAGATCATATCTGTCAACTCCGTCTGGAGTTTGTATGTTGTATATCTCCAAATAAGGGCGACTCTGTACGCTTATTATTCTGTATGGAGTATACTCCATGTTTTTTGCAATACAATGGTACTTTGCTCTTACGCCATTGTCTACATTTTCATTGTGGAACGGTGTAGGTGGAACCTCGTTAAGAATTCTGCATTCCGGAGCTATGTTCTTGCACTTTTGTATGGGTTCGATTCTGAATTTTGAGAACGGTGTGATATGTGGCAGGTTTGCTATGTAAAGCGTTTTCTGTGCTCGTGTTGTAGCTGTATATGCCCATCTCAGACTGTCGTCATCAAGTCCAGTTCTGCCAGTGTAGTCAACGAACACTTTTCCCCATTCGCCACCTTGACATTTGTGTCCTGTTACGGCATAACCATATTTTGCACGTATAGCATTGTAATACACGTCATTGAGCAGAGCTTCTGCAAAAGCTTCTGTATCTTGTTTCAAATCGGGATGCCTCATGCAGAAATTGATATACAGGGCTCTGTTTTCGTCAATCGAAATTGTAGCCTTGTCACTTGTCAGTAAATCCTCAAGCAACATGCAAGGCTTCGGATTACCATTGCCGTCAGGAACTGTTACTTGAATGAAGTTTAGAGTTATGACAATACGCTCCTTCTTTCCTCCGATTTGAGCATATACGGGAGCAGACTGTTGCGTTCTCGCACCGACTGAAAGCACTGGAACAAACTCTCCGTTCATAAGACCGAGTCTATAGTTATTCTGTGTAATGAGCAAAATGTCATTTTCTCTAAGAGGCACATCCCCTCCATAAAGAGCTTTGTGGATATCTCTATTATATCTGTTTGCAGATTTATTCGAAAAGCATATTATAACACTGTCATGTCTGTCAGATTCTTTTCTGTATTTAAGGTATTTATCAAGAAATTGTTCTGACGGAACCATTTCTACATCATCCTTTTGCTCTTCAAACACAAGTTGGTTTCGTTTGTCTTTTTTGAGGAGATCACGTATCATCATAGCATTCTTTAGGATAACGCTATCATTCTTTTGACGAAGCACTTCTGTAAGCTCTGTCTCAATGACCTTCAGACCTTTCTCTTGGAAATACTCAGCCCGTAATGCATTCGATACGGATTCACCAACGGGAGGCAACTGTGCAGGATCGCCTACAAATATTACTTTACCGCCAAAGTTAGGTCGTACAAACGTAAGAAGATCATCCATCTGATTATCTGTGCCAAACATAAACAACTCATGGTCTATCTTGCGAGAGCAAACCATTGATGCCTCATCCACTATAGCAACAATATTGCCTCCATTTTCAGACTGGTTGATAGGGAATACGAACTTAAACTCGGACTCCGCAACATCCTTGACTTTTTTAGGTTGGACATGTGCTTTTCCATAAATAGCTTTGTGGATTGTAACTGCGTCATGTCCTGTTTTTTTATTGAGAACTCTTGCCGCACGTCCAGTAGGGGCCATCATTACTAACTGACGACTTTGCTTGATATAATCAGCTATCACTTTAACCATCGTGGTTTTACCAGTACCAGCATAACCACGAAGGATAAAAACAGATGCATCACTATCAAGGAATGCTTTGATCTGTTCAAAGACTTTATTTTGTTGAGTTGTAAGTTCCATATTGTTTGTTCTTTTTTTTTATTAGTGTTCCATTATAAAGGGCATGAATGATATATTGGTTGTTGTTCAGAGGTTAGATTAAAACCAATAGACTTATTCTTGATAGAATTGTCATAATGTGACTACAAAGATATGAAAACTAAACAAGAATGGAAAAAGAAAACAAGGAAAATATTTGTGTCGTGGAGTTTTTAAATTTATTAGGGCTGTTGGTGGCTGACTGATGGCGACTCATCTGCCAGACCATATACGAAACATCAAACGTTTTTGGCATAGTCGCCAATAGTAAGAACCTTATAGGTATGCGAACCTATACCTATAGGCGGAGTGCCTTTATAAATATTGCTGACCGCTGGAATGTGTACCTTTGTTCATGGTTGCTTGAATTGATATTTGCAATAAACAAGGGTAACTAAAAAGGCTGGATTCTTCGTGATGGAATCCAGCCTAATTATTTTTGCTTAAAATATCTTAGCATACAGCAATAAAAAGTTTTGCTTGACAGTAATATCCTGTTATATACTGTAGACTGCAGAATGTAAGTTATATACTGCAGAATGTAAATCTTGCTCGTCTTTTTACATCCTCATTATTCTTCTCTTATTACCACTGTCACGCCGCGTGCAGCCTGCGCTCCCATTACCAGCGCCTGCTCTATGTCTGCAGTCTTTGATGGTCCAGAGATGAATGTGCCGAGTCCGGTTTCTGGCATGCAGATGCGGTCGTATGCCTCGTGCATGTTGTTCACGATGCCGCTCTTCGGGAGGACGATGACCAGGTATTCGCTGATGAAGCATATTGCTTTCTCCTTCATGTCCTGCGGAATCCAGACGCAACCATTCTCCGCCACTCCAATCTGTCCGTACACCACTCCTACGTCGGTGCCGTTAAGGTCCTGCGCCTCTGCCACGGTGTCGGGATTGATGGTGGCGATGGTGAGTTCTGCGATGTTAGAGGCGATGGTCTTTGCTTGCGGATAGGCGTTTCTTACGATGTCGTCGAGCTTTTCGTTCGGCTTAGCCATCACCACCTTGCTGCCCACCGACATGCTCATATCCACAAACTGCTTCACCGTGTCGTCGTACGATATGCCGTCTATCGGTGTGTCGGGCATCGGATACTGTTCGTGTGTGTTGCGTCGCAACTTCTCCAATAGTTCGTCTTTGTATGTCATTGTTCTTTCTGTTCGTTTTGGTTCAGTTTTCCTTTCTTCCACATTGTATGGAACGACTCATTCGCAAATTTCGGCATTGCGTGTCCCACGCCCCACGGATTGAGTGAGCGTATGTGCGTAAGGTTGTCAGGTATGAGGTTGGCAAGAGGAGCCAGACGCAAGGCTGAAGAATAGAGTAGGGGATGGTTGAATAGCTCTTCCATTCCCTTTGACATGCACTTCTTCATCGTGTCCGCCTTGTGCAGCGAGTCGAGCTTCTGTCTCCACATATAGACCTGCGAACCGGGGTTCACCTTAGCCGGGCATACGTTGTCGCATGAGAGGCAGAGCGTGCAAGCGCTGACGTTGTCGCTGTAGCGTGACGCATCGTGCAGCATACCAAGGTTGATGCCGATAGGTCCGGGGATGAAGTAGGTGTATGAGTAGCCGCCCGAGCGGCGGTATACGGGGCAGGTGTTCATGCAGGCTCCGCAGCGAATGCACTTCAGCGTTTCCCAGTGCTCGTCGTTGGCAAGGATGTCGCTTCGTCCGTTGTCCACGAGGATGACGTGCATCTCAGCTCCCGGTCTTGCCTGTCGGAAGTGTGAGGTGTAGGCCGTTGTGGGCTGTCCGGTAGCAGAGCGGCAGAGCAGTCGCTGGAATACGGCGAGCGACTTGTAGTCGGGCACAATCTTCTCTATTCCCATTGCCACGAGATGTAGCTTTGGCATTGATGTTGACATGTCGGCGTTGCCCTCGTTGGTGCAAACCACGATGTCGCCGGTCTTTGCCACACCGAAATTGCATCCAGTCATTCCTGCTCCTGCTTCCATAAACTGGTTGCGCAGATGCTTGCGTGCGCATTGCGTAAGGTATGTCGGGTCGTAATTGCCTTTCTCTGTGCTGATGCCTTTCTCCTCGAACATCTGTCCCACCTCTTCTCGTTTTAGGTGTATGGCAGGCATTACGATGTGGCTCGGTTTCTGATGTAGCAGTTGCAGGATGCGTTCGCCAAGATCGGTCTCCACGACGTCGATGCCGTGACTCTCAAGGAATGGGTTCATGGCACACTCCTCGGTAAGCATCGACTTGCTCTTCACCATCTTCTTTACGCCATGACTCTGCAGTATGTCGAGCACGATGTTGTTAAAGTCGTTGGCGTCCTTAGCCCAATGCACAATGACGCCACGGCTCTCCAGTTGCGTGCTGAACTCCTCCAGATAGTCAGCCAAGTGCGTTATGGTGTGCTGCTTTATCTGGCTGGCATGTTCGCGCAGCTCCTCCCATTCTGGCAACCCTGACGCCATGTTGTCGCGTTTTTGTCTTAACGACCAGAAGGTGGCGTCGTGCCATGTGGTCTTTGTCCTGTTGTCGTTGAAGCGTCGTGCCGCTTCTGAATGTATTGTGCTCATAGTCCTGCTGCTAATATCTCTACCACGTGTATGAATTTTATAGGCTTGTTCTCCTTCTTTGCAATGCCCTGCATGTGCATAAGGCATGACGAATCGGGACCGGTGATGTATTCCGCTCCCGTAGCCATGTGACGTTCTATCTTGTCCTCTCCCATGCGTTTCGACACGTCCGGCTCTTCTACGGAGAACATTCCTCCGAATCCGCAGCACTCGTCTTTTCTCTCCGGCTCACGGATGGTGATGCCGTCTACGAGTTTAAGCAAGTCGATAATCTTGTTGAACTGTGGCACCTGTCTTTCTGAGGGCGACGACAATCCCAGTTCGCGTACGCCGTGACACGAGTTATGTACGCTGACTATGTGCGGAAAGTGAGCCTTTAGGCTTGTTGGTTTTACGACGTCGTGCAGAAACTCTACCACATCCATTATCTTCTTTGACGTGAGGCATTCGTGATTGCCCGTGGCAAGTCGTGGATGATAAAATTTGACAAAAGCCGCGCACGATGCCGACGGTGCAACCACGTAGTCGAACTTCTTGAAGAGGTCGTCGAAGTGGCGTGAGATGTCCGTAGCCATCTTTTCAAAGCCAGCGTTTGCCATAGGTTGTCCGCAGCAAGTCTGCTTGAGAGGGTAGGTGACGTCGAGTCCGAGGCTTGTCAGGAGCTTGTACGTGGCCACTCCCACTTCCGGATACAATGCATCGACGTAACATGGAATAAACAATCCTATCTTCATAATGTCTTTAAAACTCTATTAGCGTGTAAAAAGTGTTCTTCTTTTTTTGTTGTTTTTATTTGTTGGCAAAAGTAATAATAAAAAATGAAAATGTTTATCTGCTATTATTTATTAAAAGTTAATTTTATGGTATACGGTGAGTGATAGACTAATTTCTGTGAATTGAAAGAATTAATCCTAATATCATCATCTCTTCCTATAACACCTCAGTACGTGAAAAAATCCTCCATATCTCCCAGCATCGCCGTAACCCGCACAGTATAAGTACGATAAAGGCTGGCAGATAAGCTCCCGAAAGCGATATCTACCAGCCTATCTGCCAGCCGCAGAGGCGTATCTTCTTTTTGCGGACAAACATAGTTAAAATATCTTTCGTATCACCCAATATAATGTGACACAAAGATACAAAATATTGTTTATCAACAAGTTATAAAATACGTGTTTTTTGTGTGACAAAGTCAGAAAAAGAACCGCATACCTTTATAGACAAAATGTCTACATTGGTATGCGGTAAAATATAGGAAGAAGCTAGAAAGGATTAAAGATCATCCATAATCTGTTTTCTCAACTTTTCTTGGTTGGCGTTATCGAAGTAACTGAGCATTACATAGCAAGTCATGCTCTGATGGGTTATTTCCAATTGAATTTCGCCATTATATCCATCGAAGATGCTATAGTATTTACATCTGTCCATACTTAACTCATGTTTTTTGGAGTTGTTATCATTAGCATAATCATTTTGGAACTTTTCCACACAATCTTTTGGCTCACCGTATTTTTCCGAGAGCATAGATTTGTAGTTCAAATAGCACCGTTCCAGGTCTCCCCATTTATCCATAGTAGGGAATATTACGGAAACTTTACAGATCATTCCGCTTTTATCAGCTACAGCACAAATGGTACAGTCTTTGTAACCGGCAAATTCACCATTCAACAAAGAAACACCGTCTTGAATACCAACTGGTGTAAATCCTTTTGCTTTTAACTTGCTAGTAAAGGTCTGAAGGGTACCTTCCATTGGAACGCCCTTAAATTTCATGTGCTCTGTTTGTGCAGAGCAAATACCGACAACGAATGTCAGTAATAAAGTCAAAAATAAATGTTTCATAAGTATTTGTTTATAAAATAGAAGAGCCAACTACCATTCTATCTCGGATGAATTTTTTCGGTATTCGTTCCACCAATATATATGGCCTTCTTCTCCAAAATCCTCGACATAGTGATAAGCAAGCAGCTTTATATCTTGTTGATCGTCCCTTTCATCATCACAATATACAGGAATTGAATACAGATAGCCTTCACTAAACTTCAAAAATCCATCTCTTTCAAAAGAAAAACAATCTTCTCTTATAACATCATATTTCAATACACCATTTAATGTAAACGCTAATACCCTCAAGCCATAGGTGTCATGATCACAATTACATGGATACCATGAATTATCTGTGACACACGATGACTCAGAAAAGCCGTTAGAAAAAACAAATTCTTTACAGAAATGATAGGCAATTGGGACAAACCAATTTGTAGGTTCGGTAGATAACGTACCTACTGCACAATAAAAGGATTCGCCTTCATTCAGTTTGCGACACTCATATGAAATATGATTGTCATCTCTGATGGCAAATAAATAGATTCCAGATACTGGTGCTTTCATATCTGGTTCTAACAACAAATGCCAATGGTTCTTTTTCATATCATTCTTTTATTTGATGATTTAGTACATTCTTTATAAGGCAATATCATAACACATTATAAATGTGTCAATTACCATGTGTTTTCTATCCTATAATCTTTTTCTTTGTGTACTAAGTTGTACAAAACTTAAGCAGAGGCAATACTGTAGACTTCTTCTTTAAGTCGTGCATTGTCTGATCCCATTCTGTTTCTAAGCAAATTATTCTATTCATCTTTGTCCTATTATAGTTCAATAATCTGAGGGTGATGGTCGCTGAGTTTGTCAAGATAGCGATAGATTTTAGAGAGATCCACATCTTCATCAAAGTAGTTCTTCAGATATTCCACCGTAGCAGCCTTGCTCGTTATATATACCAAACGAGCCTTTACAAGCTTGCGGAACACTTCATCGTCAATACGATTGAAACCAATCCTGTCAAACGGGCG
>ERZ772884.1980-NODE-1980-length-12604-cov-4.385290_pt1 | contig 12604 bp, 11 predicted proteins | sample MGYA00580574_ERZ772884 | MGnify/ENA primary metagenome ERZ772884 (study PRJEB29015, sample SAMEA2737690) | human gut metagenome | biome: human gut; feature: human-associated habitat; material: faeces | place: China | collected 2012 ... | reverse complement strand
GCCCGCTGTCCGGGTGCGTTGGGAGTTTTCAGATACACCCTAGAAACCATAGAAATAGAATCAGATTTAAGCGGCAGCGTATTGCTTTGGCAGGCAGTTAGTTTTATCTAACCGTTTTGCCTATTGGTTAGAGCAGCTTAACAGTAGAACGTGCTGCTGTTTACAGGAAAGGGATTGACGGTATGAGTATCTTTGCTTCTGTTCTGCTCACAGCTTACAAGCTTTCCGGCGCGAAAAAGGCGTTTGGGCTGCCGGAGGATGATCGCGCTGTACGGCGGCGGAGTTCGCCATCAAGCACGGCCTCACGGACATCATGCCCGCTCTTTGCAACGTGGATTTTGCATCCATGGAGCTGATCCGCGCAAGGCTGGTGCGCACCACCACCTGCGCGAACGGCTGCAAATGCGACTACACCATCTGCGGCGACAAGGACCCGTATCTGAAAAATCACCCCGAATACCGCGATGAGGCGGGCTACAGGAGGAACAAATAGCCCCCGGAGGCAGACATATGCAGACAGTTCTCGGGATTCTGATCCCGTTTCTCGGCACGACGGCCGGTGCGGCCTGTGTGTTCTTTATGAAAAAATCGCTCGGCGATCTGGTCCAGCGTTCGCTTGCGGGCTTTGCCGCAGGCGTGATGGTAGCCGCGTCGATCTGGAGCCTTCTCATCCCGGCCATCGAGCAGTCGGCAGCATTGGGAAAGCTCGCGTTCTTCCCGGCGTTTGCGGGCTTCTGGCTCGGCGTGCTGTTCCTGCTTGCGCTCGACCATCTGATCCCCCACCTGCACGTCGGCAGCGAACAGGCCGAAGGCCCCAAAAGCAGGCTTGCACGCACGACCATGATGGTGCTGGCCGTCACGCTGCACAACATTCCGGAGGGCATGGCCGTCGGCGTGATGTACGCGGGCTTCCTTGCCGGCGGCACACAGATCACGGCGGCAAGCGCGCTGGCCCTGTCCATCGGCATCGCCATTCAGAACTTCCCGGAGGGCGCGATCATCTCCATGCCGCTTCGCGCGGAGGGGCAGAAAAAAGGCCGCGCGTTTCTCGGCGGCGTGCTTTCCGGCGTTGTGGAGCCGGCCGGCGCGGTGTTGACGATCCTTGCCGCGCAGTTCATCATTCCCGCGCTGCCGTATCTTCTGAGCTTTGCCGCTGGCGCGATGCTCTATGTAGTCGTGGAAGAGCTGATCCCCGAACTATCGCAGGGAGCGCATTCCAATCTCGGTACGGTGTTCTTTGCCGTGGGCTTCAGCGTGATGATGGTGCTGGACGTGGCGCTGGGTTAAAATGAGGAGGCTACCGCAGCGGTCACTATGACCGCAACCCCACCACGACCTCCGGCGATGTCACGCTACACGTACCCCGGTTCAAGGGCGTACCTTTCGAGACTGCCATCATTGAGCGGTATCGTCGCCGAGAAAGCAGCGTGGAGGAGGCGCTCATCGAGATGTATCTGGCGGGCGGTTTTAAAGATCTGCCGTCCGCCCTCGGTTGAGAGCGCGTAGATGCCCGCCTTTGGCGAGGATGCCAGAATTTTCAGTTCGCCGCACGCCTACACTTCCTCGCGGCGGATCGTGGTGTGCCGTGAATGCGGCACCATGAACGTGTCGTCAAAGCCGCGCATGAACATCGAACTCCGACGTGCCACCATGTGCGGGAACACGCCGAAGAGCTTTTCCTGCAGGTCGTGCTTGTGAATACCATCATGATAATAGAGTCCCGCCTATGCGCCCCAGCAGATGTGAAACGTGGAATAGACGTATGTCTTCGTTTCAATCTTCATCGGCATCAGGGTTCAAAACCAGAATCTGCAGCGGTCGGATGTCCTGTGTCACGGTGCGCGTCTCCTCCTTCACGGAGATGTTTTCGCCGGCAATCCGTTCGGTATTTTGATCGGTATCGGGGTTCCTCCTCATTTTTTCACAGTCAGACAAAGAAAGGCGGTCATGGACAACGCACCCATGACCGCCTTTGGAAATTTGTTCGAGCAGCTCTCAGAACAAACCAAAGACGGTCTTGCACATCATCATAACCATACCGATATTCATGCTGCGCACCGTCCTTTCGTCTGAATTCCTTGGGGATATTGTAACGTATTCTACAGGACTTGTCGAGAAAAGCGCTTACAGGAGCCGATACGTCCAGCCCATATCATCGGCAACCGTCCCGGTTTGCATGCCGTAGAGCGTATCATAGAGCTTCTGCGCCACAGGACCGACCGTCCCATCCGCGACCTGAACATCCGTGCCCATCACATTTAGCCAGCCGATCGGCGAGATGACCGCTGCGGTGCCGCTGGCGAAGATCTCCTGCAGGCTGCCGTCCTTCGACGCGGCAACGACCTCGTCGATCGAGAGCTTCCGCTCCGAGACCTTCACGCCCCACTTTTTCAGCAGCTGGATGACAGAATCGCGCGTGATGCCGGGCAGGATCGTGCCGGAATCGAGCGGCGCGGTGATAACTTCGTCCGCGATGCAGAAGAAGGCGTTCGACGTGCCGATCTCCTCGACATACTTATGCTCCGCCGCGTCGAGCCACAGCACATCCTTGCAGTTATATTTCATCGCGTCCTGACTGGCGCGCATGCCGCCGCCGTAGTTGCCGCCGACCTTGGCATAGCCCGTGCCACCGCGCGCCGCGCGGATGTACTTGTCCTGCACATAGATGCGCGTCGTGGCCAGGCCGCCGTCGTTTGCCGCGTAGTAGGAACCCGTCGGGCTGAGGATGATCATAAATTTGTAGTGCTTGGCCGGCAGAACCGAGAACGAGACCTCATCGCCGAAGATGAACGGCCGGATATACATCGCCGTGCCCGGCGCGGAGGGAATCCAGTCGCGATCCGCCTCAATCACAGCCTTGACCGCCGCGAGGAACAGGTCTCCCGGCAGCTCCGGGATGCACATGCGCTCATTCGTGCGGGCCATACGCTTGATGTTCATGTCCGGCCGGAAAATCTGGACGCCGCCGTCCGGCGTGCGGTAGGCCTTCATGCCCTCAAACATCATCTGTGCGTAGTGCAGCACGCAGGACGCCGGCTCGATGAGGAACGGCTCGTGCGGCACAACGCGCCCGTCGTGCCAGCCCTGTCCTTCGTCATAGTCCATGACGAACATGTGGTCGGTGAAGTATTTCGCAAAGCCCAGCTTCGTCTCGTCGGCAGGACGGGGCTTGGGGTGCGTAGTCCTTATCACAGGGAAGTTGTATTCCATTTTTCATTCCTCCTGATGTTCATAGTACATATAAAAGCTGTTTGTAGGGGTGGAGCATCGATCAGACCCGATAGAGCTCCGCCCTCCGGTCGCGAAAGACATTGATGGAACTCCGGATTCCATCCAGCATCTCCAGTTCACAATCCGCGGCCAAAATCTGCTCGTCCTGCCCGCCGGCGGCGAGCAGCTCCCCCCACGGATCAATGATTGCGGACGCGCCGCCGTAATGTGTCTCGCCCGCGTCGCCGCAGGAATTGCAGCAGATGACGAACGCCTGATTCTCAATCGCCCGCGCGACCGTCAGCGCCCGCAGATGTCCGATGCGCGCCGCTGGCCACTGGCTCACGACGAAGAGCATGTCCATCCCCTGCACGGCGAGTGTCCGCGTCAGCTCCGGGAAGCGGATGTCATAGCAGATTACAAGGCCGCAGTCGTGTCCGTCGAGCCGGAAGCGGCAGAGATGATCGCCGGGCGTGAAATACGCATGCTCGCCCATCGGCGTAAACAGGTGCGTCTTATCATACTCTGCGACGCAGTTCCCCGCGCGGTCAAAGACGCACGCCGTGTTATAGACCTTTCCGCCGCGCACATTCGCGACGCTGCCCGCCACAAGATTCACGCCAAGCTCCGCAGCCAGCCCGCCGAGTTCGCGTTTCACCCGCGCGCAGTCCCGCTCGGCCAGCTCGGAAAGACGCTCTTTCGGGAAAAACCCGGTGTTCCATGTTTCCGGCAGGACAACCACGTCCGGTCCGCTCGCCATCGCTTCGCGGATGAGCCGCTTCGCTTTCGCGAAGTTCTCCTCCGGCTGCGCGAAGAGCATGTCCATCTGGATGCAGGTGGTCTTCATCCGGCGAACTCCTTCCCAGCCTGAAGCGCCTGCATGTTGAGGTCGAAAAGGTCGGCCTTGCGCGCCGGGATGACCTTGTGCAGCGCGTCCGCGAGGCTCTCCTCCCGGACACACCCGGTCTTCGCGATCAGCGCGCCGAGCAGGATCATGTTGGCAAGCGTCGGCATTCCCATGTCCATTGCCATCTTCGTGGCCGGGACGTAATAAGCCTCCACATCCGTGCGCGTAACCTTGCGGGCGATGAGCGTGGAGTCGAGGAAAATTTTCCCGCCCGGCTGCACGGCATTTTCATATTTATCGAGCGAAGGGTTGTTCATAACCATGAGCACGTTCGGCGTGTTTACGATCGGCGAGCCGACCGGGGCGTCCGACAGAATGACGTTGCAGTTCGCCGTGCCGCCGCGCATCTCCGGGCCATAGGACGGCAGCCAGCTGAGCTCCCGCCCTTCGATGAGGCCCGCGTAGGCCAGAACCTTTCCGGAGAACAGCAATCCCTGTCCGCCGAAGCCCGCAATCACGATTTGATGATCTGCCATCTCTCAGCCCTCCTTGTCTCGGTAGACACCCAGCGGATAGTACGGGATCATCTTCTCGTCGATCCACTCCAGCGCCTTCTGCGGCGTCAGGCCCCAGTTCGTCGGACAGGCCGACAGCACCTCGATCAGTGAGAAGCCCTTGCCCTCCACCTGATAACGGAACGCCTTTTCGATCGCTTTTTTTGCGTTTTTCACGTTTTTCACATTGTTCACGGTCACGCGCTCGAGATACGCCGGGGCCTCCAGCGTCGCGAGCATCTCGCAGATCCGGATCGGCCAGCCGCAGGTGTTAACGTCGCGTCCATAGGGCGACGTCTGTGTGATCTGGCCGGGCAGAGAGGTCGGGGCCATCTGGCCGCCCGTCATGCCATAAATCGCGTTGTTGACAAAGATGACCGTGATATTTTCGCCGCGCGCCGCGGCGGAGACGGTCTCGCAGAGGCCGATGGACGCGAGGTCGCCGTCGCCCTGATAGGTGAAGACGATGTTGTCCGGCAGCGACCGCTTCACACCCGTCGCGACTGCGGGCGCACGTCCATGCGACGCCTCGACCATGTCACAGGTAAAGTAGTCATAGGCCAGCACGGAACAGCCGACCGGCGCAATGCCGATCGTCCGGCCCTCGATGCCGAGCGTGTCGATCGCCTCGGCGACGAGCCGATGGATGATGCCATGCGTGCAGCCGGGGCAGTAGTGGAATACAGCGTCGGTCAGCGCCTTCGGTTTTTCAAATACAACAGCCATCAGTCGTTCCCTCCTTCGTTTGCCTTACGGATCGCGTCCAGCACCTCATCCGGCGACGGGATCATGCCGCCCACGCGGAAGCAAAGGTCGACCGGCTTTTTGCACGCTACCGCCAGCTGCACATCCTCGCGCATCTGGCCCATGTTGAGCTCCACGCAAACGAACCGCTTCACCTGATCAGCGGCCTTGCGCAGCGGTGCCTTCGGGAACGGCCAGAGCGTGATCGGCCGGATCATGCCGGCCTTGATGCCCTGCTTGCGCGCTTCGACGATCGCGTTGCGCGACACGCGCGCGGTAATACCGCAGGACACGATGCAGACCTCGGCGTCCTCCATCATGAACGCTTCCCACATGCACTCATTCTTCTCGATCTCGGCGTATCGTTCGAAGCGCTCGATGTTCAGCCGCTCGAGCTCTGCCGGGCTGAGGTAGAGGGAGTTGACAACGTGATGCTTCCGCTGGCACTTCGTTCCAGTGACGGCCCAATCCTTTTCAGTTGTGTCCGGGTCACGCGGCTCCGGCAGCTGAACGGGCTCCATCATCTGGCCCATCGTGCCGTCAGCCAGCAGCATTGCCGGCATCCGGTATTTTTCCGCAAGGTCAAACGCCTTTCCGGTCAGGTCGGCCATCTCCTGAACCGACGCCGGAGCCAGTACCAGCACATGGAAGTCGCCGTGGCCGGGTCCGCGCGTCGCGAGGAAGTAGTCGGACTGCGATGGCTGAATGCCGCCGAGGCCGGGCCCGCCGCGCTGCACATTGACAATGACTGCGGGCAGATCTGCGCCCGCCAGGTACGAAATGCCCTCGCACTTGAGCGCGATACCGGGGCTGGAGGACGAGGTCATCGCCCGCTTGCCCGTCGCGGCCACGCCGTAAACCATGTTGATGGCCGCGATCTCGCTCTCGGCCTGCAAAAACGTCCCGCCGATCTTCGGCATTTTCTTCGCCATATAGGCCGCGACCTCGGTCTGCGGCGTGATGGGATAGCCCAGATAGTGGCGGCACCCGGCGAGGATCGCGGCCTCCGCGATGGCCTCGTTGCCCTTCATCAATACTTTTTCCTGCATCTTCCCGCCCTCCTTACTTTTCTACCGTAATGACACAGTCGGGACACATCGTCGCGCAGAACGCACAGCCGACGCACTTGTCCGGCTCCGTCAGCTCCACGGGCGCATGTCCCTTTTGATTCAGCCGCGTCTTCGACAGCGCCAGCAACCCCTTCGGACAGGCGTTCACACACAGGCCGCAGCCCTTGCAGAGTTCTTCCTGAAATATCAGTTTTGCCATCTTGTGCCTCCATTTATCGTAATTGGTAATATAGCTTCTGGATCTCCATCGGGAACAGGTTTGGAATGCTCCCGCGCAGTGCGTCGCAGAGCCGTGCAGCGCAGCAGGTCATCTTGAGCGGCAGCCCTGCCCGCGCGGCGACCGCTTCCGCATAGGGCATGCTTGACAGCACATCCGCCGCCGCCGTCGCCTGCCCGAGATTCGTATTGTTGACGACTGCCGTGAACGGCAGCCCACAGGCGGCCTCGATTTCCCGCAGCACAAGGATCGTATCCGCTACCGTCCTTGTCAGCGGCCGGGCCCGGTTGATGACGAACAGCATCTCATAATCACCCTCCGCCCGGATCTCCGGAACATAGCGCCCCAGTGCCAGCGCTCCGCGGTCGTCTCCGCCGATGTCCAGCACGCCGCATTCTCCCCGCTCCGCAATCAGCGCGTAGGTCTCCTTCGGCATAGCCGGAACATCGAGATTCGAATTTGCAAACGGTGAGACGATCAGTCCGATCCCCTCTTTTTTCAGATCTTCTTCTGAATCCTTCGTCCGGAAATAGGGATTTACAATGTCAAGATCGGCCACAGTCACGGCTTCGCCTTTTCGGCGGAGCCACCGCGCATAATTCAGCGCGATATTCGTCTTTCCACTGCCGTAATGTCCGGCAAAAAGCGTTAGGCGTTTGTGTGTCATGGCCGACTCCTCCTTCAGAGCTTGCTTCTGATGATTTTTCCGCTGGTGGTCTTTGGAAGCGCTTCGCGGAATTCCACAATACGGGGATATTTGTACGGCGCAGTATGCGTCTTGACATAGGTCTGAATTTCTTTTTTCAGCGCGTCCGTGCCCTCGGTGCCCTTGACCAGCACGATGCTGGCCTTGACGACCTGCCCGCGGATCTCATCCGGAGCGGCAGACACACCGCATTCGAGCACATACGGCAGCTCCATGATGACGTTTTCGATCTCGAACGGCCCGATGCGGTAGCCGGAGGACTTGATGACGTCATCCGCACGGCCGACATACCAGTAGAAGCCGTCCTCGTCACGCCAGGCGAGGTCGCCCGTGTGGTAGAAGCCATCGTGCCACGTTTTTGCCGTGACCTCCGGGCTGTTGTAGTATTCGTAGGCAAGTCCGCAGGGAATGCCGTTTTGAATGTTGATGCAGATCTCCCCCGTGTCGCCGGCCTCCGCTTCATGCCCGCTGCTGTCCAGCAGATGCACATCGTAGAGTGGGACAGGCTTGCCCATAGAGCCGATCTTATGGCTGTCGCCAGCCAGATTGCCGATGATGAGCGTCGATTCAGACTGCCCAAAGCCCTCCATGATGCGCATGCCAGTCGCCTTTTCAAATTGGCGGAAGACCTCAGGATTGAGCGCTTCACCGGCGATAGACGCATGCTGAATAGAAGAAAGATCAAATCGGGACAGATCCTGCTTGATCAGCATGCGGTACATCGTGGGCGGCGCACAGAATGTCGTGATCTGATACTTCGCAAACATCGGCAGAATTTTTTCTGCATCAAAGCGGTCGAAATCATAAACAAACACAGCCGCCTCACACAGCCACTGACCGTAGAGCTTTCCCCAGAGGCTCTTGGCCCAGCCGGTGTCGGAGATGGTCAGGTGCAGCCCGTCCGGGTTGACCTGATGCCAGTATTTTGCAGTGATAAAATGTCCAAGCGGATATTTATAGTTGTGTGCTGCAATTTTCGGGTATCCGGACGTACCGGAGGTAAAGAACATGAGCATTGGCTCGTCGCCGCAGGGCACGTCGTCCCTGCGCGTATAGCGGCGGGAAAGCAGGCCGTATTCCGCATTGAAATCGTGCCAGCCGTCCCGGCTGCCGCCAACCATGATCTTTGTCAACTTCATCCCGGTGTCGGCCTCTGCAATGTCGACATGGTACGCAGTATCGCCGTCTGCCGTGCAGAGAACTGCACTGACGCCCGCTGCCTGGAAGCGGTAAGAGAAATCATGCTCCACAAGCTGATTGGTAGCCGGAATCGCAATCGCGCCGATCTTGTGCAGACCCACAATGGCAAAACTGGTAATGCCGCTTGAGCACGAGCATCACGCGGTCGCCGCGTCGGATGCCGAGCGAGGTAAAGTAATTGGCGGCCTGGCTGGAAGCATCTTTCATGTCCTTGAATGTGAACCGCCGCTCCGTTCCATCCAGAGCCACATGCAGCATGGCGAGCTTTTCAGGCTTTTCACGGCCCAGCGCATCCACAATGTCAAATGCGAAATTGAAGGATTGCTCATTTTTGAAGGCGATGGACTGCAGTTTCCCGTTTGCATCCTCGGGCGCATCGACGAAGCGGGTGTAAATGCGCGCCTCCGGATCCGGACTCTGCGCCGTCTCGATCATGGCAGCGCGGTCGCCGCCGGCCTCCGGGAGGCTCGGCTCCTGTGGGCGGAGCACGATCGCATAGAACAGGCAATCCTGACCGTCCGCAGCAACCATGCCGTGCGGAATGGAGCTGTCATAGTAGATGCAGTCGCCTTCATGCAGAAGCTCGGTATGTCCGCCGACCTGAACTTTCATACTGCCGCGAATGACAAGATCACATTCCTGCCCGACGTGGCTGGTCAGCTCAATGTCCGAATAGAATGCTTCATCAGAGTATTTGTTTTCAACGAACAGCGGGTCTGCAATGCGGTTCTGAAAGCCGGAGGCCATGTTGTAATAGATCATCTCATGGGCCTGCTCGATCTTCTGTCCATTACCCGCGCGTGTCAGCGTATAGGATCGAAGCTTTGGGCTGCTGCCCTCGATGAGATCTGTAACGTCAACGCCAAAAACCAGCGCGCAGCGGTAGAGAAAAGCGAAGTTGAGGTCGCTCTGCCCGGCCTCACAGCGAAGATATTCTTCTTCGCTCGTGCCTGTTTTCAGCGCCATCGTCTGCGCCGAAAAGCCGGAGATCTCGCGCAGCTCTCGGATGCGTCCCGCCATTTCCTGAATTTTGAAGTCCAGTCCTGTGAGTGTTTTTTTCATGGTGTTACCTCCGTGGATGCAAAAAGCCCGTCTCAAAGAAATGATTCTTTGAGACGGGCTGCATACAGCATACCCGCGGTACCACTCAAATTGCACCTGCCTCACGGCAGATACCACTCATCGACTTCCAGCAAAGTCTAAGCACTGACGCAGCTGACGCGGGAGAGGTCTACTTGCCATTACGGGCGTTCTTCTCTCCGGCTCGGGAGCTACAAATTCTGCGCGTCTGTTACCGGTTCACACCATCCACCGGCTCTCTGAAACAGGACTTGCGCGGAACCCTCTCCGTCGTAGCCTTTATTGTTGTCAAGAATCATAACGAAAAAGTATGCAATTGTCAAGAAAAATTTTCGGTGGTTTTCTGTTGTCATCATCCCTGTCTGCCGGAGCTGCATATTGGGGCAAACCAGCGTAACCCAGAGAACACATATTGAGCGTATGCCGGTCCGGTTCAATCGCCGCATCGTCGAAAGATCCCGGTCATCAGAGCTTGCTTCGGATGATCTTGCCGCTGATGGTCTTCGGGAGCTCTTCTTTGAACTCCACAATTCTCGGATACTTATACGGCGCGGTATGCTGCTTGACGTAGTTCTGGATTTCCTTCTTCAGCTCCTCCGTGCCCTCGGTGCCCTTGACGAGCACGATGCTGGCCTTGACGACCTGCCCGCGCACCTCGTCCGGCGCAGCGGACACGCCGCACTCAAGCACATACGGCAGCTCCATGATGACGTTTTCGATCTCGAACGGCCCGATGCGGTAGCCGGAGGACTTGATGACGTCGTCCGCGCGGCCAACGTACCAGTAGAAGCCGTCCTCATCGCGCCACGCGAGGTCGCCGGTGTGGTAGAGTCCGTCGTGCCAGATGGCCTCAGTGCGCTCCTTGTCCTGATAATAGCCGAGGAACAGCCCGCAGAAGTGCTCTCGTCCTGCGGTATGGATGACGATCTCGCCCGTGTCGCCGTCGGCAGTCGGGGTGCCGTCCTGATTGACAAGGTCGATGCCGTAGCCGGGGATGGGCTTGCCCATCGAGCCGGGCTTGAGCGGCTGGCCGACGAGGTTCGCAATGCCGAGCGTCATCTCCGTCTGGCCGAAGCCCTCGGCGATCTGCAGCCCCGTCGCCTTTTCAAACTGATAATAGACCTCCGGGTTCAGCGCCTCGCCCGCGGTCGTTGCGTGCTGGATGGAACTGAGGTCGAAGCGGGACAGATCCTGCTTGATCAGCATCCGGTACATCGTGGGCGGCGCACAGAACGTCGTGATGTTGTATTTGGCGAACATCGGCAGGATCTTCTCGGCGTCGAACCGATCAAAGTCGTAGACGAACACCGCACCCTCGCACAGCCACTGGCCATACAGCTTGCCCCAGAGCGCCTTGCCCCAGCCGGTCTCGGAGATCGTGAAGTGCAGTCCGCCGGGCTGCACCCAGTGCCAGTACCGGGCCGTAACGTAATGGCCCAGCGCATATTTGTAGCTGTGAACGGCGATCTTCGGATAGCCGGTCGTGCCGGACGTGAAGAACATGAGCATCGGATCGTCGCCGCAGGGCGCGTCGTCCTTGCGCGTGTAGCGCCGGGAGAACAGGCCGTATTCCGCGTCAAAGTCGTGCCAGCCCTCGCGCTTGCCGCCGACGAGAACCTTCGTCAGATGCGCACCCGCGTCGGCCTCCGCGATGTCGACCTGATGTGCCGTGTCGCCGTCCGCCGTACAGACGATCGCGCTCACGCCCGCCGCCTTGAAGCGATAGGTGAAATCATGCTCCATCAGCTGGTTCGTCGCCGGGATGGCGATCGCGCCCAGCTTATGCAGACCGAGGATTGCAAACCAGAACTGATAGTGCCGCTTGAGCACCAGCATCACGCGGTCGCCGCGCTTCACGCCGAGTGACGTGAAATAGTTCGCCGCCTGACTCGAAGCGTCCTTCATGTCCTTGAACGTGAACCGCCGCTCAGTCCTGTCGTTTGCGATATGCACCATCGCGAGCTTGTCCGGCTCACGCCGTGCGAGGCCGTCCACGATGTCGAATGCAAAATTGAATTTGTCCTCGTTGTGGAACTCCAGCCGCTCCAACGAGCCGTCTTCCTTTTCCACCCCGTGGACAAACTGGTCACAGAGCAGCTGCTGCTCCGGCGTCTCCTCCAACGCCCGTGTCCGCACGGACAGGTCCTGCTCCTTTTCGCTGCTCGCCATGATCATTGCGAGGAATACACAGTCCTGCCCATCCACGGCGATCATGCCGTGCGGCGTGGAGCTCTTGTAGAAGATGCTGTCGCCCTCGTGGAGGACTTCCTCGTGCTCGCCGACACGCACACGGAGCGTCCCCTTCACGACGAGGTCAAATTCCTGTCCGGCATGCGTCGTGGTGTGGATCGGCTGGCTCTGCAGCTCCTTGGAATACTGATAGGGGACCCAATACGGCGTCGCCAGCTTCTGCCGGAACATTGCCGCCATATTCTGAATGGTGATGCCGTCCTCGCTGGCCGTCACCGGACCCATGCCCCGGCGCGTCACCGTGTAGCTCGAGAGCTTGGCGCTCTGGCCTTCGAGCAGATCCGTCAGCTCCACGCCGAACGCCAGCGCGCACTTGTGCATGAACGTAAACGGGAAATCGACCGTGCCCTGCTCATAGCTGTGATACTGCTCGACGCTGACCTCGGTCTTCTCGGCCATCTCCGCTTCGCTGTAGCCGACGATCTCGCGCATCTCGCGGATTCGCTCTGCGATCTCCATCAGCGGGTTGGCAGCCGGCTTCTTGGTTTGCATCATCATAGTGGGTTCCTCCTGTGTTAAACTGTGTAAGTTACTTCGAACGAAAAAACTCGCCTCAAGGATTCCTAAGAATCTTTGAGGCGAGTTTGTGAATCACAATACCCGTGGTACCACTCAAATTGCAGCTCTGAGAACTGCCGCTTCAGGCTCTGACAAGCCCTATCCCGTAACGTGGGCGGACGAGAGGCGTCTACTTGCGAATGGTGTTCGGGCCTCCAGCTCGGAAGT
>ERZ772884.1977-NODE-1977-length-12627-cov-3.262568_pt1 | contig 12627 bp, 7 predicted proteins | sample MGYA00580574_ERZ772884 | MGnify/ENA primary metagenome ERZ772884 (study PRJEB29015, sample SAMEA2737690) | human gut metagenome | biome: human gut; feature: human-associated habitat; material: faeces | place: China | collected 2012 ... | reverse complement strand
TAAAAATAAATATACTTTAATATATACTTATTTTAATAACATAATAAAAGGAGAATTTTATGAATTACTTATCTGATTTGCATACTCATACTATAGTTAGTGGACATGCATATACCACGCTTATGGAAAATATTGATTTTTGTTCCAAAAAAGGAATTAAAATTTTAGGTACCTCTGATCACGGACCTACTATGCCTGGCTCTCCACATTATTGGTACTTTGGAAATTTAAAGGTTGTTCCAAGAATAATAAATGATGTAATAATTTTAAAGGGATGTGAAGCTAATATATTAGATGTTGATGGCAACATAGATATTCCTAACAATGCTATGAAAAATTTAGATTATATGATTGCTTCTTTTCACGAACCTGTATTTGAACCAAAATCTTTAGAAGAAAATACTAACGCTATTTTAAATGCAATATATAAATATGATAAGCTAGAAATATTAGGTCATCTTGGAAATCCTAATTATGAACTTGATTATGATATTATTGTTAAAAAAGCTAAAGAAAATAATATTATGATTGAAATTAATAACAGTTCTTTATCTGGAGGTTCAAGAATTGGTAGCAATGTTAATTGTGAAAAGGTGGCTCTTCTTTGTAAAAAGCATGGTACAAAAGTTATTTTAACTTCTGATGCTCACATTAATTTAAAAATTTGTGATTTTTCTAAATCAATTGAATTATTAAATAAAATAGAAATGCCTAAAGAACTTATAATGAATGAACCTGATAAATTAATTGCTCATTTAAAAAGTAAGGGCAGATTGCAAGATTTGTAATTTTAAGAACCTATAAATAATTTTGTGTTTTGAAATATAGCTACTATTTCTACTTAAAATAAAAAATGTATTAGCTTACTAAGAATAAAACTTTTCTTAAACTAATACATTTTTTTAATTTATTTAAATAAATCTAAAATTTCTTCATTAGTTAATTTTGAAATATTATTTATATTTAAACTTTCATCACTAATAACACTATTTACTATCTCCCTCTTATCTTCCTGAAGTTTTATAATATTTTCTTCTATTGTGTCTTTGGCAATTAGCTTAATTACTTCTACTATATCTTTTTGCCCTATTCTATGTGCTCTATCTGTTGCTTGATCTTCAATTGCAGGATTCCACCACGGATCCATATGCATAACAAATTTTGCAGATGTTAAGTTTAATCCCGTTCCCCCGGCCTTTAATGAGACTAAAAACACCTGTGGTTCTATACTTTCATTAAATTCTTCTACAAGCTTTAATCTTTCTTTAGCTGTTATTGAACCATCTAAATATTTGCTTTTAATTTTTTTAGATATTAATTCTTCATTAAGCTTTTTCAATACAGATGTAAATTGTGAAAATACTAATATTTTATATCCATTAGTAATTACATCATTTATTACATCAGTTGCAACCATAAATTTTCCACTTTTCCCCTTATATTCTTTGTTTACTAATGATGGATCTAAACATATTTGTCTTAATCTCGTTAAATATGAAAAAATAGCAATCTTATCTTCTTCTCCTTGTTTTAACTTAAGCTTTACATCTTTCATACAATTTTTATAAGCAAGCTTTTGTTCTGGAGTCATTTGAACATAATATTTCCTTTCTATTTTTTCTGGCAACTCCAAAATAACATCTTTCTTTAATCTTCTTAAAATAAATGGATTAATTAATAATTTTAATTCTTCTATTTTCTCTTCAGTTGAATTAACAAACTTTTCTTTAAAAACAAGTTCATCAAATAAATATCCCGGCATAATAAAATCAAAAATAGACCACAATTCAATAAGTGAATTTTCAATTGGTGTTCCTGTTAAAGCAAATTTTATTTTTGCATTTATTTTTTTGATTACTTTGGTATTTTGTGATTTTGGATTTTTAATATTTTGTGCTTCATCAATTATACAATAATCAAAAATTTTATTTTCATAAAAATCTATATCATTTTTAATAGTTCCATAAGTTGTAAGTAAAACATCATATTCATTTATATTATTTATTACCTTAAATCTGTTGCTTTTACTTCCATGTATAATACCAATATTTATTTGTGGTGCAAATTTTTCAAATTCAGCTTTCCAATTATATAAAAGTGAGGTTGGTGCAACAATAAGACTTTGTTTTTTTTCTTCCAATTCTTTTTGGGATAAAAGAAATGAAATAATTTGTATTGTTTTTCCTAATCCCATTTCATCTGCTAATATCCCTCCAAATCCCAAATCACTTAATGATTTTAAATAATTTACTCCAATTAATTGATAACTTCTAAGTTTTCCCTTAAGCCCCTTAATATCATCAATTTCATAATCTTTGCGATTTGAAAGCTTATCACTTATAGATTTTATTATTTCATTTCCCCTAATAAATGATAATCCATTTTCTTGTATAGCATTTTCTAAAAATAATGTTTTGTTTTTATCTATTTCTAATATTCCTTCATTTAATTCCTTATTATATACTAAATTATCAAGCATATTTAAGAAGTTTCTCATTCCAATTCCTTTTAAATCAATAAGTTTATTTTTTTTGCTTTTATAATAACTTTTACCTTCATTTAATGCTTGAAGTATATCTTTATATTCACTAAAATCTATGTTCTCAATATTAAATTTAAAATATAAGTTCTCTTCTTCTTCTTCAATTGTTGCCTCAATATCTTCAAATCTTATTAAATCACCATTTTTGAAATTTTTACTAAAACTTATTTTAGAAATTAAACCAAGTTCCTTTATTCCTTCTGTTATAAAATGATAATATTCATCATCAGTTCCAATAAACACATATTCCTTATTTTTCTTTATAAACCTTGTCCTCTCAAGACTTCTATCTATTTTATCCTCTAAATATTGTTCTCTAAAAAATTCTTTATTTTCATTATCTAGAATATTAATATCCCTATTAAAATAAGATACTACAGCTTTACATTTAATAGTATTATCTGATTTTGAAAATATCATCTTAGGAACCCAAAACTTCCTTAAAACTCTTCTTATTCCTTCTGTAATTGATACATCTTTACTTATTTCACTTAAAGTTTTCACTTTCTTAATAAATTCAATATCTTTTGAGTTATATTCTATTTTACCTTCTTTTCTTAATTCCTTCCAAAACTCAAAATATTTATTTGATTGATTAATATTAGGAATATATACTTTTCTATCATAAAGAAAAACATCAAACTTATTACTTAATGGTATAGGAAGTTTCTTTTTAGTTGTAAGATTTATAGTTTCATTTTCTAATTTTAATGTAAAAGAAAGTGGAATGTTTTCATTATAAATATTACTTTCATAATTAATATAATCATAATTAAGCTTTACTTTTTTATCTTTATTTATTAAACTTAAAAATGCTCTTATATCATTACTTCCTAATCTAAGATATTTATTTTCAATTATTCTAACTTCATTATCAGTTTTTAATTTATTAAATACAAAATTTAAAATTTCCTCATCATCTTTTGAAAACTTCATATTATTAGGATTAAATAAAAATTCTCCATTAATTCTAAGTGAATTTTTACTTTCTCTTGCATTAAAAAATTCATTTAATCTTGGTATTAAATAGGTTTTTCCTTCCCCAATTCTAAATTGGATATCAAGTATAAACTTATTTTTTTCATTGAAACTTTTTATTTCTAAATCTAGCCTTATTTCTTTATTAAAATATGTAGCTGTTTCTTTTATCTTCTTAACACCTTTAATTTCATTACTATGCTTTTTAATTTTATTTTTTGCGATTATATAAAACGAAAATATTGTTGCTATTATATGCTTACAAACATAATTTTTTTTATATCTTGAAAACTCCTCATATGTATTACAAGTACAAGTTGTTCCTATAACTTTTTCATTCATTAAATCATACTTAATATGACAACTATAAACTCTTGATTCATCTTCTTCACTTACTTTAGAATATATATGATAAACATTATCTATTTTCTTACTATTTAAGTTAGAAACTAATTTAGATTTATGAATTTCTTTACCTTCTTTAATACTAATATTTGATCCTAATGACAATATTGTATCTAATAGTGTTTTTAAATTCACATCTTCACCTCATTTTCTTAATGGTAATAAATTATTATAGCATACCTTATTATTTCAGTTAATACTACCTATAATAATTTAAATAATAAAAAAATACGAGGCTTATTTATTGGCCTCGTATTTTTTTAAGGTGGTCATTTATAAAATTACATACTTATTATAAAGCATTGTAAAATTAACTTTTTTATAAATTTACTTTAAACTTATTATTATTTAACTTTACTTCATTTTCATTAAATAATACTTTTTTATTATTTTTAAAATTATGCAATGTAAATTCTATTGATTTATATTTATTTTCATATCCAATATTTTTATTCATTTTTATATTTAAATTATCATTTAAATCAAATATAAATTCATATTCATTAAATCTTCCATTCTTATAATCAAAACTTTCACCATCATCATTATAAGCAATATATTTTCCTTCACCTTTTTTATCACATAAATATATACTTAAATTTAAACACTCAGTATCTTTTTCTCCAATATAATTGACATCTTCACCATTTGATATAATTGACATTGTCTTAATGTATATAGGACAAATATCTAAAGGGGCATCTTTGATAATATATTGTCCTCCTTCAAATTCCTCTCCTGTCCAATAATCAATCCAGCTATTACCCTTTGGTAAATAAACAAGCTTTTGTCTTGCACCCTGTTCTACAACCGGAGAAACTAATACATTATCACCAAACATAAATTCATCATTAATTTCATATGTTTTTTTATCATTTTGATAATTATATAATAAAGGCCTTATAATTGGCGCCCCACTTTTTTCACATTTATGCATCATATCGTATAAGTAAGGAATAAATTTATATCTTAGTTTAATATATTTTTTATTGATTTCTTCTGTAATCTCATCAAAAGCCCAAGGCTCTTGCTCTCTACTTCCTATTGTAGAATGATTTCTAAATAATGGAGTAAATGTTCCAACTTGCATCCATCTACTTAAAAGTTCTCCAGTACAATCAAATCCAAACCCTCCCACATCAGTTCCACAAAAGGCCATTCCACTAAGCCCAATATTCATTAACATTGGTAACGACATTCTTAAATGTTCCCATGTACTTTGATTATCTCCAGTCCAAACAGTTGAATATTTTTGAGTTCCTGCATAACATGCTCTTGTTACTACAAAAGGTCTCTTATTAGTAGCTTCCTTAATTCCTTCATAAGTTGCCTTATCCATCATATGTCCATAAACATTATGAATTTCTTTATGAGTAACTAAAGTTCCATCGTTATTAAATACTATATCCTCAGGTAATGGTCCATTAAAACTTGCTGGCTCATTCATATCATTCCATATTCCTGCAATCCCTAAATTAAACATTATTTTTTGATTGTTTCCCCACCATTTTCTAACTTGTGAATTCATGAAATCAGGAAAAACAGAATCCCCAGGCCAAACAGTATTCTTATATACCATTCCATCCTTATCTGTTGCAAAATATCCATTTTTAAGTCCTTCATCATAAATTTTATAACCTTTATCAACTTTAACTCCTGGATCTATTATTGTAACAACCTTAAATCCCATACTTTTTAATTCATCAGTAAATGCTTTTGGATCTTTAAATTTCTTATTATCCCAAGTAAATACTCTAAAATCATCCATATAATCAATATCTAAATAAATAGTATCACATGGTATATTTTTTTCTCTAAAAGTTTTTGCAATTTCTAAAGCTCTTTGTTCTGGAGCATATGACCATCTGCATTGCTGATATCCTAATGTCCAAAGTTGTGGCAATGGTGTTTTTCCTGTTAAATTAGTATATTCATTTACAACTTCACTTACTTCTGGTCCATAAATAAAATAATAATCTAAATTGCCATCCTTTGCTCCAAAATAATAATAATTTGAATTTTCTTTTCCCATATCAAAGTGACTTTCAAAATGATTATCAAAAAAAATACCACTTGCTTCATTATTTTTAATAGCAATTAAAAATGGAATTGATTTATATAATTGAGCATATGTTTCTCCATGCGGCGTTGGATCATCAGTATTCCAATTTCTATAATGATATCCCTTTTTATTTAAAGAACCTGTTCTTTCTCCTAACCCATAAAAATACATATCATTTTCCATTACTTTTGATACATATACCTTAAAATCTTCATGTCCTTCCAATTTATGACCTTCTTCTGCTGCTAAAGAAAAATCTGCTCCTAATCTTCTAAATGGATTTCTTTCTCCTCTAAAATCTCTACATAATGGCTCACCATTTAACTTAAAGATATCAACTTTAAAGTCATCATAAATTTTTACATCTAATCTAGCTGTTTTTATATTTAAATAATCATCTTTTTTTTCTATATTAAAATTAATTTTTTTACACTTTAAATTTTCTACTGCCTTAGAATTTTTTTCTTTTCTAAATATAGGAGCAAAAAAATTAATTACTGAATCATTAATTATTGTAACAATACATTGAATATTTTTATAATTTACTAATACTATATTTTCATTAACTTCATAATTTAAAATTTTACCCATCATTATACATTTCCCCCTTTTATACTCAATTAAATCATTTAAATAATTTAATTATAATGTTATTATAATTATAAGAAATAGAAAATACTTGTAATATACTAACACTTATTAAAATAATAATGCTATATTGGAGATTTTATGGATAAATTAAAATTTACAAAACTAAAAGAAAACACATGCCATGGAGATTTTATATTGCCATTTTCAATATATAAGGGTACTATAAGCACTAGTTTTCCTTCTATTGCTGTTCATTGGCATGAGGAAGTTGAAGTTATAATAGTTATTGATGGAAGTTGCGATTATAGAATTGATTTAGATAAATTTACAATTAACAAAGGGGATATACTAATAGTTTCCCCTCAAGCACTTCATTCATTTAATTTAATACCTGAAAATACAATGACTTGGGTTTCTTTTGTATTTAATATGAATATGCTTAAAAGTTCAGATACTGATGGTACCTTACTTAAATACATAGCACCTATTTTAAACCATGAACATGAGCTTCCTTATTTAATTAATAAAAATAATTCATGCTATAATAAAATTTTGTCTTTAATAGAATATATACTTTTTTGCTACTATGAAAAAGAAATTGCATACGAACTTGAACTAAAATCACTTTTATTTAACTTATTTTCAATTCTTTATAAAAATAACTTAATAAATAAACAATCAACTAAAAGTTCACTAACATTTAATACTACAGATAAAATTAAAATAATTTTAAACTATATTAATGAGCATTTTGCTGAAGATATTTCAATAAATACATTAGCTACTCTTTGTGATTATAGTGAATATCACTTTATGCGATTTTTTAAAAAACATATAGGATTAACTTGTATACAATATATAAATAATCTTAGATTAGAAAAGGCATCTATTTTGCTTACTTCAAGTAATATGCCTATTACTGACATTTCCTTAGATGTAGGATTTGATAATTTATCTTATTTTAATAAGCTTTTTAAAAGAAAATACAAATTAACTCCAAAGGAATTTAGGTTATTAAATAGTTCTCTTTTAAAATAAAAATGAAATGTTATATTTTTAAAAAGTTTTTTAACTTTCTTTTTAATATAACATTTCATTTATTTAACTAATCTACTGATTTATATAACATTTCATTTATTTAACTAATCTACTGATTTTAAAGATTCAACCATTTTAATGTTTTTTAATTTATAATACATTGCTAAATTAACAAGTAATGAAAAAGCTAATGTTAAAATTCCAGCAATTACAAAACTAAATAATGCTATTTTTCTTCCAAACATAATATAGTCCATTTCAACTGTAACCATAATAAACTTATGGAATAGCTTCCCTAATCCTAATCCTGTAATTAATCCAATTATAGTTAGCAAAATATTTTCTCTATAAATATACGCAGACACTTCATTATCATAAAACCCTAAAACTTTAATAGTTGCTATTTCTCTTACACGTTCTGAAATATTAACATTTGTTAAATTATATAATACTATGAAAGATAATGCTCCTGCACATAATATCATTACAACAACTACTAAATCTAATGACTTTATTGTATCATCAAAATTTTCTTTAATACTTGTATTATTTACAGCTCCAGTTACTCCATCCATATTTATAAACTTATTTGAAATTTCATTAACTGATTTTTCATCATTTAATTTTAATAACACATTATTTACTTGAGGTATTTTTCCAAAAATATCCTCATAATACTTATCACTTATATAAATATAGTTATTTATATACCTTTCAGTTATATATCCAATAGTAGCTTTAGCTTTATTATTGGCATTATTAGTAATTTCTATTTCATCTCCAATTTTAACATTTAATAAAGTAGCAATTTTTTCAGATATTACTATACTATTTTTAGGCAATGTAATAATTTCTTCTGTCTTTCTATTTCTTAATAACTCAAATTCATTAAAATTCTCACTATCATTTGATATAACCAATGAAACACCCTTACTTATTTCATTAATAGTTGCTTTACCACTTTCAGTTGTAACAAATAAGTAATCAGCTACATTATTATCATTACTTAATTCATTTTTAATATATTCAATTTTTTCTTCACTAACATCTTTTGCTAAACTTAATGACATTTGATATTTTGTAAGTTCTCCATATTGTTTCGATACAACAGCTTTAATAGAATCCTTAATTCCAAATCCAGCAACTAATAATGCTGTACTTCCTGCTATTCCTATTACAGTCATTAAAAATCTCTTTTTATATCTAAAAATATTTCTTATTGTAACTTTACCAATAAAGTTAAGTTTATTCCATATAAATGGTATTTTTTCTAATAAAATTCTCTTACCTTCTTTTGGAGCCTTTGGTCTCATTAAAATTGATGGAGTTTCTCTTAATTCCATTCTACATGCAGCATATGTTACAAATGTTGTAACTCCAATAGCAACAGTAAATACTGTTAATATAAGTGGAATATTAATTGTATAATTTATTTCAGGTAAAATATACATCATTTTATATGCATTTATTATAATAAGAGGAAATACCGTAAGTCCTAAAGCAATACCTATAACACTTCCTATTAAACTTGCAAATAATGCATAAATTATAAACTTTTTAGCTATACTTCCATTGCCATATCCTAAAGCCTTTAATGTTCCAATATTAATTCTTTGTTCATCTACCATTCTTGTCATTGTAGTTAAGCATACTAATCCTGCAACAATAAAGAAGAATACTGGAAAAACATTTGATAATTTATTTATGCTTTTAGCATTATTTTCAAAATCAACATATGAATAATGAGATTTTCTATCTAAAACATATAATTCAGGTTTTTCAATTTTAGAAATTTTATCTTCAGCTTTAATAATTTCATCTTTTGCCTTATCTAATTCCTCATTTGCAGTTTTTTCTTTTTCTAAAAGCTCTTTTTCTCCTTCTTCTAATTGTAATTTCCCTTCATTTACCTTATCTTTTGCTTCTTTGATTTTAGCTTCCCCAACTTCTTTTAATTCTTTCAATGAATTTTTAGATGAATTTATAGCTTTTTTCCCAGCTGCTAATTGTATATTAGCTGCATTAAGATTTTCCTCTTGCTTTGCTAATTCATTTTTACCTTGTTCAAGCTGCTTTTTAGCTTCATTTAATTTAACACTGCCTTGCTCAAATAAATTATTTAACGAATTAATTTGTTCCTGTATATTTAATTTTATCTCTTCTGTTAAGCTTTCATCATTTAAGGATAATTTTAAATTATTTATTTGATCTTTTAATTGTTGTAATCCATCTTCTGATTTTCTAATACTTTCTTCTGCTTTTGCAAAATTTTCCTCAGCACTCTTTTTTGCTTCATTAAATGCACTTAATCCTAAATTGTATTCCTCTTCTTTTTCTTTTAGTTCACTTTCTGCAACACTAATTTTGTATTTTCCATCTTCTATTGAATCATATAATTGCTGTTCTCTTGATGATATTTCATCTTGTGATTCCATTAGCTTACTTTTCGAATCTTCAATTTCTTTTTTTGCATCTTCTATTTGCCTTAAGACAGTTGACTTTTTATCTTCATATTCTTTTTTACCATTTTCCAACTCTTCTTTAGCAAGATTTACTATTTCTAAATATCTTCTATTATTTATATCTGAAGATATATTTTCTATTGATAAAATAGATTCATTAATAACTTCAAAGTATTCATCATTATACGAATTTAAATTTTTAACACCATCAATTGTCACATATACTTCACTATAAATATCATTTTTAAAGTTATCTTCATTTATAAACATATATGTTTTAACATTCCCATTACCTATAGTACTACTTCCAATTTGATTACTTAAATAATATGGTGTTTCCACAACTCCTACAATTTCATATTCAATATTTTTTAAGGATTCAGAAATATCACTATCATCTCCAGATGTTAAAAGAAGTTTATCACCAATTTTTAAATTTAAACTACTAAACTTTTCATTTCCTATTACGCATTCATTTTCTTTAGAAGGCATTTTCCCTTTTACTAAATTTACTCTATTAATATAATTTTCATTATTATTATTTAAATTTTCACTTGGAAGACTATGAATCCTTATTACAAACTCTTCAGAATTTTGCTTTGATAATGCATCCATTGTCTTACTTGGATATACACCTAATATACTATTTATATCTTTTATATCCTTAACATCTTTATCTGTTAATCCTAATGTTGATATTATTTTTAAATCCATTAAATTATAATCATCATAATATTTATCTGCTGTTGCTTTCATGTCAATTGGTGCAATTTTAACACCAGTAAAAAGCATTACTCCTAATGTAATTATAGCTGCAATAGAAATAAACCTTCCTTTTGATTTATTAATATCCCTTAATATATCTTTCCATAAAGCATTTTTCATAATTACCATTCAATCCTTTCCACTGGAACTGGATTTTTATTAATAGTTATACTTTTTATCCTTCCATTTTTAACTTCAATTACCTTATCCCCCATAGGTGTTAATGCTAAATTATGAGTAATTATTACAACAGTAACTCCATTTTTCCTGCATGTTTCTTGTAGTAATTTTAAAATAGCCTTTCCTGTATTATAATCTAATGCTCCAGTAGGCTCATCACATAATAGTAATTTAGGATTTTTAGCTATTGCTCTTGCTATTGCAACCCTTTGTTGTTCCCCACCTGATAATTGAGCTGGAAAATTATTTTTTCTATGTGATAATCCTACAGCATCTAACACTTCATCTATATTTAATGGATTTTTAGATATTTGTATTGCTAATTCCACATTTTCTCTTGCGGTTAAATTTTGAACTAAATTATAAAATTGAAATACAAATCCAATATCATACCTTCTATATGTAATTAAATCCTTTTGTGAAAATTGACTTATATCCTTATTATCAACAATAACTTGTCCTTCTGATGCAGTATCCATTCCCCCTAAAATATTTAATATTGTAGATTTTCCTGCACCACTAGCACCAGCAACAACTATAAATTCTCCCTTGTTAATTGAAAAATCAACTCCGCTTAATGCTTCAATTTCTACTTCTCCCATTTTATACTTCTTTTTTACATTTTTAAACTCTATGTATCCAGGCATTACTTATTTATCCTTTCTATCTGATAATATTTTCATATTTTAAGTATACAATAGTTAAATTTTCCTCACAACAATTTAAAAATTCTTTAACTATTTATTAATAATATTATTATCATTTTCTTATTTTTTAGCATAAATTATAGTAATTTGCGTCTATTCTTAGGTTTATATAATAATTATTGTCTAAGTAACTAAGTATTTACCTTTGAATATACTGATTAATATAAAAATATACAAGGAGCAACATATGTGTCTTATTTCTTCTATTTTATTAGCATTTTCAGCAAGTTTGGACAGTTTGATAATTGGAATAGCTTATGGAATTAAAAAAATTAGAATTAAACTTAGTATTAATATAATAATTGCTTTAATAGTAACATTAGGTACATTTTTATCAATGCTTTTAGGTACTATTTTAGGAAAGTTCATACCTAGATATATATGCAATTATATAGGGGCAATACTTTTAATTTTTGTAGGCCTTTGGATGACATTAAATTATTTCAAAGAGCAAAAAATATCAAAGAATTATTATTGTGATAATGATGATATTATCACTAATGATTTAATAGATTCCTTAAATTATGATGAAATATTAACTAAAAATAAAACTGCTGATATAGATGGTTCTGGTAATATAGAACTTAAAGAAGCAGTTTCCTTAGCATTAGCCTTAAGTATAAATAATTTTGCACTTGGAATTGGTGCAAGCATGTCTGGAATTAGTATTTCACTTACTACAGTTTTCACATTTATTTTTAGTGTCTTAATTTTAATTTTAGGTTTAAAAATAGGTAATAGCTTTCTTTCAGAGATATTTGGAAAATATTCAGGTTTATTATCAGCCATAATAATAATTTTAATGGGTGTTTTTCAATTATTTTTTTAAGCGTTATTAAAAACTTTTTAATATTTGTATATATTAAAAGGTATTATTTATAAAATATTATAAATAAT
>ERZ772884.1974-NODE-1974-length-12631-cov-2.763915_pt1 | contig 12631 bp, 19 predicted proteins | sample MGYA00580574_ERZ772884 | MGnify/ENA primary metagenome ERZ772884 (study PRJEB29015, sample SAMEA2737690) | human gut metagenome | biome: human gut; feature: human-associated habitat; material: faeces | place: China | collected 2012 ... | reverse complement strand
GCAAAAGAAAATCAAAAAAATTAAACTGAAATTTGCAGAAGGAGAATTCATGAGTATAATTGAACAATTACAGACGTTTGTAGATAATGGCGGTAGGATGCAAACAGGAGTAGAACCTAAATACGGAGAACCATTTTATGGGACCTACATTGAACAAAGGTTGGAAAAAGAATTCCATATCGGGGATCGAGTACATATTAAAATTAAATATCGTAGTCAAAAAAGAGAAGAATATGATTGCCTAATTTTAAAAAATTAGGCGGGAATTCTCGGCCACTTGTAGCCGAGATGAAAGCCAATCTGTATAGTGTTTCAAATACGCTATATGTATAATATAAAATGTATTTCTATACTGTATGTAAATGCGATGAACGATATCAATGGAAAATGTTATGATAGTCTTTTTATAAAAAAATATAATTAAAAAGATACGTATAATCGCTTGACAATATAGGACTAGTAATATATAATAAAGACAGTTAAAAGATACGTATAACAAATCGCGCGGATCGGCTCTATTACAGGAACGATAAATGGCTGTATGTGATTTTTTAACTGTGTAAAATTTCTGACATATATATTATGTAACGAGCGGTAACGAACCGCGACGAAAAATTTAATCAATAAATAGAAAAGGAGATTACAAACATGGCATTAAATAAAGTAAGTATTATGGGACGCATTACGGGAGATCTTGAACTTAAGCACGTTGGAGCAAATGGTGACATCCCAACCGTATCATTCGGTATTGCTTGTCCAAGAGATTTCAAAAACAAAGGAACCGGAGAAAATGAAACAGACTTTTTCAACTGTACTGCTTGGCGCGGAACAGCAGAATTTATTACAAAATATTTTAAAAAAGGTCGTATGATCGTTATCGATGGTAGATTACAGAGACGTGATTATGAAAAAGACGGTGTAAAACATCAGAATGTTTTCATTAACGTAGAAAATGCATATTTTGGAGATTCTAAGAATGAGACAGGTACTCATGCTGCTCAGGGTCAGACAACAGCTCCAGCTCCAACTCCAGCTCCAGTCCAAACAACAGACGTAGATGGATTCATGGATATGCTTCCAGATGATGATGGACTTCCATTCATGTAAGCCGTGAATAGGTCTAAAAGTAAATAATCAAGAAAGGCTATCTTCGGATAGTCTTTTTTTGCGATAAATTTTATATCTACAAAGTAATCCGACATATTAACCTATAGTAGATGGAAGGCTGGAGAAAATAAATACATAGTCTAAAACTACTAGAAAGCAATGTAAGCCAATAGGCAAGGAGGAAACAACAATGAAAAAAAGAATGATTTGGAACAATGATGTATGCAGCGAAATAGATACACTTGAAAAAGATGGCTTCTTCGCAGAATCAGAGATTACGTCAGAGGAAGAAAAAATGGATATAGCTTATGAGCGCATTAATAGCGTACTTGCTGATGAGGTCTCTAATTTGGATGTAGATTTGGAGGGAGACATTTTTCTTATCGGAGAACTTCAGAAATGGAATGGATGTGGTTCCGCTTATGCAGACCTTGAAACTTCTAATATTGGAGAGGCGATGAAAAAAGCGATTAGCAAATTCTCAGGAGACAACGATTTTGAAATCTTTGTAGAAGATGGAAAAATGATGATTTCTCAGCTCGGACACGATAACCCAGTTAACCCATCCGTATTCGAGTTTAGAGTGGTACGCCCAGAAAGTGATTATTGCGAAATAGGGCTTTCTCATGAAGAAAATCTTAAGGCTACACGTCATATTGGAGATATCGTAGCAAAAGTATACGGTTGGAAATAAGGAGGAAACAAAACATGGCACGAATCGCTACAACAAAAAACCAGTGGAAAGACTATTATAAATGTCTTTTGAACAAAGGTTTAGCTACAATCGAAACTATCAGACAAGAATATTATGATTACGAAGATCGTGGAATTGAATGGATGAAATCTCCTGACAAAATTAGCTATCTTAACGCACAGGCTGCTATGAAGGAAATTTTGGAGGAGGCTTCTATAAAAACATATCCTGAAAACGAAACTAAGGAGGAAACAAATTATGAAAGCAAGAAGTAAAAGAAAAGCCTGGTATGCAGATTTGCTTGATAGAGTAGAATTAAAAGGCTAAGTATTGTAAAAAAGTAGACAGTCAGGAGTATTCCTGGCTGTTTATTTTTTAGCTGTATGTAAAAAATAACGGCATGTAATATTCTGACATATATATAATGACAACAGGAACTTTGTAGAAAGGAATTAAAAAATGGCAAACATAGACAAACTTATAGCGGTTGCGTTTAACGCTATGAAATATACTATCGAACATGATACAGATGAATGCCTTCATCCATACAAATATACTTTATCGGTTATCAGAAATGGAGGAAGAGAAAAAGTAGAAAAACTCACTCCGGAAATGATTGCTGCACTAGACAAAAACGACATGGTTGAAGGATTATATTCCACAATAAATGCAGGAGTAAACGTCGTATTTAGAACGGATTACTTTATAAAAGGTGAAAGTATCCTTCATTCTGTAGATGGGTTTACTGATAAGCCAGTCCCAGAAGAAAAAATGCTTAGAGAAAAAGAAATGCGCCAATACCTAGACATCTTTCTTGATGAAGAACAGGACGAATATTTGGACCGCAATTCTGAAGAATATAAGAAAATCAAAGCAGATATTCTGCAGTTGTCCGAAGAAAATTTGTAAGAAAGAAAAGGAGAAAAGAAAATTCTCACTAGCACCCACAGGGAACCCTGTGGGGTTGTGATATCTTATATTGCAACCCAGAGTGAGTAGCCTAAGTGCTTTGAGCACTACGTTAAGAGAGAATATATAGTTACCCGTGGATGTAACACCTAGTCTGCGGCTCTAAGGGGACATATTAAACAGTTCTGTAGGGTAGGAACAGTGTATGGTGGGCAATAGTCCTTTATCCATCAAACCTTTCATTAACATTGGCGAAGGTGTCATTTACAGTTTGATATGTACTGGCTTACCGCTGTAAACATATCATAAAAAGGAGGTGTCTTACATGGTATATGTATTAGATATCAATGGACAGCCGCTTATGCCAACTGCAAGGCACGGCAAAGTAAGAAGACTGTTAAACAGTCATCTTGCAAAAGTAGTAAAACGCTGTCCATTCACGATACAGCTTTTGTATCAGAGTACAAAAGAAACGCAGTCAGTGTCTCTCGGTATAGACGCTGGAAGTAAGCATATCGGTCTTGCTGCCACAACAGAGAAAAAGGATGTTTATCAGGAAGAACTTATTCCTCGTAATGATGTTGTAAAGTTACTATCTGCAAGACGAATCTTACGTCGTTCTCGAAGAAATCGAAAGCCGAGATACAGAAAGCCGAGATTCAACAATCGTGTGCATTCCAAACATAAAGGATGGCTGGCTCCTTCAGTCGAAGTCAAGATTCAGGAACATATAACAGCCATCAAGAGAATATGTCAAATTTTGCCTATATCTGATATTCATGTAGAAACAGCAGAATTCGACCTTCAGCGTCTAAAAGCGATGGAAGAAGGAAGGCCGCTCCCTGTTGGCACAGACTATCAGCTTGGAGAACAATATGATTTCTACAACACAAGACAGTATGTGCTTCATCGGGATGGATATACTTGTCAGTGCTGTGGCGCACATGATAACAACGTAAGATTACATGTGCATCATATTGAAAGTCGACAGACTGGTGGGAATGCTCCCAACGATCTGATTACACTTTGTGAACATTGCCATAAAGCACTGCACGAAGGAAAGCTCAAACTTCCAAAAGGAAAGAAAAGAGGCAAATCTTATCGTGATGCTACTTTTATGGGCATCATGCGTAAAACCTTATTAGAGCGTCTGAAAAAAGAAGTTGATGTTCCTGTGACAGGAACATATGGATATATCACAAAATACTGGCGTGAAAAGGCTGGCTTAGAGAAAAGCCATATCAATGACGCTGTTTGTATTAGTAAACATCCATATGTCGAGCCTTTGGATACTTATTATCTGACAAAGGCAGTTCGACATCACAATCGGCAGATTCATAAAGTCAACTTCAGTAAAGGTGGTATTCGCAAACGTAATCAGGCGCCGCATCTAGTAAAAGGATTTCGACTGTTTGATAAGGTCTTATATCAAGGCAAAGAATGCTTTATTTTTGGAAGACGAGTCAGCGGACGTATGGACGTTCGACTGTTAGATGGAACACGTATTAATGCGTCTGTAGGATATAAGAATTTGAAACTTTTAGAACTGAGAAAAGCTTATTTGACAGAAAGGAGAACGTGCTAACACACAGGCAAGCCTGTTTGTTTCCGCACGATAGATTTTATGACACAGGTACCTTTTGTAATTGAAAAAACAGCAAACGGAGAAAGAAGTATGGACATTGGATCCAGACTTTTGCAGGATAGAATTATTGTCCTTGGTGAAGCCGTTAACGAAGTAACCGCAACACTGATTGTTGAACAGATGTTGTTCTTGGAACACGCAGATCCAAACAAGGAGATCTGCTTTTATATCAAAAGTCCAGGAGGCTCTGTATCCGATGGGCTTGCTATTTATGACACAATGCAGTATATCAAATGCGATGTAAGAACTATCTGCATGGGTATGGCTGCAAGCATGGGGGCATTTCTTTTAGCTGGAGGGACAAAAGGAAAAAGAATGATTCTCCCAAATGCGGAAGTTATGATTCATCAGCCTTCTGGAGGAACTCAGGGGCAAGCATCCGATATGCAGATCAGTGCAGAACATATTTTAAAGCTCAAAAGCCGATTAAATAAAATTATGGCGGAAAACACTGGGCACACAGAAGAAGAAATCGAAAGATTAACAGATCGCGATAACTGGTTATCCGCAGAAGAAGCTCTTGAGCTTAATATCGTAGATGAAATTATTAAAAACAGATAGCAATTCGAAAAACAGTGGAAGAGCTACATGCAAATGCAGCTCTTTTTTGTTGCAAATAAATCTTTCAGACATATTCTTATTGTCTGGTGATGAAAGGAGTAATATAAACCTATATACCAGAAAAACCAATCTTAAGGAGGAAACAAAAAAATGGAAAAAAGAAACAATGTAAGCGATTGGAATCGTGATTGGATCATATCCGTTACGAATTCAGAAAACGCAAATGTAAACATGTTCCGCATGTTCGGGAACAAAGAAGAAGTGGCAGAAAAGTTGGCAGACATGGCTGTCGAAGATGAGATTTGCACCTCTAAGACAAAAGAAGAGTATTATGATGAAATTGACGCAGAGATGCATCAACTTCAGCTTGTAGCATATGAGGATGGAGATTATGAAAGAACTTCATTCGTTTACACTGCAGTCGAATTCTCATCTATTTCTCATCTATAAATTTAGTGTAAGGAGGATAAAAACATGGATAAAAAATGGAAAATTCCTGTAACGTGGGGAATGAGTGGATTTATTGAAGTTTCAAAAGATAAATGTCCAACTCTCAAAGAGGCAATGAAATATGCGACATCAGATGAAGTTGATTTGCCAGATGGAGAATACGTGGACAGCTCATTCCGTCTTACACATGAAATGGAAGAGATTGAAGTTGTGCGCGAAGCCTATAACAATAACGAGGCCGACGTTGTTCGTAAGAACAGCAAGAAAAAAAGACCAAAATCTAATCCGAAAACAAATGCAAACAATTATGAAATCGGATATCTTGACTACAAAGGAAAGAAACACGAATTCACTGTTGATGCGGAAAGTTATGGATTTGCTACAGATGCTTTGTATAAAAAACACGGAGAAGATGATCCTGAGATAATAAAAGTTGTCGAAAATGGGATTGTCATAATAGGAGAATAACAATATGAACAAAATGCAATTCAGACAATTGAAAAATAACGACGAAACAATCATCTACTATAAAATCATGGATGAAAGTGGGCATTACAGCAAAGATACATACAGTATCTTCTGCCAAAAACCCTATGACGAAAAATGTGATATAACGGCATTTATCGAAGATACCTTGCACAGAATCTTGGAAGAAGGAGGAAGTCCAGAAGACATTGAAGAGATTACAGGGCTTATTAGGAACAGGGATGTAGAATCAGATATCAATGTGGATCTTGATTATGTAATTCCAGGGTTTCCTTGTTTTATTGATTCTTATTCAGAACCACTGAAAGAAACTCTTTATCAAAGGTTTAAATTATATTGGATGGCAGATCACGGCTATACGTTAGAGGCTTTTATTAAGTCTATTAACGAATACGCCGACGATGCGTATGGAATCTACTCTGGTTCTTATGAAGATTTGGTATCTGAATGGGAATTAGAAAGTGGCTTTCATGGAACGATTTATCCATGCTTTGGAGAATTTATATTCTCAGAGTATCAGGATGAAGAGTTTGTTAAGCAGTTGTGCCATACAAAAGAAGAATATGAACAGTATTTAAAGAGCCAAAAGTGGTAAGAAATTCAAAAAATAGGAGGAAACAATATGAAAATTAGAAACATTAAATGGGATATCGATATAGACGATGTTCTTGAAACAATCGATGAAATGACAGTGGAAAAGGCAGCAGAAGTTCTTGGATTTCCAAAAGATACATACGCAAATATAAACACTTTGGAAAGAGATGTTTATGATACGTTTGAACACAACCCAGAAGCGAAAGCTAACTTGTTAGGCTTGCCATCTGAAGCTAACATCCCAGATGATACAAAAGAAATCGCTGATTATCTTTCAGACGAATATGAATTTTGTGTTATCAGCTTCGAAATAGAGCCTGATTTTAACAAGGCTTATATTGTCGAAGGAGCAAAAAGCACTGGCGTCGAAGGTTTAACATTTGCTGTATGCTCCACAAAAGATAGAGCAGAATTAGCAAAGAAGAAACTATTTGATGGTGAATGCGAAGATGAGTTAACTGTTTATGAAGTCGATGTTGATACGGTAACTATTAACGATGTTAAGGTAAGCTTAGTTAAGAAGCCAATGACGGACGAGGAGATCCATAAAATGATTAATTCTTTAAGCTCTTATGAACAGGATAGAATTTATCGCTATTTATGGAGCCAACATGTTCGTAAAGATGTTATCAGCCATGCTGAAAGTATTGGAATCGAGCTTGATGATGGTGCTGTTGACATGATTGTTGATAGATATGTAGAACAGGGAGATTATGATTGTAATCTCAATTACTGGGCAAACATCGAAAATCTTATCGAAGAAGAAGGAGGAAACAAAAATGAGAATTAGTTTTTCATGCAAAACAAACAAAGATTACGTAATGGTAAATACATTGAAGGTTCAGCTTAATAGCGGTTCAGTGCTTACACTGGATAGACATAATACGGAATATTCTATCTCGGATCCTGATAATGCGGGTGAATGCTTGCTTGATATGGAATGGAGAAACTGTTATTTATGGGCCATAGATGAAGAAAACCTTTGGTATGATGATAAAGCTCTAATCGAGGAAGACTGTGAAAAATTGTTTGAGGGAGCCAGACTTATCGAATTAGAATTGGAAGATGACGCGGATGAAGACTATTATGTTTCCATTGAGGCACTTTCAATTGATGGAGTAAGTATTAGTATCCCAGATAAATTAAAGTCTGAAGATTTCCCTTCGTATGAGACTTTCACCAATATCTTTTCACAAGAGATTTCTACAACGCATATTGCTGCGATTATGCGGATGCCTGTAACGACATTGCCACTTTCGGAGAACAGAAATGTGGATATTTTAGAACAAAAAACACTTCATTCTATCATACAGATAGCAGCCACTACTGTGAATTCTTAGAAGAGTGGTATGCTGCGTGTCCAAAGTTTAAAGCAGAATATACACTTGCAGGAAACGAAAATATGTTAGTAAAAAGCGTAGTGGAAAGGTTCCCAACAAAGCAGTTTGCAGAGCTTGTATATAATGCGCTTGCAAAAAGAGAAGGCTTGGTTGTGAAAATTACCGAGGTATAACTGGTATAAGATTTTACAAAAGAAGGACCAGGTGGCGTAATGTTGCTTGGTCTTTTTGTATTTATGGTTGTATTTTTATTGACATAGTACGCATTGCGTGTTATAATATCTACAGAAGTTAAGGGAAGGCGGTTCCGAGATGAGATCATATCATATTAGAAAAATGGTTGTTTTGCAAAAGGACGAAAAGGGCTTCGGCACATATTTTGAAATACCATACACAGAATATAGAGCTGACGGTAGTATTTATAGCAAAGGTACAGAAGATTTTAGTCGTGAAAGGTATAATAAATTAGTCAGAAGAACTATATATCTTCCTACTGGAAAAACTAACAAAGGCGGTCACATGATTTGGGAGGAAAAAGAAACAATAGTATCTGATTCTACAGCGAGCATAAGGGGATATGCTAAAATCAAGTATTCTACAAAAAACTTTCAAATAAGGCAATATTAATTATACACTATAGAGGCTACAATATTCAGAAACGGCACTTGAGAACTTTAGCAAAAACGGTGAAGTAACAAGAAGTGGGAGCCTTTAGACCCCAGATAGGAAGGAATATGAATACAGAGGTTCGCTATGGCTTAAAATATTAAGCAGAAAGGAAAATGTATGAGAACAAAGGAAGTTGAAATCAAAAAATCAAAACAGGCAAGATGCCGTTATTGCCATCATTCTTTAACAGGAGAACATCATTGTGTTGTTGATGGATGGGAAGATGATAAGGTAAAGAACGTTACAAAAGAAGAATGTGAAAATTGTGATAAATTCGATTCAAGATACATCGAATATCCACTTACCATAAAGGGTATTGAAAACGATAAAATTGACATAAGCGGTTTTAGGCATGAAATCGGCTGTTTGTGTGAAATAAAGCCATGTGGGGAAGAGTACAAAAATAAATCGTACATAGGATTTTATCTTGGGGATTTGCCAATAGCGATACATACTTCGTTCAGTAGTGACACAGGGATTCTTAAAAACAGTACCATGAATAATCCCGCTATATTTGTTCCTGAATTAAAGAAAATCATCTATGGCTGTGAAAGCTGGTGGAGAGAAATAGAATCGGTAGACGATTTCACGAGTATATCAGAAGAGGATATAGAAAACACATGGTATGTGAAATTGCTTAAATCACTAAACTGAAATTTATCATAAAAAAGCGAAAGGAGAAAAATGCATATAAAAGAAATTAGAAAGTTAACTGGATTGAGCCAAGCGGCATTTTCTGAAAAATATCACATTCCCAAAAGAACAATCCAGGATTGGGAGACTGAAAAAAGAAATCCGCCAAAGTATGTAATAGAACTGCTGGAGTTTAGAGTTTTGTTTGACTGCAGAAAAAGCAGCAAATGATAATTATCTTAAATGGAGGGAGAAAAAAGCTGGGGAATATCCGATTGCTCCAGAATTAGCAAAAATTATTGAAAAGGAACATGCTGCAAACCTTCATAAACAGACCCCTTTTTTTCTTGTATGGAATGTTAGAAATAATAGCAAATCAGGATAATTCTTGGTTCGTTTTTTTGTTTTTGAAAAAACAATTCGTTGTAACACGCTGTCTGAGCTCCATATACATGCAAATTTTGCGTTTTTATACGCTCAGCAAAGAAATACTAATCAAATAGCGAAGTTGCTTCTACGAGCCTTATAATGCATTCTGAGACATGTTAAGAAATTTTGTTATGCACAAAAATTGTTTCTTGAGGCTGTTTATTTTTGTATAGCAAGATTTCTTACATATCTATTATGTATCTATAGAAAAATGGAGCTAATTAAAAAGGAGGAAACAAGAATGAACAAATTTGAAATCGTAAAAAGCAGGGATCAAAAGTATCCGTACAACGTAAGAATTCTCACTAGCGTAGATGGTGGGGATAGTTATTATTATTGCGGAAATGGAAGATACTGCAAAACGTTACAAGAGGCTTTTGAATTTATCAAAGGTAAGGCCGCGGAAGAATTAAAGGAAGAAATCAACAATGAAGTAGATACCGAAGAAATCATTGAAAAAAGTTTCGATATTGTAGAGAAATTTTATCAACACATGACAGAAGCTAATCGTCCAGTTAGTGAGAAAGATATTAGTGATATGCAATGGGTGTTAGACAACATTATCCCAGCTATTAAAAAGGAAAATCACTCTGAAATACAAGGAGGCGAATTTGGTTCATGCAATGGTTGGAATCATGGCTACAGTAATCTAATGATTATCGGGGCAACACCAGAGCAGGTAATTAGCAAAGCAAAGACTCGCGAAGATTGGGAAAATGTTTTTCTCAATTACTGCCAAAATGATGATGGAAGTATTTCTTTAGATGCTTACCGTGTAGACCCGAAAGAAGCCGCAGATTTCTTTTGTGAGATCGACAAATCTATTCGTGTATACGCCTCTTGGCATTGGGACGAAGATTCTTTTGTTGCTAGATGTGATGGGAACGATTATCACGGATATACAGCAAAATTTGAAAATGGCACCCCGCGAAATAGTGATGACGACGATTATTTTGATGTCGATGTTGAAATTGTAGATACGGAAACTGGATCAAAATTTTTGGCTGGTGGAGGTATGTGCACAGCAGAAGAAACAGAATGGTATCGTAAGTTGGTTGCGGAGCATGCCGCAAAGAAAGAAAATTAGGAGGAAACAAAAATGGAAAAATTAAAAAACGGAACAAAGAAGCTTAATATCGCCGATGTAGATGGAATGGATATATATACCATTTCAGAAAAAGATGGAAAGAAATACATCTGTATAAAAGGGTGGTTCTATCTTAATGATGAAGGCGCACATTCTACGTCCGTCACTTTCGAAGAAATGCCAGTGGAGGAATTTGTGAAACATAAAGCAATCAACGCCTTTGGTTATGATAAATTCATCTCGGATATTATTGACTGCGGAAAGCAGTATATCAATGACCATACAGATGAAGCTGCTCAGATTATTTTAGATGAGTTAGACCCAACGTTATTATTCCTTGCGGATCTAAATGAATATGTACCTGTCGGCGTATATATTAGTCCGATTAGAAGCGAATATCGTGCAAAAGACGAAACTAGCTCTGGAGCTATGGAAGTTAATGTTCCAGGAGGAGTACTTAGGGCTACAAAGTCTTTAGATCCAGAATATCCGGGCGTTGATATCGAGTTTATTGCAGCAGCAGAGGACCGAAGCTGTGGTAAATTCCAATCAAGACCTCGCGTACTTATGGAATATAAAATTGAAGATGATGAGCTTAGAGTTGCTATTTGGGCAGATGAAAAGAGCGAAGATTATTCGGGAGATATTGAGTTTAATAAACGCTATTACAAATAACGGGCCCGATGAAAAAATGAAACAAATTAAGATTTAGTGAGGTAAATATGAAAGAAAGAATACTTGAATTAAGACAATATGTGCAGTTCGATTTTTATACTGTAAATGATATGTATTGCTTACAGTTGTTTGATAAAAACGTATCTGCAAATGATAGCGTGGATTGTATTTATGAAGATAGTAATGAGATTTTTGAAATACTCTTTGATAATGCTATTGAATGGTGCAAGGAAAGATACAAATAAACTGAAAGTCAATGCAACAGACAAAAAAGAGATCGTCACCATTAACTGGTGGCTTTTTCTTATGCCAAAAAAAAAGAATTTTGTCTGAGACGGGATTTTCAGACATATTATTTTATAAATATTGATGGGAAAGGAGAAGGAAATTAATCAAGTAACAAGAAACAAAGCGAAACAGATTTTAAAGGAGGAAATAAAGAATGAATTACTGGACAAAGAAAAATGAAATGAAGAGAAAGGCTGTAGAGCACACAAAGGAAATGATGGAGACGCATAAGGATGAAATCAAACATTCTATAGAAGCTACCAGAACGTATGGACCAGAAATGGGTTTGGTCAATCGCGAAGAGCATCCTGTAGAGATGATAGTTGAGCAGGCAGACAGCGTATTAGCTGTATTGACTCACGCAAAAGAGGGAGTTAAGCCAGCAGTAGCAAACTTTGCATCTTACAAGAATCCGGGAGGTATGTTTATTGAAGGATCTAAAGCCCAAGAAGAATGTTTGTGTCATGAAAGCACATTATATAACGTACTATCACACTGTCCAAGTTATTACAAATGGAACAATCTTCATAAGAACAAAGCTCTTTATGAAAACAGAGCTTTATTCTCAGAGGATATTGTATTTGAAAGGGGTGGGCAGATACAACTTTGTAGCGTTTTAACATGTGCGGCTCCAAACTATTCAGCAGCTTCTAAGTATATGAATATAGATCCGGCGGAAAACTCAGAAGTATTGAGAAAACGCATCAGTTTTATAAAAGAGGTACTGGAAGCAGAAGGCGTAGACGTTTTCATCTTTGGCGCATTTGGCTGCGGTGTATTCGGTCAGAATCCAGCAGAAGTAGCAAAGATTAGCAAAGAAGTTTTTGCAACGTCGAGTACGATTAAAAGAGTTTATTTCTCGATTATCGACGAAAAAACAACATCAGCTTTCCGTAATGTGATCTAAAGCAAAAAAAAGGAGGAAACAATAATGAAGACATTGCCAGAATGGATCAAAGAAATCGAGACAAAAAGACTAGAAGGTCAATAACCCACGACTAAAGTCGGTGGCTTGCAAAAGCCCTTATTGACTAGCCTAAGTGCTTCGGGCACTACGTTAAGAG
>ERZ772884.1973-NODE-1973-length-12633-cov-3.049769_pt1 | contig 12633 bp, 10 predicted proteins | sample MGYA00580574_ERZ772884 | MGnify/ENA primary metagenome ERZ772884 (study PRJEB29015, sample SAMEA2737690) | human gut metagenome | biome: human gut; feature: human-associated habitat; material: faeces | place: China | collected 2012 ... | reverse complement strand
AGAGATTAATCGTCTGAAATCAGAAAATGCTGCATATCAGCAGGAGTTGGATAATCTGGCAGCTACAAACAAATGTCCTCAGTGTGGATTTGGTAACAATGCAGGCGCAAAATTCTGCATCAGTTGTGGAGCGCCACTGAATCAGACTCCGGTTGCACCGGCACAGTCAGCACCTGGAAAATGTTGTGACAAATGTGGAGCTTTGAATGACGCGGAAGCCTTATTCTGTACGGAGTGTGGAAATCGATTAAATACACAGCCGGCGCAGCCAATGACCTATGCAGTGCCGGAAGCAGACGAGGCAGTTGAAACGACAGTAGCAGAGGCTATGCCAGAGGAATCTGAATCCGAGAAAGTTGACTCAAAGGAAGTTGACTCAGAGGAAACAGTGGCTGAAGTCTCAGAGGAAACAGTGACTGAAGTAGACGATACGCAAGAGCCGGTAACAGAAAAAAATCCGGCATGCTGTGCAAAATGTGGAGCACCATTGGAAGAAGATGCGTTATTCTGTACATCATGTGGAGCAAGAGTTTAGAGGAGTTCTAAAGAAGCTGAAATTCGGTTAAAAGAGACTGTCGGAGACATTCTTGAAAAAAGAAGATAAGGAAGAGAGTAAGGAGGAACAGCTATGGCAAAATTTTGTTCAAAATGTGGCAATGAGCTGAAAGAAGGAGCAAGGTTCTGTTCTGTGTGTGGAAACCCGGTAAAGCAGGTACAGAGCGCACAGAGTGAGGCAACAGCAGGAACTAATGAAGAGAGGCAAGGAGTGTCTTCACAGCAGCAGGGATTTACTGCCCAGGATATGCAGTATCAGCAGATGGCAGGATCTGCTGCACCAGTGAAGAAAAATAAAAATTTATGGCTGCTTGCAATCCCGGCAGCGCTTCTTGTAATTTTGCTTGTAATTTTCGGAATCAAAGCCGTTCTGTCACCGGCATATTTAAAACCTGTCAAATACATGGAAAAAGCATTCAATAAGCAGGATATTGATCTGATGAAAAAAGCAGTGCCGGATGAGTATGCAGAATGGATGACGGATGATATTGTAGATTATATGTTTGATCTGGACAGTGATTATAAAATTACGATTAAAGTTACCGATAAAGAAAAAATTGCAAAAAAAGATCTGGAAGAAACTCTGATTGATGATTATTATGTTCTGGACAGCATTGCTGAAGATGCAAAAGCGGGATATATTCTGGAAGCAGAGGCGACATTAAAACAAGACGGAGAAAAAGATACACAGGATATTACACTTGTAGTGGTCAAAGTAGATGGAAAATGGGTGATTGTCTCCGGATTATAAAAATAATGAAAAGAAAGACGGGAACAAAAGTTATGCAGGAACAGACAAAGGAAAACAAATTGCCAGTAGTGTTACTGACGGTCATAATTGTAGTATTACTTGTAGGAAGCATTGTAATAGGAATATTTGGCGGTGGAGGAAAGAAAGTTGAGACTGCCGTTCCAAAGAAAGATATCAAAGCTGCAAGAGAGGCAGCAGAGCTTTCAGATGAGGGGGAAGTTCAGACCATTGCAATCGACAAAGATATTATTGTGAATGCCGGTGGTACTGGAAGTGCAGATGCGAAGAGTGGAATGCAGGATTCACAGACAACAGAGGATTCCCAGACAGTACAGAACACGGAAGATTACATTTTCCCGAATAGTTCCTCAGTACTTCTAACAGATGCAGAGGTGTCCGGAATATCAAAAGACCAGCTCAGAATTGGAAGAAATGAAATTCTTGCCAGACATGGAAGACGTTTCAACGACCAGACACTGCAGCAGTATTTTGATAGCAAAAGCTGGTATAACGGAACCATTAGTCCGGACGAGTTCGATGCAAATTTAGATTCCAGATTGAATGATGTGGAACGTGCCAACATCGAAATCATCAAGAAGTATGAGTAACAGGGGGGATGAGAAATGTTTTGTCCAGAATGTGGATATAAGAATGTAGAGGGTGCGGCTTTCTGTGAGAACTGCGGAACGAAACTTACAGGAATGCCGGGAAATATAAATCCAAAGGAAACCTCCTATAAAAAAACAGGAGAAAAAGCAACAAAGAAAAGCGTATCATTGGGGAAGATAAATAAGATGCTTCTGATAGAGATACCAATCGCAATGATCAGTCTGTTAATATTCATTATGGTCTTCCAGGCAAAATTCAGCGCCAAAAGTGTGGTAGAGCGTTATGTGGAAGGGATGGGTGACGGAAACTGGAATCAGGTTTATGATACACTTTATCTTAATGATTCCGGAGACTTTATGTCAAAGCAGGCATTTGTTACTTCCCAGACTATCAATGGAATAAAATGGGATGAGGATCTGGAAGTTCAGAAGATCCGCAAAAAGACAAGCAACACATATCGTGTAAAATACGAAGGCGATAATGGCGTCCAGAGAATCGATGTAAAGGTAAAAAGAAGAGGTCTTACATGGAAAGTTGATGAAGCGGATACATTTCTTTCAAAAAACTTTTCTGTAGCGGTTCCGAAAGGTGCAGAGATTAAAATTGATGGAATTACACCAGATTCAAAACTGAAATCCCAGGATGAGATTGAAGGAATGGATACCTATACCATTAAGAAGATATTTGGAACAAGTCATTATGTAGAAATCAGCGGTTCTGACATTGAGACTACAAGTGCTGTACTTGAGTCATACGATGAACCTACTGTTATGACAGCCGGATACAGTAAGGCTACGGTGGAACAGATGGCAGATCAGGCAGTAAAAGATCTGAACAACATTTTCCAGGGAGCTGCCGCAAACAAACGTTTCAGTGATCTCGATATTTTGAATAATATGTATGCGGATGAAAAAGATTCTGCAATCAGAAAATATGAGAGTGCGAGGGATGATTATTTTGAAAATGGAAATAACAGCTGGGAGTTTCTGAACTATACAATAACGAATTGTGAGGCTCAGGCACAGATGATCACAAGAGATCAGAAACAACTGATTGAGGTGACGATCAAAGGTGATGCTCAATGGGAAAAGAATTATGTCTACTATGATGGAGACAAGGAGAGAGAGACAGAGACAGAAGATGCAGAACATACATTGTATTACATTGATGATGGTGGAACATGGAAATTGTATGATTTAGATCTTTGGACTTGGTAAAATATGAACTGAAAAAGGAAGAGACAAAAATGTTTTGCGAAAAATGTGGAAAGAAACTGGAAGATGGAGTGAAATTTTGCCCAAGCTGTGGAAACCGGGTAGAAATACCGGAAAATCAGACTGATACGGTTCATGAACAGCCGGAAAAAAGTAAGAAATCCAGAAAAAAAAGTAAATTACCACTCGTTCTGATTGCGGTGCTGGCAATTATTTTGCTTGCAGGCGGAATTTTATACGGAACAGTCGGCCTTGATATGCAGAAAGATAAGCTGGCTGTGAAAATAAAAAAAGCTGGAATCCCACAGTACACGGAAGAAATGAACGAAATTGTGGATGAATGGGATGATTTTGGAATATTCAGCATTTCTGATAAAAGAAATGATCTTCATAAGTTGAAAAAGGTTGTAAATTATTTGGATGAGTACAACACAGCAGTGGATGAGTACAAATCCATGAATAAAGAAAAAGAGCAGTATGCGTTAGATGAGGATAGTTACAAAGAATATGAAAACGCACTTCATGACTGTAGCGATGCGATTGAGCAGAAAAATCCGGAGTCACTTATAAATGCAGTCGAGATTGCAAAAGAAACACTGAAGGATTTGAAAAAAGCAGATGATAGCTATGTAGAAGACCGGGTAAAGATGTATGAGGGACTGGATCTTAAAGATGCCGGGGACGATGTTGTCTCCGGATATAAAAAGAATCTGAAAGAGATTCAGGATTTGACTGGAAAAGGGAAAAAAGATTACAAAGCTATTAAGGAAGCATTTTCCAAGATGGATCAGATCGTGTACCAGTACATAGAGCCAAAGAATCAAGCAGTCGTATCCATCCAGCAGATTGATGCCAGTGAATTTCCAACTGTAAAACTATATATGAGTATCAAAGATAAGACAACCGGAAATGTAATTGAAAATCTGGATGATGCATTTTTCTATATCAATAAGCAGGATGCAAATGCAAAGTATGTAAAACAGGTCGTGAAATCAGCGAACCAGTTGAACGAAAAAGAAGCGTTGAAAGTAGATATGGTAGCTGATGTCAGTGGAAGTATGGATGGTTCACCGCTAAACGAGGCAAAACAGGTAATGTCGGATTTTATCGGAAGCGTGCAGTTTGACGCAGGAGATCTCGTGGAATTGACATCATTTTCAACCGGAGTATGTCTGGAACAGGAATTCAGTGATGATGCTGCAACATTGACCAATGATATCAATAATCTTGTTACAGGTGATATGACAAGTCTTTACGATGCACTTTACACAGCTGTTGAACGTGTAGCAGCACAGAACGGTGCAAGATGTGTGATTGCATTTACTGATGGAAATGACAATTACAGTAACTGTACAAAAGAAGATGTGGTAAATGTTGCAAATCGCTATCATGTACCGGTATTTATTATTGTAATCGGTTCCATTGATTATGCCGATGTAAATGATATTGCAACTCAGACCGGAGGTATGTATTATAATGTCAGCGATGTAACTTCCATGGATAAGATATACGAAGAAATCTATCAGATGGAAAAACAGCTCTATCTGGTGGAATTTGAAGATAATACAGGTGCAACTGTCGGGGATACCGCAAATATTCAAGCCGGATACCACAGTATCGATTATGGCGGAGAATGTGAATACACATACACTCCGAACGTTCTTATGAGTGCCAAGAGTAGGGATATATATACAGACGGTCCTCAGGCAGCAGTAGAAGGCTATCTGAAGAACTTCGACAGCGCCATGAATAAATCCGATTTTTCTCTGATATCCGGATATTTGAAAAATGGAAGCCCGATATACACAGAACAAGAAAAATATGTTCTGCGTGATATTACAGAACGATTGGATTCCTATGAACTGACAGACGTGTCATACGCAGACGCCAATAACTGCGTCATATCCACAAGAGAAACTTACTATGTACAAGTAAAAGGAAAACCATTACAACTTATGACCCAGGAATGTAAGTATAACGTAGAAAACCAGGGCGATAAGTGGCAGCTTACATCATTCGCGGATATTAAAGTCGTATCAAGAATCAAACAATAAAACAATCTTGGCATGGATGCTTTCCTGTAATTTACAGGAGGCATCCATTTTTTGTATAACAGGAAATTGCATTTTATGTTATACAAAAAGCCTCCGGCAGAAAAATTTGATGAAACGTATTATTTCTTCAAATCAAATTCCTTGCTAAGATCTTCAGATATTTTTGCGATAGTACCAGGTTCAAAAATATTGTTCAGTCCTGCAATTGTGAGTGCTTCCTGATATTTTGTCCCGGCAGGAACTGTGGTGAGAGTCATATATTTGGCAACACCGGAATGAAAATCAACCCGCGATTCTAAAAACAGTTCGAAAGAAGCGAGGGCAGAGGTGGCATAACCAATATAATAAAATGGCTCTTCAAAAACATGATCTATATAAGTCCAGGATGTGTCATCGCTGATGGAATTGTTATATTCATCACTGACATTTTCCCAAATCTGATCCAGCTTTTTAATATCCAGATCCGGAGTCGTATAGGAACGATATTCCGCTTCATTTATTGTAAATCCATCTGCAACAGAAGCCATCATATCAAAAATAACAAAGGAAGCCAGGGCATCGCCACATTCCGGATAATAGGTATCATAATAATCATAGCAGATTAATTCTAATCCTTGCGACATGATCTCTGAGACATCGGTTATATCGCGAGAATCAAATGGATGAGCAGGATTGTGGTAATAATAATTGTAGTGTCCGAATTCATGCAGGAGGGTTGAATAATCGGAGACGGTCTCATATGGAGAACTGTAAATATAAGCATCATTGTAGGCAGGCAGTGGTGCAGAAAAACTTAAGGCCGGATATTTCAGAGAAGACGCCTCGACATCATACAAAGTATTTTTTTGCAAATGAATCAAGGATTCCTCCAGTGCAGGACAGACTTTTTGAATACATTTGCGAAGCCGGTGGATTTTTTCCTCTCCACGGTCATGGTTTTCGTCATATACAACATAAATAGAATCATCCTCAGTGACGGAAGATACATATTCGTGAAATACAGGTATGAAATTATCTTTCACTTCATTTTCGATTTTCTTTAGATCGGTCATTGTGTAATCACGACCATATTCAACGGCATAGACAAAATCAGGGTAATTGGCATAACCGAAAGACCGGGCAAAAGCATTGTTCGTATTTACAAGGTCAATGTAGAGCTGTTTAAGTTCTTGTTCTTTAGCGCCCTGTGTGATCAGAGCCTCATAACGTTGGATTAATTCGTTTTTTTGTTGCTTCAGTGCAATTGCTTCATCAGAATAGATCAGTGAATTTTCTATCCGGGAGGCTTTATCTTCTCCAATGTAAGAACGAAAGACATCGCTGTATTGGGAAGATAAAGCACGCTGAAACAGACTGGAAGTTTTTTCAAAACTATCAGTATAGGCAGATTCTTTGCTATGATAACGTTCCGCTTTTTCCTGACTTTCGGTATCCAGATAATACGCATATTGAGCTAAAGTCGCATCAGTCAAAAGCATGTTCAGTTGTTCACATAACTGATCATAGAGACTGAGAATCCGTTCTTCATTACCGTCACTGTCAAGAGCGGTATGAAATTCATTGAAGGTAGATTTAAAGGTATCGATATCGATAGAATCCATAGAACGGTCAGTCAGGGAAAGGTTGGAACGGTTGAAATGATCCGCATACTTGAAGTCTGAATAAGGTTTGACCGTTTCTTTTGCAGATGTATGATTCTTGACGTCGGTATGCTTTTGAGACGAGTCACGGTTATTGCAGCCGGAGCATATAAATGCAGCCAACAGGCAGGAACAACATACTGTTAAGAGTAATAAATATTTTCTTTTCATAAGGCAACCTCCTTTTAAAATATTGGATGATTTGTCTTTTTTAGTTGAAACAGTATAACAGGTTTGTAAGGCATCCACAAGGATAGAAAGATCTAATTTTCAGGAAAATGATTGACGAAATTTGAGGCAAAAATCTGTGTATTTTTGAAGGTGGATTTTGCTTTTGTGGGAGTCGTTCTTCATGATACAATGAAAAAAACAATACTTGGCTTATCACAAGAAAAAAGATTCATGGCAGGTAAATCATATAGGAGAGGAGGAAAGGGTCATGGTAAAAAGAATATTAGGTGGAATTTTATTTATATGTATTGGATTTTTTTTGATGATTGCTTCAATAAAAATGATTTTTGTGGATGATCCAAAGGCAAAGAAGCTTTTAAGTGAAGCCGTCTATGTCACGACAGATACGGTAGATCCGGCAAATGATGGAAAAGCCGTTATCGTATCGGCGCCTTTTAAGCTCGTTGAACCGGCGTATGATGATGAAATGGGGCTTACCTTAGACAGTATTCGTATTTCACGCAAGAAAGAGAGGACGGAGTATGAAAGAAAACAAAATGCTGAGGATGGTTGGAAGGAAAAGTTAGTGTGGAATCAAGAGGGGGCTTCGGAGGAATATATAGGAGAAGGAATGGTTGGCGGCTACACGCTTTCCGAGGATTTTATCCATATGATCCGAATGACCGGCACCTGGAAAGACTATGATGAACAGGTATTAAAAGAACTTGGTTACGCCTTTGTATCGGATCCATCATATAGTCAGGGATATTTTATAGAACCACTGGATCAGACAGAAAGATCTTACCAATATTATCTGGAAAATGATATCCGTTATTCTTATAGTTATGCAGATTTCAAGGATGGCGATAAGGTGACGGCTATCGGTATTCAAGACGGACAAACGTTAAAAAAAGCACCTGGAATGACGGAATATTTGATGAAAGGTGAAATGGATATGGAAACTGCAATAAAAGAAGGTGGTGCCGCAGGGATTGGATTGCAGATTTTTAGTATTGCGATTTCGTTGATCTTTATGCTTGGTGGTGTACTGATGTTTGTAATAAAGAGGTGATTCTATGTCAATGATATGGGCTGGGGCAGTTGAAATCGCACTTGCATGGGCGGTTATACTGGGCGTAAAAATTGCAAATAATGCATTTGAATGGAAATTCGAGCATCTATTGCCGAATTACTGGTATCCGGTTGTAAAAAGAAAATTAGCAAAACCAGAGACAGCAACTTTAAAAGATAAGGGAATACCAAAAAAAATATCCGATGAACTGGAAGGTCTGCTGGCATTTATGCAAGGCGGCAGTTTGCAAAATAGCAGAATTCGAATGGATCGTACTTTTCAGGATAAGATAGAGCACGAGACAAAGCAACTGAAAAAAAGAGGTCTGGCAAGACAATTTCATTTTACAAATTTAAAATTGTCGGAGAAGAATGAAAAAAAGAAAGATTTCAGACATTGGAGCGATGCTGGACGTGAATGGAGAGAAGTTATCGTAGAAGCGTCTGTTTCGGACAAATATCTAAGCAAAGATAAGAAAAAAGTACTCCATGAAACAATCTATCCTTACGGTGCGATATTACTTCGTCAGTCACGTCACATTCGACATACAGATAAGGCAGATAAGGACAGAAAAAAGGAACAGACATTTTACAGTGAATATTCACAGATGATTTGCCCAAGCTGTGGTGCGCAGTTAAATTTGAAAGGAAACGAAACGAATTGTCCTTATTGTGGCGCCTTTATACAGAGCCAATTTTACGATTGGCAGACAGAAGATTTTCGAATCTATCACCTTCCGGATCCGAATGCAAGGAATCTGTTATACACAGGCGGACTGATCCTGGCACTATTTTTACCGGCAGTTCCATGTATACGCTTCATCTCAAATATGTATCTTGCATTTGGTCTTGCATTTGTATTGACCATTTTAGTAGCTTTTGGAATGCTCTCTTTCATAACTCCGAAATTAGAGAAAGAGGAAAAGTTGAAAGAACAGATTGTCCGATATGACGAAAGCTGGCTGGCAAGTAACATCAGTGAAGCATTGTATAAATCCGTACTCACACCGGAACTACTTACATATATTGTTGACGATATAAAGATAAAAAGCGTAGAAAATACAGAAGATACAACGACAATTTCAGTGAGTGCAAAACTGCGCAGGACTATTTTGGAAAATGATCAGCATATTGTCGTGAAAAACGAAAAAGAAAACTGGACGCTTTCAAGAGCACTACATCCTAATCGATTAAAATCAAAAGGAAAGGACATTGTAATAGAAAAAGAATGCCCAAGCTGTGGCGCCAATTATGTTCCGGATGAGAAAGGCTGCTGTTCCTATTGTGGATATAGTTTGAAAGTTGATAACTCAAAGTGGAAAATTAATGCCAGTGAGAAAAGAAATATGTCTACTATAGTATAGTCGAAAGTAATATATTAATAAAATGTTTGACATAGAATAAGCAGACTGTTAATATAATATTAGAAAAGGTGCTACTGATGACGGTTCGCCTGATTTATTAATTAAAAAAATAACCGCTTAACTTGTCAGGGTGTGGGCGGTTATTTTTGCGTCTTGGAATCATGCTTTCCATGCATGTAACCAAGACTATAAAAAGTCGCACACAGCGAAATCACTGTGATAAGGTCACCAATGGTCAGCATAGGCATATTTCTCCTTTCCCAGATTTTCCTTTCGGAATTGCTCTATGTAATCGGAGCTATGTTTTACTCTCCGCGCAAAGCGAACCGCCATCAACACGTCAACGTGTAGTAGCACCTAAAAATATTTTAACAAAATAAATATATTTTATCAATATAATATTTCTAAAACAATAAGTAATGTCTTGATAGAATAGGAATATCATAAAATGCTTTGAAAAGCGGTAGAAGTCGTAGTGTAATATAAGAGAGCATGCATCAATCTGACTACTGTGCAATGAAGATGAGACATAAAAAACGTGCTAGTTCATACTGGCACGTTTTTCGTATTCAATGGCTCATCGGAATGGTTTGCACAGGGAAGGAAGAGGCATGCTCTCTTATTTATACACGAGAACTATACTTTACAAACATTTTACAATCCCGCCGTTTTTGATTTTACATTCTCCTTTTATGATAATAACTGTCGACGAGGTAAATAATAAAAAAAGAATTATTGTACAAGACAAAAGGAGATTACGAAAATGAAATTGAAAAAGTTTATTGCAATGATGGCAGTAACAGCAATGGTTGCAGGAATGGCAACAGGATGTGGCGGATCAAAATCAGATGCAGGATCTGATTCAACAGGAAGTGATACAAAGACAGAAAGCTTAAGCGGAACAATTACAGCAGCTGGTTCTTCAGCATTAAAACCGCTGGCAGATGATGCAGCAGATTCATTCTTAAATGAGAACCCGGACGTATCTATTACAATTGATGCAGGAGGATCAGGAGAAGGACTGAAGCAGGTATCCGAAGGAACAGTTGATATCGGAAACTCTGATGTAGCCGCTGAGGATAAGTTGGATGCAGATAAAGCAAAAGAACTTGTAGATCATCAGGTATGTGTTATTACAATGGCACCAATCGTAAATGAGGATGTTGCAAAGGCAGGAGTTAAGAGCCTTACAAAAGATCAGCTCATCAGCATTTTCACAGGAAAGACAACAAACTGGAAAGAAGTTGGTGGACCAGATGAGGACATCGTACTCGTAACAAGACCAGGATCTTCAGGAACAAGAGCTACTTTCCAGAAATATGCATTAGATGGAAATGAAGAAGCTTCCAATGCATCTATGGAGACAGACGATTCAGGAGTACTTCTTACAAATGTAAAAGATACAAAGGGTGCAATTGGTTATGTTGCTCTTTCTTATCTGACTGGTGATGCAGGAGTTGAGACAGTTGCAATTGACGGAGTAGAGCCTACACTTGAGAACACATACAGTGGAGAGTACCCAGTATGGACATTTGAGCATATGTATACAAAAGGTGAGCCAAACGAAGTTGTAAGTGCATTCCTTGATTACATCACAGGTGACAAATATGGAAGCCAGATGGAGAAACTTGGATATGGCGTTTCTTCTAAGATGACAAAGACAGAGCACTAATCAGGAAAAACGAGAAGTGGCAGGGCAGACGAAAAAATATCAATGTCTGCCATGCCATTTCTTATGAAAATCAGGTGAATGATATGAATAAAAAACAAAGTATGTTTGCAAAAGAATATGCCTGGAGAGGACTTATGACAGCCGGAGGACTTCTGGTTATCGTAATCACGATCTGTATCGGAGCATTCCTTGTATATAAAGGTTCTGGCACATTTACCATATTCCACCATTCTCTTTCAGACTTTCTGTTCTCAGCAGATTGGGGACCGGCAGATAATGCCGAAGGCGGTGGTACGGTCGGAGCATTGATCTTTATCGTAGGTTCTCTTTGTACATGCGGACTTGCACTTCTGATCGCAACACCATTTGCACTGGGATCAGCAATCTTTATGATTGAAATTGCACCGAAATTCGGTGAAAAGTTTTATCGTCCGATTGTAGAAATATTTGCAGGTATTCCATCGGTTGTATACGGATGGGTCGGATTGACAGTGTTGATTCCGGCAATAAAAAAAATATTTGGACTTCAGGTCGGACATTCTATACTGGCAGCGGGAATCGTACTCGCACTTATGATATTTCCGACGATCAGCAATGTGGCAGCAGATTCTATAAGTTCTGTTCCGAAAGACTATCGTATGGCAGCTTACGGACTGGGATCGACCAGATGGCAGTCAATCTATAAAGTTGTACTTCCGGCAGCAGGCTCAGGAATTCTTTCCGGTATTATCCTTGGACTTGCAAGGGCATTTGGTGAGGCGCTTGCGGTTGCAATGGTCATCGGACAGACGACAGCACTTCCAACTGGCATTTTCTCTACGACAAAGAGTCTGACAACGGAGATTGCGGCACAGATGGGAAATGCGACAGAAGGTGGAGAGATGAAGACAGCACTTTGGACAATGGCATTACTGTTATTCGTATTGTCCCTTGTATTTATTCTGCTGATCCATTATTTCTCCAGACCGAAGAAAGACAAAGAGTAAGGAGGAGACGAGAAGATGAACAGAATAAAACGTGCGCGTGGAACCAATAGCGTAATGACAGGCGTATTCTATCTGATCGCAGTTTTCTTTTTTGCACTTTTGATTTCATTTGCATCTTATGTGATTATCAAAGGATTCAGCGGTGCGACTCCGGAAATGTTCCGCTTTCTGAGAAAAGGAAGTATTGGAAACCAGTTATTCAATACGATTTATCTTGTATTCATATCACTGGTATTTTCCGTACCGCTTGGAGTAACTGCAGGAATTTATCTGTCTATGTATGCAAAAAAAGGATTTTTGACCAGGTTCCTTCGCATCTGCATCGAGACACTTTCCTCATTACCATCTATCGTAGTCGGTTTGTTTGGATATCTGGTATTCCTTGTATTTTTCGGACTTGGAAAAAGTCTTCTTGCCGGAGCACTTTCCATTTCCATACTGGCAATTCCAGTTATTACAACGACGACTGAGGATGCAATCAATGGACTGCCAGATGATTATCTTCAGGCAAGTCTGGGACTTGGTGCAACGAGGTGGCAATCCATC
>ERZ772884.1968-NODE-1968-length-12646-cov-4.618061_pt1 | contig 12646 bp, 10 predicted proteins | sample MGYA00580574_ERZ772884 | MGnify/ENA primary metagenome ERZ772884 (study PRJEB29015, sample SAMEA2737690) | human gut metagenome | biome: human gut; feature: human-associated habitat; material: faeces | place: China | collected 2012 ... | reverse complement strand
CTGCGGGAATGGCCTATCCGCTCAATGTGTTCGGCTGAGATCGGAAATCAACCCACCGAATAATTGTGTTATTGATCAGACCCGACCTTGGATGATTGAGATTGGGGACAATGTTTCTATTACTACCGGAGTAACCATTCTGACGCATGGCTACGACTGGAGCGTTTTCAAAGGGATATATGGGGATGTTCTTGGTAGCGCTGGTCGCGTAAAGATTGGAAACAATGTTTTTATCGGCATGAACTCGACTATCCTAAAGGGTGTAACCATTGGCAATAACGTTGTGATCGGCGCGAACTCTCTTATTAATAAGAATGTTCCTGACAATTCTGTTGTCGTAGGCAATCCTCAACGTGTCGTTTGTGATATTGATTCTTACCTTGAAAAACGGCGTGCGGCACAGGTCGCTGAGGCGGCGGACCTTTATGGTTGTTGGAAAAGGAACTCATCAGATGGCAAACGGGGGGGGGTACCTCCGAAGGAGATTTTCTCCGAATTCTTTTGGCTTTTCGAGCCACGGACAGAGGGCAGTTTGAGCGACTCTTCGTTCGAGTCCGTAATGGAATTGCGTGGTACGCGCGAGCTTAGCTTTTCGAGGTTCATGCAACTTGAACCTGAATTCGATTCCTATGAAGACTTTATTGATTATCTCGAAGAGGCGCTTAGATGATTTACGCGTTCGCGTCGAAGACGTTGAGTAAGGACGGCCTCCTGGCGTCCGCTTATCGCGAAATAGCTTTCGTTCTAGGAGAAGTGCTGGTACCCAAGGTTCGGCGGCGAGGTCGGTACCGTCAAGATTCTTTCGCAAATTGATTTAGCCGTCCTCGGCCCCGTCCTCTTCTAGCCCTCCGTCTTTCCCCTCAGCTTGTCCATCTCCTCCAGTTTGAACATGTCCAGGTACCTCCTCTTGCCCCACTCGTGCTCCACTATGCACTTCGGTCTCGCCGTCACCAGCATGAGGGCCGAGTTGCCGTCCGGGAAGGTCCCGACGACCCTCGTCCTCCTCCTGATCTCGCGGTTGATCCGCTCGATCCTGTTGTTCGTCCTGATCCGGCCTAGCATACTCGCCCCCAGAGCTTGAGCACTACTTAGGTAGACCACAAGTTGTGCTCTGACTGCATGCTCACTAGGCTTCCGTTTGACGAAAAATCTTAGACTTCTGCGCTCCTCAAAAGTGTCGGGGAGTACTATTACCTCGGGCGTTCACTGCCTGGTGCATGACGTTAACATCCGCTTGTTGACCTTTCAATTTGGTCGATTGTTTATTGGGGGTTGCCATGCCGGTTAACCGATCTTTGGGTGCAAACGATAAATAACGTTCTTAAATTGTTGCTGAGTGAAGGACCAATGTCCCCAGTATTATTCACCTGTAGGGGCCGAGCATTTGGGCTCTTTTTGCTTTAGCACACCGTATTAGTACGAATGGGTTGTTCTTCTCTTATAAGGATGTTAATAATGAGTGATTCCATAGAAGACAGCAATCAGGAAGAGCTCGAATGGCTTCTATTTGAGCTTGATGAAGCCCGCGAAGACCAAAGAGTATCTTTGGATCATATTGTTCAGGTCCTTGTTGCCTGTATTGCTGCACTTGCCATTTTGTATTCTGTTGCGGCCGGATTTGGCGGTAATGAAAATACGATTCCCTGGAAGAATGAGGGAATCGCTACGATTGCAGCCTGTGTGATTCTTGTAGCGGGATTTTACGGCTCTAGCATTGGCCAGGAACGCATGTTTCGCTATCACTATATGGAAATGATTGAAGAGAGGATTTCTGAGATAGTGCCAACAGGCAATAGGACTATTGCGCTGGGCTGGAACCGGTTTTCCTCTCGCTTAATCACTGCCAACATTCATCACCTAACTAATAGGGGTGCGCGTAGGCACTATGTGCATTTTGCACTTGCGCTTGTATCGCTTGTCATCGGGTGCGTTTTGCTTTCTTTGCTATTGCTGCTTACCGTGCATAATAAATGGGTCAGGCTTCTACTGCCGCTGGTTGTTATGTCCGCTCTTATATATCTTTTGTACTGCTATTTCATAGCTACTGACTTTAGTCGGCTGACGTTTAATGAGATATTAAGCCTTAATGTAAATGGTGTCCCTAAGGAATATCGAGCGAGTAGTGGTGGGGTGTCTGAGGATAATAGGCCGGGTCACTATTTCTCGCAATTTAGAGGTAAATTCCTTCGTCTGTTGTACACGCGTCCTCGCGATTCAATGAAAGGCTTCTTTTATTTAGGTGGGGCTTTGTTGGGTACTTCCCTGGGAGGAGGCTATTCTCTTGGAGAGTGGTTCTTCCGGTTCTTCTTGCTTGTGTTTGTCGTTGACATCTGTGGCTACCAAGCGCGTTATCTCATCAATGATATTAGGGGCATTGCGGAGGATAAGACAAACCCGCAGAGTGCAGGCAGAAATAGGCTTCCATTGCTTGGCGGCGGTAATGAGCGACATACAATAATTGTTGCAATGCTTGTTGTCGTTGCCAAGGCAATTGCCGCTTTCTTGGTTTGTGCGACTATATGGGCAGACGGTGCCACGTTAAATGGCGAGCCGGTTCTCGGTGACCATTACCTTGCCTTTATTCTGGGCTTTGCATACGTTTTGGTCTTCATTATTGCCTGCTTTTATGAGAGCGCTAGGGCTAAAGCTGAGCGACATTGGAGTGAGTATGTCCGGCGCCATGATGGGTCGCCGGTTTTGCGTGGGATGAACCTATTCAAATCTGCGAAATACTTCGGATACATTGATTCTAGAGAGGAGTCGCGCTCGCATGACGTCTTTAAGATGTGTTTTGAGACTCTTAGGATTGTTCTTTATGGATATTCGCTACGTTTTTGTGTCGGTCTTCTTGCTTTTGATCCGTATTTATTCGGACTCGTGTCCGGTGGAATTTCGGAGTTTCCTTATAGGGTAGGCATGCTGCTTCTCTTGATTGTTGCCTGCGCCTTGTATGGTTGTGCCTTTGTTTATATTACCTGGAGCTATGAGGCGTCTGCGGCCAAGAGGGCTTCTGCTATGAGCTGGCTGCAATTAAAGAAAGATGCTAAGGGGGTTATTTCGCCATCTATCAAGCAACCTCATGTAGTTGAATTCAAAAAGCCCCATATCGCGTATCTGGGCTATCGGCTAGGTTTGAGAGCGTGTGACCTTTACCCGCTGCGGGTGCGGTGGAGCTTGATTGAGCCTTGGAACTGGACAGCATTGCTTGCGGTCCTTCTTTTGCACTGGTTCTCCATTTGGCTTCTTCCCTGCTATTATTCATTTTTCTCCTTGGGATTAAGTGTTGTATTGTTTGCTTTGGCTGATTGTGTGCCCAACAAGGGTGTTCTTAGCATGGTTTTCACTGTTTCAATTGTTTTGATTATTCTTGAGTGCGTTGCATTGGTCGCCTCGCTTGTCTGTTCTGATTTTTACCTATCTGTTATCGAATTCCTCATGCGCAACTATTTGCCCTATGGGTTTATCGAGACTGCCCAAGATGGATCGCTGTTCGTCGGAGAATGGTTTGCTCAACTATGCTTAAGGCCCTTGATCTGGATTTCCCAGTCTCCGTATAACGCTCTTGCAATGACTGTCGTAGCGGTCATTGCCCAAACGTTCCTCGCGATTTATGCACTGTTTAGGAACATGAACTACTACGACATGAACGCACCGTTTCTTGAGAACTTCTTCAACACCGTTAAGGCTGCGGCGCTGAAGCTGTGCACAGCAATCTTGGGCGAACACGCGATGCAGGTGCTGCGCAAGAAGAAGGGGAGTGGCGATGAGGTGCAACCCTCCGCGAGTAGCGACTGAGAATAGGTCGAGAATGGGCGACTTGCTGTTTCGCGCGCATCGAACGGTCCAGGCCAGTTCAGTTGTAAGACGTTGGCGATATAAACTATTGAATCGAGCGCTGTAGCGACCGATTTCTCGTCCGCACAATTGGTCCGCGCCGCTTGTTATTCTATGGATCTACTCAATCATTAGGAGGTTCTATGGATGCAAATGAGATGGACGCCGAGGTCATTGATCGTGACCGTATTGAGGTGTTTGTTAGCTCTTCGATGAGCGATGAAGGCGATTTTAGCTGGCAGCAGCTGAGGGATGAGCTTAATCGCGCTTTGTTGAAATCGGATATCTTTAAACCCTTCGCAATCGAGTCCCATGCGAGCATTGAGCCATCATCGTCTTATTATCTTAATCGCTTAGTACAGAGCGATATAGTGATTGGAATCATACGGTCAGAATTGAGGCCAGGAACTAGTAAAGAGCTATATCGGGCTATCCAGCTCAGAAAGCCACTCATTCTCGTTAAGCTTGAAGGCGAGACATCGTCGGATATCGAGTCTCTGTTTCGTTATGTTAGGGAAATGGATGCGTGCACATATGTCGAATTGCCGAGTGATTCAGGTCTCGTTTCTTATCTGATGGATCAGCTTAATAATGTGATGGTAGATTTGTTTCACAATCGACGATTTGAAATTGAAGATGGTAAGCCGGCAGTTTTTGCAGACATTGCTCCGATCTCTATTCCCGAAGATGTTCTTGATGCTTTTGGCGCTTCTGTCGCCTTGATTTCAAAAAAATTTAACTACCATGCTGAATGGCTTGAGAGAAAGTCTGACAATCCTCACCTGTTCTTTCTTGGTGAGAAGGCGGTTGAGTGGCTACTTTATGGCACCCCCTTTTCGGTCGGTGCATTCAAGGCTGGCATTCTAGAGATTATGAAAGACAGCGGCATTCCCAGAGACACTCTTTCACTAAGGCTTGACGCCCTCGATGCTTCTATTGAAGGTCGCTATTCCAGGTGCTATGAATTACTTCAACTTGCTTGTGATTCAATAGAATCGAAAGATTGTTGGGCTTATGGTAATTGTTTAATTGACAAGCGGACTGTCGCTGGCATGCTTTCCGAATATGGATTCGGCACCCAGTGGTCAATTCAGAAACAAATTGATTCGCTCTCCGCTCCAGCCTATATTCCCCTTGCGCTTAAGTTCGAAGAGGAGGTGGGGACTGCTGTCTTAAACGCTTCGAGAGAGGCGAGGGCGGTTAATCCTTACACAACGATTCGACATGACGCTAGCCTTGCTTCCGTCATGTCGAATATATCGTGTTTGTTATTTAGTTCAATATTGTGCGGGAGCATATCGAGCGCCTTATATTCTCGCAGCCTGCTTGCTAATTCGCTTATCGACTACTCCTCTATTTACAATCGGCCCGAACTTGAGCTCGAGGGAATTAAGCTGCTTGTTCTTCAGGGGGATGCTAAGGGCTTCGAGAATAGGTTTGCTTATAAGAGCGATGGTTTAAGGTCATATCTCCCCTCGTGTGCCGAGGAACTGTGGCATCTGACTACTTTAACGGCCCAGGCATATCGTCCGAGTATGATTTCCGTCGTCATTAAGGAGTGTGCGCCTTATTTTTCGGATGATACTATTTGCGATGCTTGGAACACGTTAAACGTTGCAGATGATTTTCGGCAATGTGAATCAAAATGGATTAAGGCGATCGGCATGATCAAGATGCGGGTTGATGAGAAGTCGCTTGTAAGCCTACTTTGTCAGGTTGTCGATCAACATTTATATACAGTCGCTTCTGATGTTTCGAACGTTATTGGCGGAATGGATTTAGACAAAATCGACAAAGAGCTCGTTGATCAACTGGGCAGTAGCCTTAAATCGAATTCTGATGAACTGCTTAAATACAATTTCTCTGCTGGCGTTTTCGGATGCGTTGAGAAGCGTTGTGGCTTTTCTATTTTGAGCGAAGAACAAGTGGGGCATCTTTCCACTGTTGAGCGGGGTTGTTATTTAGACAACAAATCTCCAGCATGCAATGCGGAAACGGCTTGTATCGATGAATTGCGCAGGCAATTCGACTCGAATAATCGTTCTGATTTTCACGCAGGGTTTTCCATTCGTCCCTCTTCTTTGCTATGTCGCTCACTCGATGATGTCCCTTCTGAGTCATTTAACGCATCCTTGGCTGGCGTGCTGGAGCATTGTCTTAAAGGGCTTCCGACATATCAAGGATCACCCTGCTCTGCAGAAGAGGCTATGTCCGTATTAAATAAGTTTGTATGTTGTTGCGTGCGCGATGGAAAGGCACTTCCCGTCGGTTGGACGGATTTAATTTCTGAACTTCCGGATGAGTGGCCCGAAGACCCGGTATTTAGAGAGCCTATATCAATGGACTCATGTGCATGGTCTGTAAGATGCTTAGCTCTAAAAGTTGCTACCGGCTTTGCAACAGACATAGAGTTCCTGACATTTGGTATTAAATTTGATGCCCTTACAGCCGCCGGTCAGCGTGCGTTTTTAGAAGTACTTGAGCAGCTGATTGTTTGTAATGCTATCTGCGATCAATACCGTGGCGTCGTTTCTGCAATCTGTTCGAGCGTTATGCTTAGTGAGGACTCTGCTGTGCGTGAACTATTGCTTGATAGCGTTGCTGCAGGCTATCGTAGATGGGAAGCGAGCTCTTTTAGCGATTTGGCGTTTCAATCGTTACACGATGTTTCCCCTAATGTTGCATTTAAGCTTGTGCGCTTATGCAAGGAGGGGAAATTCGATGATGCTACTCTCGAGCAGAAGTTACTTGGTGAGCTCTCGAGTGATTCCAACTGGTTTATTCGCTGGCATGTTGCGAATGACTAGGCGTAGGTTTGGCGTCGGGACAACGTGGGCTTCGGCGCCTTTTTGCCAACATCAGATTAACCCGGACCGATCTTGGTGCCAATTCCTTGCCAGCGGCTGACCTCAGGGTGCTGCCGCATATCGGTTTCGCTCATGTAGCTCAGAGCGTGTTGTTCAATACCGTTCGTCTAATAATCGCTGTGACTTGCGGAGTTAGTAAGAAAGTTGTCCGCGATCCTGGAGTGATTCGTTCTCGGTGCGAAAGTGCTGGTATATGCTCGCGTTCTGCGTATGGATGCCGGTTCGTGGATGCGAAGAAAATGCCAGACGGGCTTATTGAGGAAATGGGACTGCTGTACGTCGGTGTTACTCGCGCCCGCAAAGCGGTATACGCCTCCTCTTCTATGCGGCGCAGGACAAATTACGGGAACTATCAGGTTGCCTGCCCCTCTTGTCTAACGTCTCTTCCGGGCATTGAGCCCGTGAGCTGGAGGGTCATGGACGGGGAGGGGTGACTTCCCTGTATCATGAAATGGGCACGCTATCGGCGCGGGAGCCGTTCAACGGCTCTGGCAGGACCTCACTGTGCGTGAGGAGGCTGTTCAGCGCGAAATATAGCGCATTAGGGCTTCGGAAAGTTCATCTCTCAGGTCGCCTTCCAATAGGGAAATTGCTCTATCGACATAGATTTTGTTATCAATACCAAAGTAACGTCCAACGCTTACCACGAGGGACTTGTCGTTAAATAGCCCGAGAATCTCATTGTAATCATGGTTTTCAATGGCCCGTTGATATCTGTCATTAACGTTTTTTTCTATACTCGCAATATCAATTAAGGATGCGATGCCATCGGCAGTCAGCTGCTCATTATCCGAAATAGTTATTCCGGAAAGTGCTCCCTTTACGCCTGCTACGAGCGCTTCCGATGTCTGTTTGTTTGCTTGCTTGCTGAATCTGTCAATTACATATGACTTAATACCGGAAAAGGTCTTGTCCCCATCGGCACCGAAACGCTGAGATAGAACCCGCACCGCTTCTTCGGTGAGAAAGAGATTTTCAATTTCTGCGACCTTGAGGTGGAAAATGCCCTTTTCTTTAAGGATGTTGAGCTGTTCCTCGGTTTTAAAGTCTCTGTCTATGATGCCCCAGGCCTTTATGGCATGAAGGCTTTGGGTGCGATTGTATGCTTTCACATTATTGATGACCTGCTCGCACCCGCCGGAAGGGACTACATAGCAATTGGGAAAGAGTGCGGAGTAGATCCGCTTGTCGTAACTTCCTTCGGTTCCTTCAACGAATAGGACCTCTTTCCTGTTGCCAAGGAGCTCTATTAAGAGCTCCTTTGGAAGGTCGCTATCGGGAAGCGTTTCTAATTCCCATTTGGTGCCATCGAAATTCTTAACCCAGATGATATCCGAGCTTCGGTGTGTTGAGGCGAAATTAACATCGTGGGTTATGTAGATAAAGAGGCAGTCTGGGCGTGACTGCTCTAGGGAAGTCCAGAGTCGCGCCATAAGCGATGGATGCAAATGAACTTCAGGCTCATCCATGATGATTATTTTGTCGTTTGGGACACAAAGAACTTGTGCGGCAAGATATAGCACTGAACGCTCGCCGTCACTCATTTGCGTTGCGCTGTAGCGATTCGTTTTACTTTGGGAGTACGCGTAGAAGGCCGCGTCTTCCTGCTCGATCTTTCTTTGAGGAAAGACTTCATTCCATATAATTTTAAGTTTGTCCAGCGTGGTTACTGGAATAGCTGGCCTTTCAGCCGAAATGGACTCTGCATGCCTGCATTTATCAATAAACCGCTGGTTTTCAAGATTAACCTGGGCGATAAGGGCTGCTAAAACATCATCAAAGTCGTCAAGGAGCTTTGTCGTATAGCTCTTGCCCCATTTCCATCGTCCATTCTTGTTTTCCTTATATTGAGAGCCACCGTATATGACATTATCTTCTGCTTCCGCATAGCTTTTTAAAGGGATTCTCTCGGAAAAATTGATATCGCGTTGTGCTGAGATTCTATGGACCTTTTCGAAATCTTGTTGCTCTATCCATGCGCCGAGTTTTGATTTGCCAGATCCATTTGGTCCGATGACAACGACGGAGTTGACCTCAGCTTCACAATAGGTCTTTATGTTGTCGGCATTGGGAAGCCAGTATTTAAATTTCGATTCGTCTTCTGACAATTGTCTCACCTGGTTAATAACGGTTATGGACTGATTTAATAATAGTATTAATAAGCCTGATGGCCTGACTAGGGCCGGCTCTACATGGCCATGCTCTTCGATTTTGCGGCCAAGTCTGTTTTCGTCGGGTTTTAGGCACCACTCGACCGGTCGCGACCCGATGATTCGATATTCGCGCTGGTACGCATATTTGGTCGTTCCGATAACGAGGTTGAGCGGTATGCCTTGGAATGCCTCGTCAGCCACGCTTGGAGCAGGAGTGCCGTAAAAGACTGGGCTGTGCAGGGAGATGCCATTACCGGAATCAATCTTTCGATTTAGAAGTCGCTCAAAGCAGCCGTACCGTACGATGCCGATCTAGCCGTCGGTGCACCTGAATATATCGATCATTCGCCTGGTAATCACGACAGTGTCCTCAACAATGTCGCTCTCCCGCACCATGAACATGCAGTAGATCGGCAAGAGTCAGTTGGCGTAGATGCCCATCCCGTACGCCAGAGACGCTTCTAGCGGATCGCCCTGCTCTCCGGGCAGACCGTGGTAGTACCCGGCACCGTTCATATAGAGGCACCCGTCTATCAGGTCGTTGATGTATTCCTCTTTGGACGCGAACTTCAGTAGGTAGACGATGTCGTCGTTCGGCATAGTGTTATCCTCTCATTGGTTGACGTGCACCGGGCCGCGTCGTGTGCTCCGGGGTGTTGGCTATCAAGATAAGGGCGGCTTCTCAAACTCGTGTGCCGGATTGGGTGATGTCGCGATAGTTGCCGTAATATCCAATCCGAAGCGGATCGTCTTGACGTTGAAGTACCTGGACTGCGGCTGATTCGACCATCCTCTCGCTTGTGGGCGAGGATGTGTGTGACCACCCTGTCACAGGCGAGTCAATATTTCGTGAACGCGGTTCGTAAAGTAAAATAACTTTGCAAGTGGTCTAGTGGTCGATGACGTTTGGGGCATTATGAAACCCACGTTTCAAGAGATGCGTTCTGCTTTACAAGCGCAGCGCATGAAAGTTAGTTTTGATACTTACGATCTTACATGCGATGAGCTTACGAGAAGGATTTTAAAAAAGAGAATCGATATTGCTCCTGAGTACCAGAGGCAGTTTCGGTGGGACGATGAGAGACAGTCTGGCCTTATCGAGTCAGTTCTGTTGGGCATTCCGGTTCCTAATTTATTTATGGCAACTTCTTCTACTCCAGATGAGGCTGTTGTTTGGGAAGTTGTGGACGGACTTCAGCGTAGCCTCTCGATTGTCAATTTTATTCTTGAAGGGGAACAGCGCGAGGAGTTGGGCTTGAAGGCTCCTCTATGTCTTAAGGGATTAAGCAAGCTGCCCGAGCTTAATGGATGCTGCTTTTCGGATTTGCCAGAAGATATGCGCTCGATTTTTCTCGATCGCCCAATAAAGGTAACGGTTCTGAATGACAAAAGCGATCGCCAGGTCCGTTTCGACCTCTTTGAGCGCTTGAATACAGGAGGCATATCATTGACATCTCAAGAGGTGCGATCCTGTATCTATCGCGGAGTTTTCCTCGATTTAATTAATGAGCTGTCCTCCAATGTTGATTTTCGAACCGTTGTTGTTGTCCCCAAAAACCGCCAGTCAGATGGTAGTCTTCAGGAATATGTCCTCAGGTTTTTTGCTTATTTAAACGGTGTAGAGGGTTTTAAACACTCGGTTAAAGAGTTCCTTAACTCCTTTATCGAGAAGGGCAATCAATACGATGAGAAGCTGCTTGATGAATATAGAGATGAATTCAATCGGGTTATGAATTATCTTGCTCGGTGTTTTCCGAATGGGTTGAAGCGGGGCGGAAAGGGACTAACTCCCGCTAACGTGTTTGAGGGAGTTTCTGTTGGGGCTGCACAGGCTCTCAGAGTATGTCCACAGCTTGAGGTGTGCAGTAAAAACAACTGGATCGATTCTAAGGCTTTTCGTGGGTATACGACGTCTGCAACTAATTCGCTTCCTAAGGTAAAGGGGCGGATTGCTTATGCAAAAGAGGCTTTTTTGAATCATGGATACATTGAGCCTTAAACCTCAGATCGATCTTTTTGAACAGTCCATGTCAGAACTTGAGCTGCTTTTGAAGTCCGCTAATATTTTCGAACAGATCGGCGATAGAGAATTGAATCCCTCTCCTGATGACATTCTGTCAAAGACGGCTAAAGGCATTTCCTTTGTATTCCTTTTTTCGGCTTATGAGCAGCTGCTCAAAGGGACTGTTCGAGCTGTTCTTGAGACAGCCAATTCTTATAGGGGAAAACTGAAAAACATGCAGGATGGGTTTATAGCAGCGGCCTTAAACTCATCCTTTCGCTCATATGCTGATGCGGCTAACGTAAAAACCAAAATCTGTAACGTTAAGGGCGTTCGGTCTTTACTCGACTCTTATGTTCGCGACTTGAAGTTCACGGATTATTTTCCAGATGACGGGAGCTATATGAAGTCAACTCAGGTTAGGACTATCTGCAATTTATTTGATTTGGGTGACCCCGCTCCAATTTTGGGAAGAGCCTGGAGTCATATCGATGACTTCCAAGATAAAAGAAACGCAATCGCTCATGGTTCGGTCTTGCCTTCGACAATTGGAGAAAACTACTCTGCTTTAGATATTGAGACGTTTTACACGGAATGGAGGGACGGCTGGGTTGCCTTTGCCGAGCATACTGAGAAGGAGAGTTTAAATCCTAGATTCTGGACCAGGCGATAGCCGGTACCGTATAGGTTAGCGGGTTTGGCGGAGTCTGCGACGGGTGTTTCGGGTTTAGACATAGGAAACGGGGTATGCATAAACAATGCCAGATATCCACCTTGACTCCAGAGATCTGTTTAGCTGGCAGCTCATCATCGACGAGGGCCTATTCATTGGTCGTATAGTGAGACATGCAGAAAAATTTCCCAATGAGGCAATCGCTCTTGATATCACGGCGCTTCCGTTCATAGCTGTTGCTGTACACGATGCGATTCCTTTCATTAATAAGAAACTCGGCCTTCATATACCTCAAGAAGATTTACGTGTAACTCGCATTCGGCATATGACAAAGTCTCTCAGCTCGAACAAAATTAGCTTTTATGATTATCTTTTAGAAGCCCGAGCCGTAATAGATCAACTCAATAAACAATTCTATAGCGGCCCCTTTCCAGCGCTTCTCAATAGGTTTCGAAACAATATCGGAATCACCTATTACGGCGAACTTCCCTGTTATGCAACCTTTTCTTCCATTCACCTCCTTACCAAGGACTCATCGGAGCTTCTCGGTTCAAGCGCCACTAGCTTTCCGTATGAAATCGGGTAGCGCGCAGAGATGTGGTGTAAGAGGCGGGGAATGCCCCGCCTCCGCCCTTTCTTGAAAGGGAGGGGACACCGCCTAGAATTCGTCGTTGGAGTAATGAAGGTGACGAATGGAAGGAAAGGCGATGCCCCAAGAAGAGAGTGTACTGCGCCTCGGCCGCGACGAGGCCCTCGAGGCGGCGAGGCTTTGGCAGGAGTGCGGCGACGCGCGCGAGTTCGCGTGCAGGGTGCTGGGCAGCGTGATGAACGCGCTGATGGACTCCGAGGCCCAGCAGATGTGCGGCGCGAGCCGCAACGAGCGCAGCGACGGCAGGGAGAACAGCCGCAACGGCTACCGCCCCAGGTCGCTCAAGACCGCCGTGGGCGACGTGGAGCTCGAGATACCCAAGCTCAGGCACGGCACCTACTACCCCGAGGGCATGCTCGCGCGATGGTCGCGCGTCGACACCTCGGTGGCCGCCATCGTGCAGGAGATGTACGTATGCGGCGTGTCCACCCGCAAGGTCGAGCGCGTGGCGTCCAAGCTGGGCATATC
>ERZ772884.1965-NODE-1965-length-12656-cov-2.839298_pt1 | contig 12656 bp, 11 predicted proteins | sample MGYA00580574_ERZ772884 | MGnify/ENA primary metagenome ERZ772884 (study PRJEB29015, sample SAMEA2737690) | human gut metagenome | biome: human gut; feature: human-associated habitat; material: faeces | place: China | collected 2012 ... | reverse complement strand
TAGCGTCAGATCGAGAACAAGATACGGGAAACGGAAGCGAAGCGGTCGCGTTTCATCGAGAAGTTCAACGCCCCGATCATCGCCTCGCTCAACCGCGACAACATCAACTACGAGATTTCGGGACGCGTGAAAAGCGTCTACTCGATCTGGAGCAAGATGCAGCGCAAACAGATTCCCTTCGAGGAGGTTTACGACCTGTTCGCCATCCGGATCGTCTTCCAGCCGCTGCCGTTCCCCTCGGAAAAGACACAGTGCTGGCAGATATTCTCGACTATCACCGACATCTATACGCCGAAACCGGATCGCCTGCGCGACTGGATTTCGATGCCCAAGGCCAACGGCTACGAAGCGTTGCACTCGACTGTTATGGGTCCCGACGGAGTATGGGTAGAGGTGCAGATCCGCACGCAACGCATGGAGGAGATCGCCGAAAGGGGATTCGCCGCTCATTGGAAATACAAAAACGCCTCGCTGTCGAACAACGAGGACGAACTCGACCGCTGGCTCAAAAAGATACGCGATGCACTGAATGGTCCGACGGAAAACGCCGTTGACTTCCTGGATAACTTCAAATTATCGCTATACACATCTGAAATAGCGGTATTTACACCCAAAGGAGAGGCTCGGAAAATGCCGTACGGAGCCACCGCACTGGACTTCGCGTACGACATACACTCGAAGATCGGAAACAGTGCCATCGGCGCCAAGATCAACCACAAGATCGAGCCGATCACCACACAGATCAACAGCGGCGACCAGATCGAAATCATCACCGCCGACAACGCACGCCCCAAAGCCGAATGGCTCGACATCGTCACCACGACCAAAGCTAAGCAGGCGATCAAGAGTTTTCTCAAACGCGAGCGGCAAAACAACATCGAACGGGGCATGAAGATGCTCGAGGAGCGAATGCAGCAACTCAATACCCCGCTCAGCGGTCGTGTGCTGCGCAAAATCGTCCCGATTTACGAATCCAACAACAAAGAGGAGCTTTACAGCAAAATCGGGGCGGGGATCGTCGATCTAAAAGACTTGGACAAGGTCCTGAAAGTCAATGCCACCAGCAAGATACTCAAGTTCTGGACGCTTTTTATCAACAAAAAGGAGGACGAGGAGGGCGACGATGCCGAAAATCCGGAACCGAACAGCGCGAAAGCCGAAGAATCGGCAACGGCAGGCGAACCGCAATTCGTCATGGCCGAATGTTGCAAACCGATTCCGGGAGACAGCGTGGTAGGGTATAAAGACCCTGCGTCGCACCGTATCATCGTGCATAAATCCAACTGCAAGGAGCTCGACCGGCTGGCCGCTCAATTCGGACGCAATATCCTCAAGGACGAAATCAAATGGTCGCAACACAAGGCCATGTCGTACCTATCGACCATCGAACTGCGCGGCATCGACCGCACCGGCATACTGCTCGACCTGGCAAAAACGGTCAGCGAGGACTTCAGCATCAATATCCGGCAGATCAATATCCAGACGCACGACAACATTTTCGAGGGCACGATCAGCCTTTATGTCAAGGATGCGGAGGGCCTGCATGCAATCATGGACAAAATCCGCAAGATAAAGGGCATAGACACCGTAAAACGTAATCAGGATTAAACCATCGGCACTATGGACAAAGATATCATCCAAATACTGTGGAGCGCACTGTTGATCGTCATAGTCACGATCGTCCCGCTGGTCAAGAAGTTCAAGGAGATGCAAAGAAAAGAGTTGCGCTCCGCATCGGCGGCACAGCCCGTCCGTCAGGCGGAGGCGGACACATCCGCCCCGGTGTCCGGATTCCGAAAAACGGCCGGCAAGTCCCCAAAAACTGAAAAAGCGGAATCTCCGTTACGCAACCAGATCGGCATATCCCGAGCGGACGCCGAACAGCAACCTCATAGCCCCGGTATCGCCGAAGAATTCGACGTGCGAAAAGCGGTCCTTTATTCGGAGATAATGGCTCCAAAATTCAAGGAGGAGTAGCCAAAGACAGGCACATACGCTCATCGGCATCGATTCCCGTATTTTTCGGAAGCCGACACGATGCAAAATAGAAGGATGAGAAGGATTCTTCTCTCCGAATTAAATTAAAACTCCCTTCGCTTATTACGGGACCTCAAAGAGGCGATAAGCCACAACAAGCAACGACGCAATCAATAAACATATTTTCATATGGCATCCATATTCACTCGCATCATCAACGGCGAAATCCCGAGCTACAAGGTGGCGGAGGATGAAAATTTTCTGGCATTCCTCGACATCAATCCCCTCGAGAAAGGTCATACGCTGGTCGTCCCCAAGAAAGAGATCGATTATATTTTCGACCTGGACGACGAAACCCTGCAAGGGATGATCGTCTTCGCCAAAAGGGTGGCGAAAAAAATCCAGGCGAAAATCGCTTGCAAAAGAGTGGCAGTAGTGGTTTTCGGCCTCGAAGTTCCCCATGCGCACATTCACCTGATCCCGATGGAAAACGAATACGACGTTGATTTCCGCAAAGTCAAGCCCAAATTCACTCCGGAAGAGTTCGAAGAAACAGCCAGAATGATTCGGGAATAGGACATACGGCAGAACATACAAACCATTAATTACCAGCCGGGTAGTGTATTGATTACACTATCCGGCCTTATTTTTTAACATAATATAATCAAAAGGAAAATAATGTTAAAAAAACGACGGAGAGCGAATTTCAATATCCCGAAATTATTGCAAAATCCAGCAAAATAGGGTAGTATGTTACAAATGTAATCACATCTTTCTTCTTAAACTTGCCTAATTTTATCCATTTGTAAATACACACTCTGTAAACATGCTGTTGATATTCAACAAATGTAAAATACTAAGCAAACCCTCGCAACAGTCAAAAATCCCCTGCATTATTAGAATCAAAATATTGAATTATCAATATAAATATACTATAAACCATATATTTATGACAACTAACTAAATAAAAACAAGAAGAATCCAACCGTATTTAGAGCCGTTTTGCAGTCCACATCGAATTTCATAAAAATATAAAAGCATTATATACTTATAATCAATAAATTACATAAAATTATATATACAAATAATTCACACACAAGATTCGAAGATATTTAACCATATTCGAATAATTACATTTGTAAACATTATCGACAACAATTAACATTTTACAATCGTACAAAATAGTTGTTTTACAAAAGAAAAATATTTATTTTTGTAAAAAATACCGGAAATGAAGGAGAAATTGCAACAATTGATGAAAAGCGAAGGTTTAACCTCCAGCCGGATGGCCGAGATCCTCGGAATCCAGCCTTCGGGAATCTCCCACATTCTCGCCGGACGGAACAAACCGGGATTCGATTTGCTGCAGAAGATTCTCCGGAGGTTTCCGCGCGTCAATCCGGACTGGTTGCTGCTCGACTCCGAACAGATGTATCGAACCGGCAATCCGAAAAGTTCCTCTTCAACGAACGGAACAGACGCTGGAAATGGTCGGACTGACACCGGACTGTTCGGGACGGAACTGGAACAGAGATCGAACACCGCCGGTTCGGTCGCTCCATCGACACAAACGGCCGAGAACGACAACGAGCTGTCGAAGCAAACCGATACGGTTCTTCAAACCCTCGCCGGCAATGACCGGAATCCCGTCGTGCGCGTTATTCTGGTCTATGCCGATCGCTCATTTGAGGCCCTGACACTACATAAGCCGTAACCCGGCAGTCTATTATATAAATCGGTCCAAAAGCGGACTTCGAAAAAATTTCCATATTTCGTTTCAAGCGAACGGCCAAGAAGGAGGATCCCATCTGCGCAATCATTGAAAGACGGCGTCGTTATTTTCCAACAAGTCGGCGCTCTTTTATCAAACTCCGTTTCAGGCCGCTCCAGGGCCTACGACGGCATTTCTGCTGCATTGCACCCCATGGAATGAAGTCTGCAGAATTAAGCATAAACCAAAATACAGAAACGTCTTGCCGGGAATGCAGCGATGCACTCCGAATGTATAATCACCCCGGATAAAGCGGCCTTCGCTCGATCGCTATGATGCGAAATGAAGGTAGAGCCTTCGTATCATCCTCTTTATGGAACGTCAGGTCGCGGCGTGCCATATCGCAGGGGCGCTCGCCGGAATCCGCTGTTCTGCCAGGGATACAGAGGTGATCGGAATCAAAACGGGAGCCATATCTCGGACGGAATTGAAGATAAATCGGACCCAAGCGTCCGATTTTTTTATTATTTGGGTATATTTGTATCATACCATGACCCAAATGAGATATTTACTCTTCGTTGTCATCGGCCTGATCGGTTGTTTCCCGCTCCGGGCCCAAACCCCGGAAGACAATCTGCGGGACGAAGAGTATTATCCCTTTCAGAACGGTTACGAAGAGCCTTACAGCCCGATGATCGACACCGATTCGTCGCTCTTCTACCGAGCGATCCAAAGTACGGGCGACCTGTTCCGGGACGCCACGGACTTCAAATTCTCATTCGTGGCCTACAACCGCCGCGGAGAACCGTACCGGCCCGACCGGATGTCGCTGAACGGCATCCGGCTGCCGTCGCGCTACATTCCGTCGATGAATGCCTTGTATCCCCAAAAGTACGGAGAGCCGATGAACGGATGGCATTTACCGACGACTCTGGACGCCGAATACCGAACCTCCGAAGAGCCACTGCTCCCGGAGCGCAATGCGGCACTCCAATTCTCCGGCCGCAACTACCTGATGGGGCTCCGCCTGACCATCGCCGAAAACCTCGGCCGGAACTGGGACCTTGCGGCGACCGTACAGGGCCGTACGGTCGCCGCAAGGACGGGACCTTTATGCCGACGGCGTATTCAGCAATTCGCTGAATGCAGCGATACTTCTATCCAAAAGATTCGGAGACAGGCATCTCTTCTCGTTGCTGACCGTCGTACCGGTTTCGATGCGAAGCCTGCGCACCTCATCGACCCGGGAAGCCTTCGACCTGACGGGAAATCCCCTCTACAACCCTTCGTGGGGCTATCAGGACGGAAAAGTGCGCAGCGGGCGCATCCGACGCGAAGCGGTTCCTCTGGCCGCAGCCGCATACCGGATCCGCCTGACGGATGCGACTTCGCTCGCAGCGACCTTCACGGCGGAAACGGGCATCAGGCGTTACAGTTCGCTGGCATGGTACGACGCTCCGAGCCCGATGCCGGACTACTACCGCTGGATGCCCGGCTACCAGACGGACCCCGTAACCCGGCTCGAAATGGAAAATATCTGGCGGGCGAACGATGTCCGCTACACCCAAATCGACTGGGACGAATTTTACCGGCAAAACAGAAACAGCAAGGACGGCAGCGCGACCTATCTCATGGAGGACCGTGTGGAGCGCATCGCCAATATGCAGCTCCTCGCGGAGGGCATCACCCGAATCAGCGAACGACTGACGGTACGCTACGGCATCCGGGCGGCCCGGACGGACTCCCGATTCTACAAACAGATGAGGGATTTGATGGGGCGCAGTTATTTCGTCGATCGCGACTATTACCTGATCGACGACGGCGTCTATGGCAACAAACTCCAGAACGATCTGCGTCATCCCGATCGGATCATCCGCGAAGGCGATCGCTTCGGCTACGACTACGACTTGCGGCGCAATGAAATCGGCGCCGGAGGTTCACTCGAATACCGTGCCGACCGCCTGCGGGCTTTTATCGCAGCCGAGGTCGGAGCCGCCTCCGTATTCCGCCGGGGACACTACGAAAAAGAGCTTTTCGCCGGCAATAAATCCTTCGGAAAATCGCGGGCGCTGCATTTCGCGCCCTACCTGTTCCGCGCCTCGGCAGGCTACTCCTTCTCGGTACGGCATCATCTGGAAATGACGGTTTACGCCTCATCACGGACACCCGACGGAGACGACCTTTTCCTGAACCTCGAATACAACAACCGACCGGTAGAGGATCCCACCGAGGAGAAACGGTACGGGGCCGAACTGAACTACACCTGGTCCGGGCGCAACGTGCGCTTTCGGGCTACGCTCTTCGTCGTCCGCACTGCGGACGGCATGCAGGTACGGCACTACTACGACGATTTCTACGCAACATACAGCGACATGGCGGCCGCCGGCATCGGAACGCTCCGTTACGGCGCGGAAGCGACCGCCCTGATCCGGCTGGCATACCGCTGGAACCTCACGCTGGCAGCCAGCGCCGGACGTTACCGCTATGCGGACAATCCCGTCGTCACGGTCTATGCCGACGCGAACAACGAGGTGTTGGACCGCAACGCCACGAGCTACATGGGCGACTGCTCGGTCGGCAACACGCCCCAACTGACGGGTTTCGCGGGACTCAACTATTACGGTCCGAAAGGCTGGGGCGTACAGGCGGAGGCCGCATGGACCGGGAATCGGTTCGTCGAACCGTCGCTGGTACGACGCACGTCGCGCATCGCCCGGCAACTGGCCGAATCGCCGGAAGCCTTCGAACTGTTTACCCGCCAGGAACGGCTCGGGGATGCGTTTACGTTGAATGTCACGCTTTTCAAATCGTTTTATTTCAACGCCTCGCGTCTGACTCTGATGCTCTCGGTGCGCAACCTTCTCAACGACAGAGACCAACTCTTCAGCGGCTACGAATCTCCCCGTGTACGCCGCATCCGGACCGCAGACACGTATGTTTACCGACCGCTGGACACCCGTTATCTGTATGCGTATCCCCGGACCTTTTACGCCTCCATATCTTACAAATTTTAATATCGGTTCGATTTTTTCGGAAATAATTTGGCAATTCAACGGATTTTCCATAAATTGAGTCCGAAAAATTTAAAAACGACTCGACTTATGATTATCGGTATTCCAAAAGAGATTAAAAACAACGAAAACCGGGTTTCGCTCACCCCGTCCGGAGCCAAAGAGCTTACCAAACGTGGGCATAAAGTGTATGTGCAGGCGACTGCCGGTGCAAACAGCGGATTCCCGGACAAAGACTACGTCGCCGCAGGCGCCGAACTGCTGCCTACCATCGAAGAGGTCTATGCCAAAGCCGAAATGATCATCAAGGTCAAGGAGCCGATAGAGCCTGAATACAAACTCATCCGCCAAGGACAACTGGTATTCACCTATTTTCACTTCGCCAGCAGCGAACCGCTGACCCGGGCAATGGTCGAAAGTGGTGCGATCTGCTGCGCTTACGAAACCGTCGAAGCATCCGACCGTTCGCTGCCTCTGCTGATTCCCATGTCGGAAGTCGCAGGGCGTATGGCGACGCAGGAGGGTTGTTACTTCCTCGAAAAACCGCACGGCGGAAAAGGGAAGCTGCTGGGCGGCATGCCGGGCGTGAAGCCCGCCAAGGTATTCGTGATCGGAGCCGGTGTCGTAGGCACGGCGGCGGCACGTATGGCGGCCGGCCTGGGGCCGACGTGACGATCTGCGACATCTCCCTCAAGCGTCTGGCCTACCTGACGGACGTGATGCCCCAAAACGTAAAAACGCTTATGTCGTCGGAATACAACATCCGCGAAGAGCTCAAGACCGCCGACCTGGTGATCGGCTCGGTGCTGATTCCCGGTGCGAAAGCCCCGAAACTCGTGACGCGCGACATGCTTAAGGATATGGAGCCTGGATCGGTTCTGGTCGATGTGGCCATCGATCAGGGCGGCTGCTTCGAAACCTCGCGGCCGACGACCCATGAGGAGCCGACCTACTTCGTCGATGGCATTCTGCACTACTGTGTCGCCAACATCCCCGGTGCGGTGCCCTACACCTCGACGCTCGGACTTACGAACGCAACGCTGCCGTACGCCATCCAACTGGCGGACAAGGGTTGGCGTCGCGCCTGCAAGGAGAATCACGAACTGGAGTTAGGATTGAACGTCGTCGAAGGAAAGGTCGTTTACAAACAAGTAGCGGATGCCTGGGGACTGAAATACGAACCGCTGGCCCTGTAAAGCCGACCCCGCAAACGATACAGTCGGAAAATCCGGCGATAGCCGCGCTTCCGACACTCTGGTCCCCGTCGTTTCGGACCGAAAGACAAAGCCTCGTATTCTTTTCGGAATACGAGGCTTTTGTATAATTATATGTCCCCCAAGCGGGCTTTTATACTTTATCTTATTTTTGCAACGCCTCCCAGAGCATATCCTTGAGCCGGGGAATGTTCATACCCGATATCGAGGAAATGAAGACCGAAGGAACCCCCTCGGGCAGATGGCTTTTCATCTCTTCGATCAGGTCCTCGTCGAGCATATCGCATTTGGTGATGGCCAGCAGGCGCTCCTTGTCGAGCAATTCCGGATTATACTGGGTCAATTCGCCCAACAGGACCGCGTAATCCTTGCGGATGTCGTCGCTGTCGGCGGGGATCATAAACAGCAGCACCGAATTGCGCTCGATATGGCGCAGGAAACGGGTTCCCAATCCCTTGCCTTCGTGAGCTCCTTCGATGATGCCCGGTATATCGGCCATGACGAACGAATGGTGATCGCGGCACTCGACGATACCCAGGTTGGGTTCGAGCGTCGTGAAGGCATAGTTGGCGATCTTGGGCTTTGCAGCGGAAACGACCGAAAGGAGCGTGCTTTTGCCCGCGTTCGGGAACCCCACCAATCCCACGTCAGCCAACACCTTCAGTTCGAGAATGAAAGTTCCCTCCTGACGATCCTCGCCAGGCTGCGCGTAACGCGGAGCCTGGTTGGTCGAGGTCTTGAAATGCCAGTTTCCCAGTCCGCCCCGGCCGCCCTTGAGCAGGACGAGCTCTTCGCCGTCGGCGGTCACCTCTCCGGCATATTCCGTCGTACCGTCCTCAAGCACCCGTCTGGCGACCGTTCCCAACGGTACGGGAATGACGATGTCCTTACCGTTCTTACCCGAGGAGCGGGCTCCGGAACCGCCTTCGCCGTCCTCCGCGAACTGGTGACGCTGGTACTTAAGGTGGATCAGCGTCCAATACTGGCTGTCGCCGCGCAGGATGATATGTCCTCCGCGACCGCCGTCGCCGCCGTCCGGTCCGCCGAATTCGACGAATTTCTCGCGACGGAAATGCGCCGACCCGCTGCCGCCATGTCCGGAACGGGCGAATATTTTCACGTAATCTACAAAGTTCGATCCTGCCATAAGTCTTGTTATTTAAGGTGCGGAAATTTTCGGCCGGCAGCGGCGATACGCGACACGACCTTTTCCGAACCGGAATTTACCGCTGCAAAGATAGTGCAAGCCGGGAGGAGTGCCAAATTTATTTGGACACGTCCGAAGCAGAATCCCTTCAAAATGCAGTTGAAAACCGGAAACAAGGCCGGTTTATCGAAAACTCCGGCGGCAGAAAACCTTCCTGTCAATACTACAAATGGTTCAAATAACCGTAACGCACAAGGTCTTCGGCATCCTGTGTCAGATAGGTCTGTCCGTTTGCCAACACATAGAGCCGGTCCGCCACGTCGGTTACATGGCGATACATGTGATCGGTAAGCAGGATGCCTTTATTTCGTTTTTCCGCCCGAATCAAAGCTTTCAAAGTTACAACATGCAATGGCGCGACTTGTGAAAAAGGTTCGTCGAGCACTGCGAAAAGGCTCCGGCTGCGCAGAATAACGAAACACTCCAAAATACGCCGCTCCCCGCCGGAAAGGGTTCGGATTTTCGCCTTCCGCAACTTCCCGAATATCGGAAACCAGACCGTCAGGTCATCCCACTCCAGACCGAAGTCCCGCAAAACCGCCTCCACAGTCAGCCACCCGGGGGTAAACCCCTGCTGCGGAAGATAACGCACCTGGCTGCTTCCGAAACGATCGTACCATTTGCCGTCGATGCGCATCGATCGGAATCCGGGGCGCAACGCTCCGCAGAGTATCTTCATCAGGCAGCTTTTTCCACTGCCATTGCGTCCCAGCAATGCCGTTGCTCCGCCGGTTTCGACGGCAAGATATACACTCGAAAGAATCACCCGATCACCGAACGACAACTCGACCGAATCTATTTCAAGAATATGTTTTTCAGAGGGGTTCATACAGTACAAGGGATACGAATATCAGCAGCATATAACACGCCAGCAAGTCTATGCCGCAACTCGCACCCAACAGCATACGTCGTCGAACCCCCAGATTGCGGTAATAGTCGAACTCATCGTTATAACGCGGTATGATCCAAACATACAGATAGACCGGATAGATGACCATTTTCCCCGCAAGGCACAACGGCACGACCGACGGACCGTATCCGGTCACGAGCCAGGCCAACGCCACGCTCACGGCCCCGCAGAAAAACAGCATCGCCGAGCGATAAAAACGGAGTATGAGCAACAATTTAGGCATAAACTCTATCGGGTGCGTCGCAAACCCTCGCATCGAAACGCGGAAATCAAGGGAATTCCATCAGACGATTGGTAATTCGCAACATATAATTGCCGTTGAAATAGTCGAGCACACCGCTGACCGTTCCCATTCCAGCCGGGGCCGGCTCCTCGGCATACGTGCAGGAAGCTGCGAATCGGACGATCAGCGTATCGTTCCGCTCATCGACCAAATGGCGGTCGGTAGCCAGCAATCGGCCGGTTTCCGAATCCCGCAGGCAGAAGGGCAGACCGACCTCTTCGTGCGCGAACCGGACCCTGCGGAATCGTACGTAAGTGGCGATACGGCTTGCAGCCACCTCCCCGAAGGAGAGTTCCCGAGGCACGAAATCGACCGACCCGTCCCCGATGCGGCGAACATGACGTCCGAGCGACTCTGCCGAAATACGGTCCAGAATATATTCTGCGGTGGGCGGAAGCCCCAACTGTACCTTGCCCCCGTAATCACCCAGCGCCAGCCCATTGCAATAAACGCGCACCGTACTTCCAGAGTCGAAAGTCCGATAGAGACGCTTCGCGTCGATCAATACTTCGATTCCGCCGCTTTCGTCCTCCACGACGAGCGCATCGGGAAATTCGCCGTACAGATCGTTGCCCACGACACAGCCTTCGATCCACAGATCCTCGGTAACGGGATGCAAAACGCCCCGGCACAGCGATTTCAGATACGCAATAGAAACATGCCGCGCAGTCCCGTCCCCGGATTCGTACTCCGGCGACGAAGCATTGCCGCAGGCTTGCAGCACGAAGAGCAGCAGGCTACCGAAAACAATCGTTCTCATCGCGCATTTTAATCATATAGGATTTTCCGATCGACCCGGCATTGCCGTACTGCAAAACGCCGACCAGCGTAACCGGCCCCTTCGGAATTTCCGAAGCCGCATACCGGGCATAGGTGCTCGTATAGGTGGCGATCCTGTTTCCGGCCCGGTCCTCGAACAGCCGATAACCTTCCCATTTCCAATCCGTCGGATCCTCTTCCGACGGAAGCGGCGTCAGATCCTCGATCTGCACCAGGCAGCCGCACATGTCGGGCGCAAGTTCGTCGAAAGCGACGATCCGGGGAACGGGACGGAGAACATCGACGGTTTCGCAAGCGACGTACCGGTCGAGCAGGGCACGGACACCGATGGCTTCCACGGCATAATCTCCCGCCGCAGGCATCGTACCGATCTGCACCACTCCGAAGCGACGGCACATAGCTAGCCCCTGAAGACGCACCGCGATGCGGCATCCCGGAGGATAGACCCGAAACAGGTCGTCCAGGCCGGCCATCAGCTCCACGCCCGTTCCGTCTTCCTGCAACACGACCGAGCGGAAGAAGTTCCCCGCTTCGTCGGACGTAGTGACCCGCCCCGCGACTACGATGTCCTGGACGATACGCACGGGCGTATCCCCGCACCGCGCGGAGAGGTCCGGCAGGGAGAGGTTCGCCTCCGGAAGCGGATCGTTCTTCGGAGCCGGAACCCCGGCATCGTCGTAACATCCGGCGGCGAGCAGGGCGAAGAGAAGAAGGGAAAGGCGCAGCATCGCGGTTTATTCGATCCAGGAATCTTTCAGACCGAGGAAATAGAGTACGCCGTCCAGACCGATCGTCGATATCGACTGGCTGGCCGTAGCTTTCACCTTGGGCTTGGCGTGGAACGCGATGCCCAACCCGGCCAGGTCGAGCATCGGAAGGTCATTGGCTCCGTCGCCGACGGCGATCGACTGAGCGATGTTGATATTTTCAACCTGACACAGCAGACGCAGCAGCTCGGCCTTGCGGCGGCCGTCCACGATCTCGCCGACGTGACGGCCCGTCAAACGGCCCTCCTCGACCTCCAGCTCATTGGCATAAACGTAATCGAAGCCGTATTTCTGTTTCAGGTAGTTGCCGAAATAAGTGAAACCTCCGGACAGAATGGCCGTCTTGTATCCCACACGCTTGAGAATGGTCATCAGGCGCTCCAACCCCTCGGTGATCGGCAGGTTGCGGGCGATCTCCTCCATCACCGAAACGTCGAGTCCCCGAAGCAGGGCGATGCGGCGCGTGAAACTCTCGGTAAAGTCGATCTCGCCCCGCATGGCGCTCTCGGTAACGGCCCGCACTTCGGGACCCACGCCGGCACGGTCGGCCAACTCGTCGATCACCTCGGTTTCGATCAGCGTGGAATCCATATCGAAACAGATCAGGCGTCGGCTGCGGCGGAAGATGTCGTCCTTCTGGAACGAAATATCGACCCCCTCGTTGGACAGCTCCATGAAGCGTTTCTGCAATACGGCCTTATCGCCGAGCGTACCGCGCACCGAAAGCTCGATGCAGGCGCGGGTGGCACGGTTCTCCTCCTCGAGCGGCATACGGCCCGTAAGTCGCTTGATCGCG
>ERZ772884.1963-NODE-1963-length-12662-cov-3.746807_pt1 | contig 12662 bp, 10 predicted proteins | sample MGYA00580574_ERZ772884 | MGnify/ENA primary metagenome ERZ772884 (study PRJEB29015, sample SAMEA2737690) | human gut metagenome | biome: human gut; feature: human-associated habitat; material: faeces | place: China | collected 2012 ... | reverse complement strand
AGGTGATCTCAAACAGCGGCGATTCCGCGATATACACGTACCCGTCCCGGATCAGGGTCGGGCACAGGCGGTAGAGCATGGTCAATATCAGCGTCCGGATCTGAAAGCCGTCCACGTCCGCATCCGTACAGATGACTACTTTGCTCCAACGCAGCTGGGACAGGTCGAAGGACGACAGCTCCTTTGCCTTCTTGCCCTGCACCTCCACGCCGCAGCCCAAAACCTTCATCAGGTCTGTGATGATGGGCGAAGCGAAAATTTTCCCGTAATCTGCTTTCAGGCAGTTGAGGATTTTGCCGCGCACCGGCATGATGCCCTGAAATTCCGCGTCCCGGCTGAGCTTGACACTGCCCAATGCGGAATCGCCCTCCACGATATACAGCTCCCGCACCGAAGCGTCCCGGCTGCGGCAGTCCACGAATTTCTGCACCCGGTTGGCAATGTCAATGGAGCCGGAGAGCTTCTTTTTTACGCTGGACTTTGTCTTTTCGGCGGATTCCCGGGCGCGCTTGTTCACCAGAATCTGCTCCGATGCTTTGTCGGCTTCCTGCTTGTTCTCGATGAACCAGACCTGCAGCTGCTCCTTGAAAAAGGCGGTCATGGCGTCCTGCGTGAATTTGCTGTTGACGCTCTTTTTCGTCTGGTTTTCAAAGCAGCCAATGGTGGAGAAGCAGTTGGTCACCAGTACCAGCGAGTCCTGAATGTCCTGAAAAATGATCTTATTTTCGTTTTTGGTGTACTTGTTATTGTCCCGGAGGTACTTGTCGAAGGCCGCCGTGAAGCCGGAACGAACCGCCTTGTCGGGGCTTCCGCCGTATTCCAGCCACGAGGAATTGTGGTAATACTCGATATGACTGATCTGCTTGGAGAAGCAGAAGGAGGCCGTGATTTTCAGCTTCATCTCCGGGCGGTTTTCCGCGTCCCGGCCCCGGCGCTCGGCTTCCCAGTAGACGGGCATGGTAAAGGCGTTGTCCCCCACCAGCTCCTCGATATACTGGCGGATGCCGTCGGCATAACAGAATTCCTCGGTCTCGAATTTGCCGCCCACCTGATTGCGGAAACGGAAGGTGATGCCCTTGTTCACCACCGCCTGACGGCGCAGCACATCCCGGTAATATTCCACAGGGATGTTGATGTCGGTGAACACCAGCTTGTCCGGCTTCCAGTGAAAGCAGGAGCCGGTCTTTTTCCGGTCGGTGGGCTCCTTTTTCAGGCCGCCCTTGTTCCTGCCCTTTTCAAAGTGCAGATCGTACCGGTAGCCATCCCGGCGGATGGTGGCGTCAAAAAATTCCGAAGCATACTGGGTGGCGCAGGAGCCGAGGCCGTTTAAGCCCAGAGAATACTCATAGTTTTCCCCGTTTTCCCCATATTTGCCGCCGGCGTACATTTCGCAGAACACCAGCTCCCAGTTGTAGCGTTTTTCCTTTTCGTTGTAGTCCACGGGGCAGCCCCGGCCGAAATCCTCCACTTCCACGCTCAAATCTTCGTAGCGGGTGACAATGATGGTGTCGCCGTAGCCTTCCCGCGCCTCGTCGATGGCGTTGGAGAGAATCTCAAACACCGCGTGCTTGCAGCCCTCCAGATCGTCCGAGCCGAAGATGACAGCCGGGCGCTTGCGCACCCGATCCTCGCCCTTGAGCATGGAGATACTGGAATTTCCGTATTGTTCCTGTTTTTTCATGTTGCATACCTGCCTGCATAATCCATAATCGTTCGATTTTATTATATGCAAAAATCAGTCAAAAGTCAAGAAACGCCCCTTGGGGCGGAAAAAGCGCCCTGCATGTTCCGTGCAGGACGCTTTTTCAGGATTCGACGTCAATCGTGACGCTGCTCCCAGTTTTCGTAGGTTTCGCAGAACCGGCCGGAGAAGGACGGTTCCCGTCCCGCCGCGTACAGGTGGGAGGTGTCCCCAAAGGCGGTCATGCGGAACGACGCGATGCCCTCCCGGCGCTCCTCCGTGTTCAGGATGGTGACGGAGGTGGGCAAAGAGCAGGTTCCCTGCCACAGCGGCATGGGGGAAATCCCCAGCAGATGGCTCAGCAGGACACAAGTGACGCCAAAATGGCAGAACAGAACGACGGTATCCTCGTTGGGCTGCTCCGCCCGGTAGTATTCCCTCTCCCGGCGGTAGCCGTGGCGGGCGAGCAGCTCGTCCAGCCCGTCCCATACCCATTGGGCTTCCTCACGCACTCCGGCGGCAGTGAAGCGGTCGTTTTCCCACCAGTGTTCCCGGTCGTAAAAGCGCTTGTCTGCCGTCCAGTCCTGAGGCAGCCAGTCCCATGCGACACCCGGTTTATCTTTCCCCGGGCGGAGAACCTGCGGGGAGAATTCCCGCAGCCATGGGAGAATTTCCGCCTGCCGCCCCAGCTTTTCCAGCGTGGCCTTGGCGGTATCCCGCGCCCGCCCTTTGGGGGAGCAGTAAAACGCCTTCACATCCAGTTTGCACAGGCGGTCGGACAGCAGCTCCGCTTCTATCCAGCCGGTCTCGGTCAGGGAGTCGATGGAATAGTCCGGGTCGCCGTGGCGCACAATTAACAGCTTCATGTATGTTCTCCTTTATTCTCCGAACTTTTCCGCAGCTTCTTTCAGCATACTGCGGATGGGCAGATGGTAGGGGCAGCGGCTTTCGCAGGCGCCGCAACCGATGCACTCCGAAGCCTTTTGGGTAAGTGTTGCGTAGCGGCTTCTCGCCCAGTCCGCCAGCCCGTACCGGGACAGATACCCTTCAAACAGGAACACGCTGGAAATGCTGATACCCGCGCTGCACGGCTGGCAGTAATTGCACCGGCGGCAGAACTGTGTGCCAAGGGCATCGCGGATGGCGCGCATCTTGGCTTTTTCCTCCACGGACAGCGGGGAACTATCGTTTACTGCGGCGAGATTCTGGTTCAGCTCGGCAATGTCCGCCATGCCGGGTATCACCACGGTGACATCCGGGTTGGCGCAGACGCAGCGCAGCGCCGTCACGGCGTCCTCGATCGCGCCGCCCGCAAGGGGCTTCATGGCGATGAAGCCAATGCTCTTTTCGGCGCAGGCGTGGATCAGTTCTTTTGCCTGATCTTCCACGATATTGTATGGGAACATGATGGTCTCCACCCACGGCAGCTCCAACGCCATCCGGAAAGTTTCCAGAGAATGGGCGGTGATGCCGATATGTCCGATCTTACCGGCCTTTTTCGCGGCCGTCAGCGCTTCCAGCGCACCGCCGGGGGAACAGACCTTCTCCACGTCGGCTGGCAGCGCATTGTGGATCTGGTACAGGTCAATATAGTCGGTGCGGAGGTTTTTCAGGCTGATATCGATGTCCTTCGCCATGGCCTCCGCCGTGCGGGACATGCTCTTGGTGGCAAGCACGAAATGCTCCCGAATGCCCTCAAGGCCAATGCCTAAGTATTCCTCGCTGACGGTATAGCCCCGGGCAGTATCGATGTAGTTGACGCCGTTTTCCAGCAGCTTGTGCATAAGGGCTTTGGTTCCCTCCGCGTCGATGCGCTGGATGGGGATTCCCCCAAAGCCCATGCGGGAGATTTTCAGCCCGGTTTTTCCCAGAATTCTGTATTCCATGGTCACGCGCTCCTTTCCGTTTCTGACATTATACGGCAAAATCGCTGAAAAAACAACCTGTCCGATCATAAAAAACGGGTCAGCTTCCGCTGACCCGTTCCGTTACTTTCCAAGCTCTTTGTTCTTCTTATAGGTGTCGATCACACAGTCCATTGCCGCGCCGCGGAAGCCGTGATTTTCCAGCGTTTGAACGCCGACAATGGTACTGCCCCCGGGAGAACACACCGCGTCCTTCAGTGCGCCGGGGTGCTGGCGGGTAGCAAGCAGCATTTCCGCAGAACCGGCCATGGTCATGGCGGCGTATTCCACCGCCTTGGCTCTGGGTAGACCGCAGGCCACCGCGCCGTCGGCAAGGGCTTCCACAAACATATACATAAAGGCAGGGCCGCTGCCGGACAGGGCGCCTGCCGCGTCGATCAGCCGTTCTTCCAGCGCGTCCAGCAGGCCGCAGAAGCGCATATCTTCCCGCCAGTCCTTCAGCGTTTCATCCTCCACAAGCGCGTTGCGGCAGTAGGGAATGACCCCTTTGCCGATGGCCGTGGGAGTGTTGGGCATGATGCGGATGACGGGCAGCTCCGTCCCGGCGAGCTGCTCCAATTTCGCAATTTCCATGCCAGCCGCCATGGTAATGAGCAGCGGTTTGCGCTTCCCCAGAACCTTTTGCAGCGGGGAAAGCACCTCCTGCACCATATGGGGCTTCACTGCGATAAAAATCCGGTCGCACCGGGCGGCGATGGTTTCCGCGTCCGAATAGACGATGCCCAGTTCCTCCGCGAACGCCTCCGCCTTGCCGGAACGGTCGGACACCATGATCTCCTTCGTGGCTCTGCTCAGAGCTTTGGCAATGGCGCCGCCCATGTTGCCGCAGCCGATAAATCCGTACTTCATGTTTTTCCCCCTCAGCGGATATGTCCGTTTCCGTGGATGATGTATTTATAGGTGGTCAGCTCCTGCAATCCCATGGGTCCCCGGGCGTGGAGCTTCTGGGTGGAAATGCCCATCTCGCACCCTAAGCCGAATTCGCCGCCGTCGGTGAACCGGGTGGATGCGTTGACATACACCGCCGCGCTGTCCACATTGGCGGTAAAATACCGCTCCGCCTCCGGACTGCGGGTCACGATGGCCTCGCTGTGGCCGGTGGAGTGCACCGCGATGTGGGCGACCGCCTCCTTCACATCCTCCACGCACTTGACAGCAAGAATGTAATCCAGAAATTCCGTATCAAAATCTTTGTCTCCCGCCTTTTTCCCGGGGATGATGGCAGCCGCCGTCTCATCCAGACGAAGCTCCACTGTCCTTTCCCGGTCAATGACCAGACGTTTATAGAGCATGGGCAGAAACGTGGGGGCGATCGCCTTGTCCACCAGCAGGACTTCCTCGGCGTTGCAGACGCTGGGGCGGCTGGTTTTGGCGTTTTCCACGATGTTCAGCGCCATGTTCAGGTCGGCAGATTTCTCCACATACACGTGACAGATGCCGGTGCCGGTGGCGATGCAGGGTACAGTGGCGGTGCTTACGCAGGCGTTGATCAGCCCCGCGCCGCCACGTGGGATCAGCAGGTCAATGTAGCCGTTTGCGGTCATCAGCGCAGCGGCGCTTTCCCGGGATGTGTCCTGCACCAGATTCACCGCGTTTTCCGTGATACCCACCGATCTCAGGCCGGACCGGAGGGCGTCAACGATGGCGTTGGCGCTGCGGAACGCCTCCTTTCCGCTTCTCAGGACGCAGACGTTCCCGCTTTTCAGCGCCAGAGCGGCGGCATCGCTGGTGACGTTGGGACGGCTTTCGTAAATAATGGCAATGACACCCATGGGGACGGACACCTTCTGAATTTCCAGACCGTCCTCGCGGATGTGGGTCTGCAAAACCCGCCCCACCGGGTCGGGGAGCGCCGTCACCTCCCGGATGCCCTGGGCCATCCCGGCAATGCGCTCCTTTGTCAGCTTCAGTCTGTCCAGCATGACCGGGGAGATATGCTCCTTCGCGGACGCCATATCCAGCGCATTCGCGTCAAGGATTTCGGCCTGACCGGCAATCAGTGCGTCGGCCATGGCGTTCAGTGCGGCATTTTTCTGTTCGGTGGACAGGCCAGCGACTTCCCCTTTCGCCGCTCTTGCGGCTTCCAGCATTTCTTTCATAGACGTTCCTCCGAAAACGTGGTGCCGACGGTCTTTCCTTCCAGAATGTCATAGAGATTTCCGGGATTATTTCCGTTGGCGATGACCATTTTGCAGCCGCAGCCCAGGCAGATATCGGCGGCATGAAGCTTCGTGACCATTCCCCCGGTGCCCTGCGTGGAGCTGCTGATCCCGGCAATTTCCCGGATGTGGTCGTCAACTCTGGCGACGTGGTGCAGCAATGCGGCCTCCGGATGGGTGTGGGGGTCGGCGGTGTACAGGCCGTCGATGTCGCTCAACAGCACCAGCAGGTCGGCATGGATGCAGCAGGTGACGATGGCGGCCAGCGTGTCATTGTCGCCGATGGAGGTGATCTCGTCGGTGGCGACGGTGTCGTTCTCGTTGATGACGGGCAGTGCCCCCAGCTCCAGCAGTCGGTTCAGGGTGTTGGTAAAGTTGAAACGCCGGGTATCGTTGGTAGTATCGTCGCCGGTGATCAGCAGCTGGGCAACCGTGTGGTGGTACTCGCTGAACAGCTTGTCGTATGTATACATCAGCTCACACTGACCCACAGCGGCGGCGGCCTGTTTGGACGGGATGTCTTTCGGCCGCTCCCGCAGCCCCAGCTTCCCCACGCCCATACCGATGGCGCCGGAGGAAACCAGTATCAGCTCATGTCCGGCATTTTTAATGTCACTCATGATCTTGCACAGCTGCTCCACCCGGCGGATATTCAGATGGCCGGTGGGGTGCGCAAGAGTCGACGTGCCGATTTTGATTACAATGCGCATTTGCATTCTCTCCCCGAATTTTTAGGCTATTATATCACTTTAGTCAGATGAAGTAAATAGTCTGAAGGTAAGTTTCCGGTAAATGTTTTTCATAGAAAAGGCGGGCGGCAAAATGCCGCCCGTCAGACTTATTTCTTTTCCAGCAGCTCCAGCGCCGCCTGAATCTGGGGATCGTCCTCCGGCTCCAGCTGATCGTAATAGATGGCATCGGCGGTTTCCTCGTCCACCGGTACGACCACATCCGGCGTGATTCCCACGCCTGCCAGACTGACGCCCTTGGGGGTAAAATACTTGCCCACGGAGAGGCCCACCGCGGAACCGTCGCTGAGACGTATGGTATTCTGGAAATACCCCTTGCCGCAGGTCTTCTCCCCCACCACGTCGGCAACGCCGTACTCGCTCAAGGCCGCCGCGAAGAACTCCGCCGCGGAGTAGGAGTCGCCGTTCACCAGCACCGCCATGGGAATATCCAGACAATCCGCGTCGGAATGGTCCACGTTTTCCTTCCCGGCGTAGTCCACCGTGCGGAACAGCTCTCCCTCGGGCAGCAGATAGTCCAGCACCTTCACCAGCTCTTTTGCGTAGCCGCCGGGGTTATTGCGCACGTCGAAAATCAGCTTTTCCGCGCCCTGCCCCAGCAGATCGTCAATGGCCGCGATGGTTTCCTCGGCGCACCGGGAGTCAAAATTCTCAATGGTCACAAGCCCGATCTTGTCGGTCAGCATCCGACCGCTGGCCACAACCGTCTGCACCTGCCGCCGCTCCACGGAAAGCGCCACCCGCTCCCCCTGCCTGAGAACCGTCAGAGAAACACAGGTGCCTTCTTCTCCCCGCACCAGATCCCGAACATCCGTGGCCGTCATCTCCCGGACGTCCTGACCTTCCACCTCGATCACCAGATCGTCCACCTGAACGCCCGCTTCCCCGGCAGGCCCGCCCTCATTCACGGCCTTGACCAGAAAGCCCTCCTGCTCCTTGGCCTCGATGGTGATGCCGACGCCCACGTAGGCGTTGTTCACCTGCTCCTCATGGGCATCGTATTCGCTGGCGGGGATATAGTAGCTCCACCGGTCGCCAAGGGATTTGACCATGGCAGCCGCCGCGGCATCCTCCATGGCCGTCTGGTCGGCGTCTCCGATGAATCGTTCCAGAATCAGGCTTTCCAGCTGTTCCAGCTTGGTGCCGGAGGCATACCCCGGGTAGCCGATCGCCGCCAGAGTCGCCACTGTAGCCAGCATCGCCACAAGGAGATAGCTCAGGGAAATCAGAATTTTCTTTTTCACGGAATAACCACCTCATAGAAAGGATTCCCACAGTCCATAGTATGAACTGTGGGAACATAATTCAATCTGAGGAAGCTCTGAATAAATCGGCGAGAGCTGACAGCGAGAGATTTTTCTCTGGACGAAGGGTTCCAAAGCGGAGGAATACTTTGTGTATTTCCCGCTTTGGAAGCCGCACGGCCAGAGGAAAAGATCCGCTGCTCAGTCGAAGATGGTTCGTTCAGAGTTTCCTGAACAAATCAGTACAGCGGCACGTAATTGCAGGGGTTGACGTAGACGCCGTTGTAGGAGATGCCGAAGTGCAGATGGTCGCCGGTGGTAATGCCGGTGGCGCCGGTAGCGCCGATCAGCTGCCCCGCGCTGACGATCTGTCCGGCGGATACGCAGTAGCTGCTCAAGTGCATGTAGATGGACGAGAAGCCGTCCTGATGGTTGATCTGCACGTAGTTGCCGGCGGCATTGCCCCAGCCCGCTACGGTGACGACGCCCGCACGGCTGGCGTACACGGGGTCGCCGGTGCCGGTATCCAGGTCAACGCCCTGATGGTAGGAAGAAGCGCCCGCCGTGGGAGATTTACGATTGCCGAAGGGACTGGTGATGGAGGTGTAGCTGCAGGGAACCAGCCAGCCGCCGCTGCTTCCTCCGGACGTACCGCCGGAGTTCCCGCCGGTATTGCCGCTGCCGTTTCCGCCCGTACCGCCGCCCTGCGTCGTGGGAGGTACGGAGGTTGCCTTCCAGGCTTCCCATTCCCGCTGCTTCGCCGCGTTGAACTGCACTTCCATGGCGGCGATCTGCTTCAGGAACGCATTTTCCTGCTCCTTGCATTCCTCTTCCAGCGCCTGGAGATCGTCGGCCTTTTGCAGCAGCTCCTGGAGCAGCGCCTCCGATTCCTTGCTTTTCTCGTTCATTTCCGCCTGGGTGTCATCCAGATCCTTCTTGGTGTCTTCCAGCTCGACCTTTTCCGCTTCCAGCTCGGCCTGGGCTTCCTCCACCTTGTTGGCGGCGTCGCTCAGCTCCTGCAGGCGGCGCTTGTCGGAGGCGGCGATCTCCTCCACCATGTTCAGCCTGTCCAGCAGGTCAGAGAAGCTGTTGGCCTTGAAGACGACTTCCCAGTAGGATACCTCGCCCTCTTCCTCCATGGTGCGGATGCGGTCTTTGTTTTCCTGATTCAGCGTTTCCAGACGGTCTTCCGCCGTGTCCAGCTCGTCCTGCTTGTCCGCAATGAGCAGGTTATAGGCGGAGATCTGTTCGTTGATGTTGATGATCTGGGTGTTCAGAAGCTGAATTTCCTGATCGATCACATTCTTTTTCGCGATCAGATCCGCAATTTCGTTTTCGTTCTCCTTGTACTGCTTCTTCACGTCCGCGATCTGGTTCTGTACCTCCTTGCGCTCCTGCTGCAAGGCAATAATCTGCTTGCGGATCTCGCCGGAGGACGCCGCACCGGCAAAGGTGGGCAGAATGCTCATCAGAAGCGTCAGCAGCAGTACCGCCGCCATGACGCCGGCGAGGACGGATACCAAACGTTTGCGATTTTTCATAGGAATCTCCTTTTCACGATGGGGACGGGCATTGCATCATACTGAACTCCAATCAAAATCGGAAAACAGCATCAATAGATGTATGCCAATGGGTTTACATAAGTTCCTGCGTAAGAAATGCCGAAATGCAGATGCGGCCCGGTAGAAAGGCCGGTGCTGCCAACATATCCAATGAGCTGCCCCTGGGACACGCTCTGTCCCGCGGAAACAACGTAATTGGTCATGTGCATATAGATGGACGAGAAGCCGTCCAGATGATTGATGCTGACATAGTACCCCGCGCCGCCGGCCTGATAGGAGGCCACCGTGACGGTACCGGCTCTGGTCGCATAGATGGGCGTTCCCTGATTGCACGCCATATCAATGCCGTTGTGCATTCTTTTGGTGCCAAGGATCGGGTGGGTACGCATTCCGAAGGGGCTGGTGATGGTATAGCCGGACACCGGGGTCGTCCACGAGGCGTTGGAGGGCGGGTTTTCACCCTGCAAAGCCAGCTTGGCCAGATACTCGTCGTACTTTGCCTGCTTGAGGTCCTTTTCCTTGGCGGCAATTTCCTGCATCAGCTCGTCCTGAAGCGCTTCCGACTCGTCCATCAGCTGCTGGTATTCCTCGGATTTCTTTTCCAGCTCCCGCAGCATGTCATCAGATTCGGTGCGCTTTTCTTCCAGCTCGGCTTCCGCCGCCGTCAGCTCCTCCCAAGTGCCTTCCAGCTCCGTTTTCTCCGATTCCAGACTCAGGCGGGTGGCAGCGACGATGTCCGACGCGATGCGCATTTCCTGAAGACGGCGCTGGTCGGCCTCGGAGATCTCCTGCATCATGTTCAGCCGGTCAAGCAGGTCGGTGAAGCTGTTCGCCTCGAAAATGACCTGCCAGTAAGTAATGGTGCCGCCTTCCTCCATCGCCCGGATGCGCTCCCGGTGCTGCTCGCTCAGGGTGCGCAGCTCTTCCTCGGCGGCGTCCAGCTCGTCCTGCGTGTCCGCAATGAGCTGGCTGTAGGCGGAGATCTGGGCGTTGGTGGTTTCGATCTTGTCCGTCAGGAGGGCAATTTCCTCGTCAATGGCTTCCTTCCTGTTCACGATGTCGGCCATGTCGTTATAGTTGGCGTCGTACTGGCTTCGCACAGCGTCGATCTGCGCCTGGATGGCTTTATTCTTTTCCTCCAGTGCGTCAATCTCCTTCTGGATCTCACCGGAGGTGGCGGCATCCGCCGGAACCGGCAGGATGCTCACCGCCATCACCGCCGCCAGACATAGGGCGACAAGTGATCTCACGGTTATCTCTCTGTGTTTGCTCATAGTTATACGTCCATAAACTTTCGGATAGAAGTCCAGCTGCCCACGATACCGACGAACATACCGGCGGCGGCGAAGGTAGCGACCATGGGGAGCAGAAGCTCCTGGAAGGGTACGAAGTTGAACAGCTGCAAGGCGTCCACGCTGCCGATCTTCGCGATCATCGCGTCATAGCCCAGCCATTCCAGACCGAAGGCGAGAATTGCGCCGATCATGCCGAGGGAGAAGCCCTCTACCACGAAGGGCAGCCGGATAAAGCCGTTGGTCGCGCCCACCATTTTCATAATGGCGATCTCGTCCCGCCGGTCGTACATGGCAAGCTTGACGGTGTTGGAAATGATCAGCAGGCTGACCACCAGCAGCACCGCGATCACGGCCACGGAGACGATATGCAGCACGCTCTGCAGGGTGGTGAAGCCCTGCGCCAGCTCATAGGCCGCGCTGACCTTGGCCACGCCGGGCAGATTCTTCAGCTGCTCAGCGGTCTGCTCCATCTTGGTATTGTCTTCCAGAGTGACCACGTAGCGGTGGCGCAGATCCTGCGCCTGAACGCCGCTGAAGGCGCTGTCGTTGTCATGGTCGCTGACGAAGTTCTGAAGCGCTTCCTCCCGGGAAACGTATTTCGCGTCAAACACATTGTCCAGAAGGTTGATCTTCGTGCCGATGGATCTTGCCTCGGCGTCGGAAAGGTCGCTGTCGATGTACACCATAATTTCGCTGGTCTTATTCAAATCCTGAACCATGATGTCCAGATTGTAAGCCAGCGCGGAGAAGCTGCCCACGATGATCAGACACGCCACCGTGACGCAGATAGCGGCAAAGGACATGAAGCCGTGCTGGAAAATGCTGCGGAAGCCCTCCTTGAGCAGGTACCCGATATTATTGAGCTTCATGTTTGCTTTCCTCCCCGATTCCATCTCTCACCACGATGCCCTCATTGATGGCAATGGTGCGTTTATGGAACAGCTTTGCCAAATTCTGGTCGTGGGTGACCACCAGCATGGTGGTTCCCAGATTGTTGATCTCCTGCAGCAGCGCCATGATTTCAAAGGAGCGCTCCGGGTCCAGATTGCCGGTAGGCTCGTCGGCGATGATGGTGGACGGATTGTTCACCAGCGCGCGGGCAATGGCAAGTCTCTGCTGCTCGCCGCCGGACATCTCATTGGGATGGCGGTTCATCTTGCTTTCCAGACCGACCAGCTCCAGCACGTAGGGAACCCGCTCCTTGATCTCGGACTCCTTCGCGCCCACGACCCGCATGGCAAAGGCCACGTTCTCATAGACCGTCATTTTTTCGATCAGGCGGTAATCCTGAAACACGACGCCGACCGTGCGGCGCAGGTAGGGAACTTCGCGCTTGCGAATTCGTTCCAGAGAATAGCCGTTGACGTGGACGGTGCCGGAGGTGGGCTTCAGCTCGCCGGTGATGAGCTTGATGATGGTGGACTTACCGGAACCGGAAGGACCGATCAGGAAGCAGAACTCGCCGTCCTCGATCTGCATGGTAACGCCGTTGAGGGCCTTGTTACCCTGCGTATAGGATTTTACAACATCAGTAAATTCAATCATATTCGCATCTTTCTCCCGTCATAGGCGGTATCGGAATTGGCGTTTCCGCGACCCCATACCGCCCGCAGTGTAACCGAATTGTAACACATCACAAAATCAATGTCAATCATATTCCGAAATAAATAGGCCAAAAGCGCAGATTTAACATATTATCCACAATTATTCCCCCAATTTTTTCAGCTTTCTTTCATATTTCTCTTATATTACGCCCCAAAAACGGAAAACACTTTCCGTAAAAACCGGGTCGGGCATACAGAAGCGGGGCTGCCGACGCAGCCCCGCGGGGTATCATTTTTACCGGGTCTCCCGGGAGGTGAGGTATTTGCGCACCATCAGCGCTACCTTGAAGACAATGGCGTGGTCAAACTGCCGCAGGTCAAGCCCCGTGAGCTTCTTGATCTTTTCCAGACGGTAGACCAGCGTATTGCGGTGGACAAAGAGCTTCCGGGAAGTCTCGGAGACGTTCAGGTTGTTCTCAAAGAACTTGTTGATGGTGAACAGG
>ERZ772884.1958-NODE-1958-length-12689-cov-4.004274_pt1 | contig 12689 bp, 10 predicted proteins | sample MGYA00580574_ERZ772884 | MGnify/ENA primary metagenome ERZ772884 (study PRJEB29015, sample SAMEA2737690) | human gut metagenome | biome: human gut; feature: human-associated habitat; material: faeces | place: China | collected 2012 ... | reverse complement strand
AGAAATTTTATTAAAGCTAGATAAGGTGTTATTAGAATTATCAAAATTTAATAGTTTAGAAGATGGGGAATTAGAAAATATGAATGCAGTTAAGGAAGTTGATGAATTAATAAATAAGATAAAGTTTTATAAATAATAAGTAATTTGTAAGTATGGGGGTGATAACATGAAAGAAAAAAAGAAAGGCAATATTATAGGAATTTTAATAGTCATGGCTATTATAATTTTTGGTGTGATTTATGGAGGAATTACTTTAACAAAAAATTGGGGAAAAAGTAAAGAAACAATAAGTAAGGAAAATGCAACAGGAAAATTAAAAAAGATTTGTAAAGACATTAACATAAATGAAGTAGAACCAAGAAAGGCACCTATAGATTTGGGGGTAAAAGATGTTAAGGATACAATACCTAATATAGATAAATATCCAGCAAAGGTTGAAAATACTACTGATAGTTATATTGAAATATTTTCTACTGGAGAAAAAGCAGGAAATGGTAAAGATGGATGGCTTATAGATGTAGCAAATAATTTTAATGAGTCTAAATTTGAGATAAATGGAAAGATAATTTCAGTTAAGGTTAGAGAAATTGCTTCAGGATTAGGAATGGATTATATAATATCAGAAAAATATCTTCCAGATGCATATAGTCCATCAAATGAATTGTGGGGAGAAATGATAAAGGCAAATGGCAAAACAATAGAATTATGTGATGATAGAATGGTTGGAAATGTAGCCGGAATTCTTATATCTAAAGAAAAGTATGATGAATTGATAAAAAAATATGGAGCAATTAATTTAAAAAATATTACTCAAGCAGTTGCTAATGGAGAAATAAATATGGGATACACAAATCCATTTGCAAGTGCAACAGGGTTAAATTTTTTGGTATCAACATTAGCTACATTTGATTCAAGTAATCCTTTAAGTGAAAAAGCAATTGATGGATTTAATGAATTTCAAAATAATATACCTTTAATAGCTTATACTACACTTCAATTAAGGAATTCTGTAGAATCAGGAATTTTAGATGGGTTTATTATGGAATATCAAACTTATATAAACTCTCCAGAGCTAAAGACCGATTATATATTTACACCATTTGGATATAGGCATGATAGCCCATTATATTCTGTTGGTAATTTATCAAATGAAAAGAAGGAAATATTAAATAAGTTTATTGAATTTTATAAACAAGATAAATATCAAGAATTAGCAGTTAAGGATGGATTTAATGCATTAGAAGATTATAAATGCGAAATTGAAAATTTAGATGGAAATACTATATTACAAGCACAAAAATTATGGAAGGAAAATAAAAATGGAGATAAGCCTATAGTTGCTGTATTTGTAGCTGATGTATCAGGAAGTATGGAGGGAGAACCTTTAAATGAACTTAAAAAATCATTATTAAATGGTTCACGATATATAGGAGAAGAAAACTCAATAGGATTAGTTACTTATTCTAATGATGTTAATATTAATCTTCCAATAGAAAAGTTTGATTTAAACCAAAGATCATTATTTACAGGTGCTGTACAAGATATGGATGCAAGTGGGGGAACTGCAACATTTGATGCAATTGCTGTAGCAGTGCAAATGCTTTTAGATGAAAAAGAAAAAAATACAGATGCTAAATTGATGCTTTTTGTATTAAGTGATGGAGAAACTAATATTGGACATTCACTAGATGATTTAAGAGAAATATTAGAATCAGTTAAAATACCAGTTCATACAATTGGATATAATGCAAATATTGAAGCATTAGAAAATATTTCAAGAATTAATGAAGCAACAAGTATTAATGCTGATTCTGATGATGTTATATATAAATTAGGTAGTTTGTTTAATGCAGAAATGTAAGTTATAAGGAGGATGGGTATGGGATTTTCAATGAATGTAAGTGATGCTGAAGAAATAAAAAAAGAAGTTGTTGAAGAAGTAAAACCATCAAGTGAAGAAGTTAATAAGTTAAAAAAATTAAGCAATAGTAATGTAGAAGCTATTATGAATATAAATATGGATTCTTTATATGAAAGAAAGGAAATTTTAAAATCAATCGATGAATTTGGGCTAGATACAATTCAAAGATCTTCACAAAAGAATGAATTATTAGAAGTTAGCATAAAAAATCTATCTAAAATGGGAGATGAAGGTGGAGAAGTTGCAGTTGGATTGACAGAATTACAACGGACAATGAAAGATTTAGATCCAAGTATGATAGATTTTACCAAGAAGGGGCTTTTTGGAAGGGTATCAAATCCTATAAGAGCATATTTTGATAAATATCAAAAAGCAGATACTGTTATTAATGATATTATGGAGTCATTAGAAAGGGGAAAAACAACATTAAAAAATGATAATACAACTTTAGAAATTGAAGAAATTGCTATGAGGGATTTAACAAAAAGATTGGCAAAGGAAATTGAAATGGGAATGTTAATGGATGATGAAATTTCTCATGCATTAGATAATGCAAAGGCTAATAATGAAGATTCAGATAAGATTAGTTTTGTTTCTGAAGAAATATTATTTCCATTGAGACAAAGAGTTATGGATATGCAGCAAATGATAGTTGTTAATCAACAAGGAATAATAGCTATTGAAGTTATAAGAAGAAATAATAAGGAATTAATAAGGGGTGTTGATAGGGCAAAAAATGTAACAATTTCAGCATTGAGGACAGCAACTATTGTAGCAAGTGCTCTTTATAATCAAAAAATAGTTTTAAAGAAAATAGATATTTTAAATAAGACAACTAATGATTTAATTAGTGGAACATCTAAAATGCTAAAGGAGCAGGGGGCTGAAATTCAAAAACAAGCTATTGAAAACAGTATTTCTGTTGATACTTTAAAAAATGCATTTTCAGATACATTAGAAGCATTAAATTCAATTAGTAGCTATAAGCAAGAAGCATTACCAAAATTAAAGGAAACAATAAATCAATTTAGAGAATTAGCAGATTTAGGTGAAAAGCAAATTTCAAAGATTGAAAAGCAAAGAGAATTAAATTAATAAATTAAGATGCTTATAATAAATGACAAGTTATAGATACCCATTTAGAGGTATTTATAGCTTGTCATTTTATTTAAAATTTTATATTAATTAATTTTATATGATTCATATTAGGATTTAAATTTAATTCTTTTTTAGCTTTTATCTTATCTACATATTTACTAAATTTTGAATGAACAGGAAGGCTAAAGGAATATAATTTATTTTTATTAATGCCTTTATCAATAAATTCCTGTGAGAAATGAAATAGTAATCTAAATTTGTTTCCTTTTTTTTGAAGTGATTTTCCCAGCAAAGTTTAATGTATCTAGCTCAATAGTTTCAATATCAAGATTTCTAAGTTCATGACAAAGAGATTTTCCAGCAGAAACATGCCCTGCGCCAGTATTAGTATATAAAATAAGTGCTTTCATAATATACCACCTTTAAAATAAAATTTAATTATATTTATTTTACCATATATGGTAAAATGTAAAAATGATAATTGTTCTATAAAGTAAATTATGGATATAATTACTAAGGAGGAGATGATGATGAATAATACGGAAGTTTCTTTGTTATTTTCAATAAATGAAATGATGTATTATGGTAAAATATACTTATTTTCCTATAATATATATTTTTAAGAAATAATTAAGAAATATTAAAAGGTTTATTAAGAAATACTTATTATAGTAGTATATGTACTTCAAGAAATAGTAGGAGGAATATAGATGAATGTTTTAGAGGTAAATAATTTAACAAAGTCATTAGGGAAAAGAGAAATTATAAAAGGTATAAGTTTTAATATAAAATCTGGAGAGATATTTGGGTTTTTAGGTCCAAATGGTGCAGGAAAAACTACTACTATAAGAATGTTAGTTGGATTAATTAATCCTACATCAGGGGAAATAAAAATTTGTGGCCATGATTTAAAAAATGATACAAAAAATGCATTAAGGGAAGTTGGAGCTGTAGTTGAAAATCCAGAGTTATATAAATACTTATCGGGGAGAGAAAATCTTATGCAAATTGCAAGAATAAGAAATGTCTCTAAAGAAGATGTAGAGGAAACTATAAAGCTTGTTGGTCTTGAGGGAAGAATTGATGATAAAGTAAAGAAATATTCCTTAGGAATGAAGCAAAGATTAGGGCTTGCAGCATCTTTATTATCAAAACCAAAGCTATTAATTTTAGATGAACCAACTAATGGTTTAGATCCATCAGGTATATTAGATTTTAGAGAAGTTGTACAAAAGGCAGCTAAAGAAAGAGGAATGGCTGTATTTGTATCATCACATATATTATCAGAAGTTCAAAATCTTTGTGATAAGGTGGCATTTATTAATGATGGAGTAATTAAGGCTGTAGAAAAAATAAATTCAGATACAAATTCTATGGAGACTGAAAAAGATATAATTTGTCTAGTTTCTAATGATGATAAGAAAATGATTGAAAATGAAGTTAAAAAATTAACTTATGTTTCATCATGTAAAATTAATGATAAAGGATTACAAATAATATTAGAATCTAACTCAACGTCTAGACTAGTTAAGCATTTAGCATGTAATAATTTTAATATTGAAGAAATCTATAAAGAAAGAAAAGGCTTAGAGCAAAGATATATGGAATTAGTTGAGGGAGGAATAAGATAATGTTATTTACTTTAATAAAAAATGAATTAATAAAGCTTATGAAAAAGTCTAAGACTTGGATAGTATTTGCGCTTTTTGCAACATTTATATTAATAACTATATTTGTGCAATATAGAGGTGATAAAAATATGAGGATATGGAATTCACCAGAAAGACAATTAAAAATGGCTCAAGATAATTTAAAGTATTATAATGAAGAACTTGAATCAAATAAAGACACTGATGTTAATCCAGAATATATAGCATATTTACAAGATGCTATAGAAAATTCAAGGGAGCAAATAAAAAACTATGAATATATAATAAAAAATGGATTAGATGAAGAGGGCTGGAAGATTCAATTAGATCAAATGATTGAGTATAGTAATCAAACTATAGAAAATTATAAAAATTATGATGATGAGTGGTCAAGAAGATATTTAATGCAAGAGCAAGATAATTTGGAAATTTATAATTATCTTAGGGATAATAATATTGAGCCACTTTATGGATGGGAATATGAAGCTTATAATTATATGACTTCACTTATGCAATTTTTAGGGGCAGGGCTTTTAGTTTGTGGTATAGCTGTATTTATGAGTGATATAGTTTCAGGAGAATGTACTCCAGCAACATTAAAATTCTTACTTGTACAACCAGTAACAAGAGGAAAAGTACTTTTATCTAAGTTTATAGCAGTAACATTAACAGTTATTACTATGATTTTAGGGGCAGAACTTATAGGCTTTGTTTTTGTGAACTTAACTAGTAAGTTAGGTGGAGCTAGTTATCCAGTTAGTTTGGGAGCTAAGTATAATAAGATTATAAATTCTGAAGGCACAGCTGAATTAGTTAAAGTTGTAGGTTCAGGTCATATAGGAAGTAACTTAGAGTTATTTGTTAAATCTATGTTATTCCAAGGGTTATTTATTGTAGCAACTTGTTCAGTAGTTTTCTTAATTTCAACTTTAATTAAAAGTAGTATGGTAACTATGGCGTTATCAGTAGTAGTTACAGTTTTTTTAACTATAGCAAGCCAATTAATGGTTACAATTAAAGATTTTGCTCATTTAATATTTGTGAATTATGCAGATGGAATTAGTATATTAACTGGAAGTAGTGCATTAACATTTAATAATCCTAATATGACAGTTCAAAATGGAATAATTATTATGATTGCAACTAGTGTAATTTCATATATAATTGCGCATATTAATTTTACAAGAAAAGATATTTTAATTTAATAAAAATAATTATATTGTATAAGTTAATTAATAATAAATTGTATCAAGAGAAAATATGTATATTTTTAATCTTCGATAATTATAAAATACGCACACCAAAATGGTGTGCGATTTTTGTTATATAACTAAGGAAGAAGTTGAAGCAACAGAATTATGGGTAATGATTTCTTATTTAACAATTTATATAGGAATTATATTTTTAATAACATCAGCAGCTATATTAGCACTTCAACAATTATGTGAATAAGCTGATAATATTTATAGATATGAGTTATTAAGAAAAATTGGAGTAGATGAAAATATAAGAAATAAATAATTATTAACTAACCATAGCCATTATTTTGAAATAAAATCTTAATAATATTTTTTTAAAATTATAAAAATAATGAAATTATTTTTTAAAACACCATATTATTATAATAGATTATTTCTAAAACATAATGGAGGAATAGATGAAAAAGGCATTATCAATTTTTTTTAGTGCAGTTGTAGTAATAGCATTATTATTTCCAAGTACTTATTTTAATGCAGAGGAAAATAATGAGGCAAAAGAAGGTAGAAATATAAGTGAAGAAAATATTAAAGAAGATGATGTACAAGTAAATGATAAAAAGGATGTAGGCAATATAAATGTTGAAGTAAATGATAATGATGAAGAACAAGTAAAAGATGATGAAGGAACTAATGAAGAAGAAAAAAATGAAGAAGAGGGAGATAAAAAGCAAGATGAGGAATTAGGGGAAAAGCCAGAGTCTAAAAGTGAACCTATAATAAGTGTTAGTGATAAAACAATAAAGGTAGGTGACAAATTTAATCCATTAGATGGAGTAAGTGCTAAATCAGGTGATGGCGAGGATTTAACAAATAAAATTGAAATAAGTGATAATGAAGTTAATGTAGATAAGGCTGGAACATATAAGGTATCTTATTATGTTAAAGATTCTAATGGTAAAGAAGCATCTAAGACAATTACAGTAACTGTAGAAAAAGATGAAGAAAAAGATGAAGAAAAAGATGAAGAAAAAGAAAATTCATTACCGATTATAAATGCATCAGACAAAACAATTGAGTTAGGAAGTAAATTTAATCCATTAGATGGAGTAAGTGCAAGTGATGAGGAAGATGGAGATTTAACTTCAAAAATAAAGGTTGTAGAAAATAAAGTTGATGTAAATTCAATTGGCAAATATTCAGTTAGTTTTGAGATAACTGATAGTGGAGGTAAAAGCATAACCAAAAGTATTAATGTAACTGTTGAAGCTAAATCAGAATCTAAAAGTAATAAATCACCAATAATATATGCTGAAGATATAACAGTTGCATTAGGTTCAAAATATGATCCATATGCAATGGTAAGTGCATCAGATCCAGAGGATGGAAATATAACAAATAAAATTAAAGTTGTTTATAATTATGTTAATGTAAATAAAGAAGGAACATATAAGGTTGGATATAAGGTTACTGATAGTTCAGGAAATTCAGCATCTTGTGTAATTAAGGTAAAAGTTAAGAATATGAATGCTCAAAAGAAAAAAGAAAAAACCAATAATGTTCCTGTTATATATTGTAATGATATATTTATAGCATTAAATTCAAAGTTTAATCCATTAGGATGGGTAGCGGTAACAGATAAAGAAGATGGAGATATAACTAATAAGGTTATGGCAATATACAATAATGTTAATACAAGTATTGAAGGAAATTACCATGTAACTTATGAAGTTGTTGATAGTGATGGAAACAAGGTAAATAAAGCAATGATGGTTGTTGTTCAATCAGAAGATGAGTTAAATAAAGAAAATACCCCACCAATCATTAATGCTAATAATATTACAGTAAAAAAAGGCACTTATTTTAATCCATTAGATGGAGTTACAGCATTAGATAGGGAAGATGGAAATTTAACTAACAATATCATAATAAAGGAAGATAGTGTTAATATAAATAAAAGTGGAGTATACCAAATAACTTATGAAGTAACTGATAAGAAAGGGCTAAGTGCTACAAAAACTATTAATGTCACAATTGAGGGAACTGGAATTTTTAATAGTTTAGTAATAGTTGAAATTAGTATAGTAGTATTGCTTATAATAGGAATAAGTTCAATAACAGTAGCAATTATATCAAATAGAAAAAAGAAATAAATATAACTTTAGATTTATAAAGTAAAGAAATTAATGAGAAAAATAGTGATAAGCTCTGCTTGTCACTATTTTTGAATTTATATATAATATGACATAGTTATACACAGTTAGAGGAAGGGCAAAAATGAAAAAGATTAACTATTTAAAGTATATATATAATTTAGCATTTAAAATGGCTATATCAGCTACTATAGCATTAATAATAGGAAAGATTTTAGGATTACAATATGCTACAGTAGGAGCTGTAATTGCAATTTTAAGTATACAAGATACTAGAAAAAAGGCATTGATAATAGGTTATAAAAGAATTACTGCATGTAGTATAGGAATTTTATTATCAGTAATTTTATATAGTATTTTAGGCAATAGTGCAATAAGCTTTGGTATATTTTTATTGGTTTTAATACCAATAACATCAAGAATAAATGTTCAAGAAGGAATGGTGCCAGCTGTAGTATTATCAACACATTTTTTAACAGCAAGTAATATTACATCTACTTTAATAATAAATGAATTATTGCTTATGATAATTGGAATAGGTGTTGCAGGTATAGCAAATACATTTATGCCTTCATTAGAGGATAAGTTTAAGGATGATAAAGAATGGATTGAAGAGCATTATAGAATTATAATTCATAAAATAGCAAAATCATTGATAACTTATTCAGTAGATATTGATGAACAAAAATTAATGGATGAAATTGAAAAAAGGTTATATGAAAGCAAAGAAACAGCATATAAAATTGTAAATAATAATTTTTTTAAGAGTTCTTCATATTATACAGATTATATAAATATGAGAATTAATCAATTTCATATAATAAAAAGAATGAGAGTTCATTTTGAAAGGTTTAACATACCTGTTGAACAAATGAAGCTTATGTCTGATTTTACATTATGTGTTTCAGAAAATATAAGAGAAATAAATGATTGTAAAGAGTTATTAAATGACTTAGAAATTTTGAGAAATGAATTTAAAAAAATGGAATTACCTAAGTCTAGGGAAGAATTTGAAAGTAGGGCACAATTATTACAATTCTTAAATGATATGGAGGAATTTTTGCTTATAAAGAGAAGTTTCTTTAAAAATAAATATAATAATTAAAACTAACAATATATATTATGTAAAATAAGGGAAAGTAAGAAGTGTTGATTTATAGAACTTAAATTACTTTCCCTTCAAAATATTAAATTAGTCAAGTTTTAATACTTTTGTATAATCGACAGTTGTATAACCAGCTGTAGATGTACCGTCTATTCCAGTATATAAGTCATTTCCGAAGTAAACTGCAACTTTATTTACATTATAATTATAAGCATAAGTATCTATTATGGATGCCATAAATCCTTGAGAAGTAGTATCATCAAGTTTCATTTCATCTAAGAAATTATTATTAAATACAACTTTTAAAACATTTGTATCATAATCTAAAGTAGCAGATTTAACACCATAATCTTTAGAAAGGGTTAAAAAGTTGTTGTTATTATTTGGTGCTGTATATAATTTTTCTGTTAATGCAGTAACAAATGCATTATCAGTAACTGTAGCACTAGTATCTACACAGTAAGTTTTTGAATCAACTTTATTATAATAGAAAATTCTACAACTTCTACTTACTGTTGAATTATCAGAAGTTGTAGTAAGCTTTGGTGAAGTAGAAGAGGAAGAAGTATTAGCAGAAGATGATGAATCATTGCTTTCTATAAATTTGTTATTAGCAACAGTAGATGAAGCATCTTTAGAATCTGAACCTTCATCAGTAGTCGTATCATTTGTTATGTTACCTTCAGTATTATTAACATTATCAGCATTATCAGTATTTTCTGATGCTGTCAAAGAATCATCAGTAGTATTTCCTGTAATAGCATTTTTTAAACTACATGATGAAAGTGATAAGCATAATATAGTAGTACAACATAAAATTAATAAGTTTCTTTTCATAATTTCACCTCTAAAAAAATTAATTCTAAATAGATATTACCATATATTGTAAAATATTTAAATAAATTTTATTAAATAATATACAAATTTTTCATAAAAATATATAATTTATATGATGGAGGCGTAAAATGGATATTATAAAAGAAACTAAACTTATAGGTAATTATTTAATTTCACTAAGAAAGGATTTTCACAAACATCCTGAGCTAGGAATGGAAGAGTATAGAACTTCAAAAAGAATTAAAGAAGAATTAGATAAAATTGGTGTAAAGTATGAAGATGGAATAAAAACAGAAGTAGTTGCAACTATAGGAAGTGGTGAGGAAAAAGTAATTGCATTGCGTGCAGATATGGATGCATTAAGGATTCAAGAAAATACAGGGGTAAGATATGAATCACAAAATAAGGGGTTAATGCATGCTTGTGGACATGATGCACATATGGCAGCATTACTTGGTGCAGCAATGATTTTAAAAAAATATGAAGAAAACCTTCAAGGAAAGGTAGTTTTAATATTTCAACCAGCAGAAGAATGTTCAAGTGGGGCAAAATTAATATCAGAGCATGGATATATAGATGATGTTGATGAAATATTTGGATTACATGTATTTGGTGATATTGAATGTGGTAAGATATCAATTGAAGAAGGGCCAAGAATGGCAGCATCAAATAAATTTACAATTAAAATTATAGGAAAATCAGGTCATGCTGGAAAACCACAGCAATGTATAGATGCAACAGTTGCTTGTGCTGCAATTGTAATGAATTTACAATCTATTGTGAGTAGAGAAATTGATCCGTTAAATTCAGCTGTAGTTACAATTGGACATATTAAATCAGGGGAAACACATAATATAATTTCAGGGGAAGCAATGATTCAAGGAACTATTAGAAGTTTTAATGCAACTACAACAAAGCATATACAAAATTCAATAAAAAGAATTGCATATGGCACTGCTGTAGCATATGGAGCAACTGCAACTGTAGAATATGACATTTCTCATCATCCAGCTGTAATTAATGATCCAGAAGTAACTAAAATAGCATTAGATGCAGCTAAAAAAATATTTAATCCTAATGATTTGATTAGTGTTCCAAGAATGATGTTAGGAGAAGATTTTTCTATATATCAAAAAAGAATTCCAGGGGTATTTGCATTTGTAGGTGCTGGAAATGAAGAAATAGGAAGGGATTATCCAAATCATAATGATAAATTTAATATAGATGAAAAGGCAATATTAATAAGTACTCAATTATATGTTGCTTTTGCATTAGAAGCATTAAAGAAGGAAAATAAGAAACATCTTTTGATAAGTAAAATTAAGGAGTAAAAATGGAATTAGAGATTCTAGGAAACATACAAAGTATTGCCAATCCATTTTTAGATATTTTATTTCAACTAATAACTATATGTGGAGAGCAAATGGTATTAGTTTTAATAATATCGATAATTTATTGGGTAAAAGATAAGAAGTTTGGAGAATATATTGCATATGCAGTATTAACAAGTGTATTAGTTAACTGTGTAGTTAAAGATATTTTTAAATTTAAAAGACCAATAGGTGAAGAGGGAATTAGAACCTTAAGAGAAAAAACTGCAACAGGATATTCATTTCCAAGTGGTCATACTCAAGGAGCAGGTTCATTTTATGGGGCAATGGCAATTTATATTAAAAAGAAAGTTATGTATATTATAGCTATAATAATGATAATATTAATAGGTTTTTCAAGATTATACTTAGGAGTTCATTATCCGAAAGATGTTATAGTAGGTGGGATTTTAGGAGTATTAATATCATATATTTGTTATAACATATATAATAAATATGAAAATAAAATCATGGTATATACAATTACATTTATAATATTTTTACCTGCATTAACTTTTGCACATTCTGAAGATTTTATTAAAGGATTAGGTGCTTATTTTGGTTTTTTAATTGGTATGTTTATTGAAAAGAGATATGTTAATTTTTCTGTCGAAGGAAAAGGAATAAATAAAGTAATTAGAGTAGTAATTGGAGTATTAATATTATTATGTTTACAAAAAGGACTAAAAATAGTACTACCAAGTGAAGCTATATTTTCATTTATTAGATATTCAATAATAAGTATTTTTGGAATTGGGATTTATCCAATGATGTTTAAAAAGCTTAAAATTTAAAATAAGGGTGAATTTTCCACCCTTATTTTTATTTAATTGAATTTTTTAATGTTGTTAATCTAGATATGTATCCAGAAGTATTAGTTAAACTGTTTTTAGAAATTTTGCTAACTAAGTCATTATTAGTACATATGCTATCTATATCAGCTATATCATGAGAAGCTTGTAAAAGAATAAGTACTTCTTTAATATATGTTAAATCATTACTATCTTTAGATGAAATTTTAGAAAAATCAGTAGATAATTTATTAGCTATAGGATTAAATTCCTTATAATATGAATCATCAAATTTAGATGAATTATTTTTTTTAGAATTATCAATTAATTTAGCAAGTTCAATTCTCATTTCTTTTAATTCACCAGTATAATTTTCAATAATATCATCTGTAATATCAATTAATTCTGGATTAGAAGTATATCCTTGAATAATATGAGATGTAAATAAAATTGCTCTATGTAGCAATATTTCTTCACCAAGATAATCAATACAAGGATTACCTGAAGGTGGAAGAGATGATAGCTTATTAATTATGGTAGTTAAATAATCATTAGTAATATTATAATAA
>ERZ772884.1951-NODE-1951-length-12731-cov-3.856264_pt1 | contig 12731 bp, 9 predicted proteins | sample MGYA00580574_ERZ772884 | MGnify/ENA primary metagenome ERZ772884 (study PRJEB29015, sample SAMEA2737690) | human gut metagenome | biome: human gut; feature: human-associated habitat; material: faeces | place: China | collected 2012 ... | reverse complement strand
ACCAATATTTAAACTAATTGCAGAAAGAGGAAACATACCAGAAAGAGATATGTATAATACATTCAATATGGGAATAGGAATGGCTGTAATAGTTCCAGAAAGTGAAGTAGAAAAATCACTAGAAATATTAAAACAAGCTGGAGAAGAAGCATATTTGATTGGTGAGGTAATAGCAGGAAATAAAGAAATAATAGTGTAAACGAATAAAAATCAGCATCTTGCACATTTTTATTCAACTAATAAAATCCTCGATGTACACATGTACACCTCCGGTTTTATTGCCTTGAAAAATGCACAATATACTAATTTTAATTCGTTTAATAAATCAGAAAAACATGTTGCAAACATTGTAGGGGCGCCGCCCTCGGCGACCTGCAATGCACATTAGAAATTGCTATGAATGTAGGGGTATGCCCTGTGTCTGCCCGAAACTGTACATATCGACATCGGGTAAATTACAATTTATATAATAATATAGAGGAGAGAATAAAATGGTAAAAAGAATCTATGTAGAAAAAAAGCCAGAATTTAGTGTAGAAGCAAAAGGTTTATTAAAAGACCTAAAAGAAAATCTGCTATTAGAAAATCTAGAAGATTTAAAAATAGTAAACAGATACGATGTAGAAGGCATAAATGATGAAATATTTGAAAAAGCAAAAAACACAGTATTTTCTGAACCACAAGTAGATGAATGCTTTGAAGAAGAATATCCATTCGCAAAAGAAGATAAAATATTTGGAGTAGAATATTTACCAGGACAATTTGACCAAAGAGCAAACTCACTATCAGAATGTTTGCAAATATTAACAGAAGGAGAAAGACCACTTGCAAAAAGTGCAAAAATATATGTTATAAAAGGAAATATAAGTACTGAAGACTTAGAAAAAATAAAAAAATATATAATAAATCCAGTAGACTCAAGAGAATGTACATTAGAAAAATTAAAAACAGTAAAAGATGAACATCCAGAGCCAAAAGACGTAGCAATAGTAGAAGGATTTATACACATGACAGATGAAGATTCAAAAAAATTCTATGATAAGTATGGGTTTGCAATGGATATAGAAGATTTAAAATTCTGCCAGAAGTATTTTAGAGATGTAGAAAAAAGAGATCCTAGCATGACAGAAATGAAAATGATAGATACATATTGGTCAGATCATTGTAGACATACAACATTCTTAAGCAAATTAGACAAAGTAGAAATAGACTGGGATTTAGCAAATAAAATATATGAAGACTACAAAAAATCTAGAGAATACGTGTATGATGGAAAAAAGGCAAAAGATATCTGCTTAATGGATGTAGCAACAATAGCAGTAAAAGAATTAAAGAAAAAAGGAATGTTAAAAGATTTAGACGAATCAGAAGAAATAAATGCATGTAGTATACAAGCAGAAATATTGGTAGATGGAAAACCAGAAGAATACCTAATAATGTTCAAAAATGAAACACATAATCATCCAACAGAAATAGAACCATTTGGTGGAGCAGCAACATGTTTGGGCGGAGCAATACGTGACCCATTATCTGGAAGAGTATATGTATATCAAGCAATGAGAGTAACAGGATGTGGAGATCCAAGAACATCAGTAAAAGACACACTACCAAACAAACTGCCACAAAGAAAACTAACAAATGAAGCAGCAAGAGGATATAGTTCATATGGAAACCAAATAGGATTAGCAACAGGACAAGTTTCAGAAGTATATCATCCAAATTATGTTGCTAAAAGGATGGAAATTGGAGCAGTTATAGCAGCAGCTCCAAGTAAAAATATAATAAGAAAAGAACCTAAGGCTGGTGATATAGTAATACTTCTTGGAGGTAGAACAGGAAGAGATGGAGTTGGTGGAGCAACTGGTTCATCAAAAGGGCATACTGAAGAATCAATAAATAAGTGTGGAGCAGAAGTTCAAAAAGGAAATCCTCCAACAGAAAGAAAAATACAAAGATTATTTAGAAATCCTAAAGTTGCTAAAATGATAAAGAGATGTAATGACTTTGGGGCTGGTGGAGTTTCTGTAGCTATTGGAGAATTAACAAGAGGATTGGATATTAATTTAGATAAGGTTCCTAAGAAATATGAGGGGTTAGATGGAACTGAAATTGCAATTTCTGAATCACAAGAAAGAATGGCTGTAGTGGTAGCTAAAGAAGATGTAAAAGGGTTCATAAATTTATCTAAAGAAGAAAATTTAGAAGCAGTTGCTGTTGCAGAAGTTACAAATAATGAATGTTTAAGAATGTATTGGAGAGGAAAGGAAATAGTTAATTTAAAAAGAAGTTTCTTAGATACAAATGGTGCAAAACAAGTAACAAATGTAAAAGTTAAGTTGCCAGGGGAATATCCTTTAGCAGTTGGAGATATAAATGTTAAAGAGGAATGGATAAAAAATTTATCAAAATTAAATGTTGCTTCACAAAAGGGGTTAGTTGAGAGGTTTGATTCAACAATAGGTTCTGGAACAGTTCTTATGCCATATGGAGGTAAATATTCAGCAACAGAACAAGAAGCAATGGTTGCTAAGATTCCAGTATTAAATGGTGTAAGTGAAGAAGCAACAATAATGAGTTATGGATTTAATCCAGATTTAGGAGTTTGGAGCCCATATCATATGGCATATTATTCAATAATAGAAGCAGTTACAAAACTTGCAGCTGTAGGTGGAGATTACAGAAAAGTAAGATTAACTCTTCAAGAGTATTTTGAGAAATTAGGAAAGAATCCAGAAAGATGGGGAAAACCATTTGCTGCATTGCTTGGAGCATATCAAGCTCAAGTTGATTTAGGGATACCTGCAATTGGAGGTAAAGATTCTATGTCAGGAAGTTTTGGAAATTTAGATGTGCCTCCAACATTAGTAGCATTTGCTGTTGGAATTGAAAAAGCAAAAAATATAATTAGTGCAGAGTTTAAAAAAGTAGGATCTAAATTAGTATTATTAATGGCTGAAAAAAATGAAGATTTTACTTTAAAAGTAAATCAATATAAAAGAAATTTAGAAAGATTATATGAGCTTATTTTAGAAGGAAAGGTGATATCAGCATCAAGTGTTAAATTTGGGGGAGTTGCAGAAACAATATCTAAAATGGCATTTGGAAATAAAATTGGGGTTGAATTCTTTAATTTAAGTAAAGAGGAGCTTTTTGGACTAAATTATGGAACTTTAGTTTTAGAAGTAAACCAAGAAGTAAATATAAATAAAGAATTTAAAGGATGCGCTTATAAGGCAATAGGCTATACAACTGAAGAAGAAACAATAACTTCTAAAGAGTTTGATTTGAATTTGAAATTAAATATTTTAGAAAATGCTTATGAAAAAAATTTATCAAAGGTATTTAAAATTAAAACTAATGATAAAAATGAAAAAGTAAAAGAAGTTTTATATAAAGAATCAAATAATAAATCACCAGTTATAAAAATTGCTAAACCAAAGGTAGTAATTCCAGTATTTCCAGGTACAAATTGTGAGTATGACTGCGAAAGGGAATTTAAGAAAGCTAATGCAGAAACAAAAACATTAGTATTTAGAAATTATTCTAAGGAAGCATTTGTAGAATCAATTGAAAACTTAGAAAAGCAAATTAGAGAAAGTCAAATAATAATGTTACCTGGAGGATTTTCAGCTGGAGATGAACCTGATGGTTCAGGTAAATTTATAGCAACTGTATTTAGAAATGAAAAAATTAAAGATGCAGTTATGGATTTATTAAAAAATAGAGATGGATTAATATTAGGAATTTGTAATGGCTTCCAAGCATTAATCAAATTAGGATTAGTACCTTATGGTGAAATAATTGATATTGAAGAGGAAATGGCAACATTAACTTATAACGAAATTAATAGACATATGAGTTCAATAATTCAAACTAAGGTTGTTTCTAAGAAATCACCTTGGTTTAACAAAGTCAATTTAGGGGATATTCATAATGTAGCAATTTCTCATGGAGAAGGAAGATTTGTTGCACCAGAAAAGTTAATAAAAGAATTAATAAAAAATGGACAAGTAGCAACTCAATATGTTGATAATAAAGGAAATATATCATTAAATATGCCATTTAATCCAAATGGGTCAATGCTTGGAATAGAAGGAATAACAAGTCCAGATGGAAGAGTTCTTGGTAAAATGGGTCATTCTGAAAGAATTGGAGATAATTTATACAAAAATATACCAGGAAACTTTAATCAAAAGATTTTTGAATCAGGAGTGGAATACTTTAGGTAGTTAGTAGTTTGAAGTTTGAAGTTAGGAGTTAAGGAAAAATTCAGCTTGGGCTGAATTTTAGAAAAGAGAATATATTTTTAAGAAATGCCCTAAGGAATTTCATACATAACTATTAACTACAAACTAAAATAGGGGGTTTTTATGAAAGTAGCAATATTTTTTGGATCTAAATCTGATACTGAAATAATGAGAGGGGCAGCTAAGTGTTTAAAGGAATTTGGAGTTGAATATAAAGCATTTATATTATCGGCTCATAGGGTTCCAGAAAAATTAGAAGAGGTTTTAAAAGAAATTGAAATACAGGGATGTAAGGTTATAATAGCAGGAGCTGGGCTTGCAGCACACTTGCCAGGTGTAATAGCTTCTAAAACAATAATACCTGTGATAGGAGTTCCTTGTAAGGGAGCTATTGAAGGGTTAGATGCATTATTTTCAATTGTACAAATGCCAAAGACAATTCCAGTTGCAACAGTTGGTATAAATAATTCTTATAATGCAGGAATGTTAGCTGTTCAAATGTTATCAATTGGAGATGAAAGTTTAAAAGATAAATTAATTAAATATAGAAAAGAAATGAAGAGAAAATTTATAGATGAAAATGGTGAAGGAGTAGATTTGTAATGGGTAAATTAGAAAAATTGTATGAAGGTAAAGCAAAAAAAATATATGCTACAGAAAATCAAGAAGAAGTAATAATTTATTATAAGGATGATGCTACAGCATTTAATGGAGAAAAGAAGGAACAAATTGAAAATAAGGGTATTTTAAACAATGCAATAACTTCAATGATATATGGAATGTTAAATAAAGAAGGTATTCCAACTCATTTTATTGAAAAATTAAATGATAGAGAGCAATTATGTAAAAAGATTGAAATGATACCATTAGAAGTTATAGTTAGAAATGTTGCAGCTGGCTCAATGGCAAAAAGATTAGGGTTAGAAGAAGGCAGTGAATTAAAAGTAACTGTATTTGAATTATCATATAAAAATGATGCATTAGGAGATCCATTAATAAATGATTATCATGCAGTTGCTATAGGTATAACAACTTTTGAGGAATTAGCAAAAATTTATTCTTTAACATCAAAAATTAATGAATTTTTAAAGGAAATGTTTTTAAAATCTAATATAAAATTAATAGATTTTAAATTAGAATTTGGAAGATGTAATGGAGAAATTGTATTAGCAGATGAAATTTCACCAGATACATGTAGATTATGGGATGCAACAACTGGAGAAAAGTTAGATAAAGATAGATTTAGAAGAAATCTTGGAAATGTTAAAGAAGCATATGTTGAAATATTAAAAAGAATAAGTTAGGCAAGGGAAGCAAATGGCAAGTTCAAGTGATAAGTGACAAGTGGCAAATTACAAGTTAGGGATGAAATTCCTTAGGGAATTTCTTAGATTATATTTTTCCAAAATTCAGCTTAAGCTGAATTTTTACCTAAACTTGAAACTTATGACTTGTCACTTGAAACTAGTTAAAAGTGATTAATCGGGGGGATTAAAGGTATGAATCCAAAGTTAGATAATATAATAATTGATCTAAGTAATGATAAATTTAAAGAAGAATGTGGAGTCTTTGGGATTTATTCTAATAAGTCATTAGATTTAGCTTCGGTAATATATTATGGATTATATGCACTTCAACATAGAGGTCAAGAAAGTGCTGGTATAGCAGTTGCTAATGGAGAAGATATAAATATTAAAAAAGGTATGGGGCTTATAACAGAAGCTTTTTCTCAAGAAGATATAAATAGTTTAAAGGGTTTTGCTGGAATTGGACATGTTAGGTATTCAACAAGTGGTGATACTAGAATAGAAAATGCACAACCATTATTAAGTCAAACAAAGTTAGGGCCAATAGCTATGGCACACAATGGAACTTTAGTTAATGCAGATGTTATTAAAGAGTTATTAGAAGATGGAGGGCATATATTTCATACATCAATTGACTCAGAAGTAATTGCTAATTTAATTGCAAGAGGTGCTAAAAAAGGTGTTGAAAGAGCGGTATTAGATGCCATTCAAGCTGTTAGAGGTTCATTTGCAATGGTTATATTAACTAAAGATAAGCTTATTGGTGTAAGAGATCCTCATGGAATAAGACCTCTTTGTTTAGGTAAAATTGAAGAAGGTTATATATTAGCATCTGAAAGTTGTGCTTTGGATGCTATAGGTGCTGAATTAATTAGGGATGTTGAGCCAGGTGAAATAGTTGTAATTGATGAATGTGGAATAAATTCATATAGATATTCTGAAAATACACAATGTCAAACTTGTGCATTTGAGTACATTTACTTTGCAAGACCAGATTCTATTATAGATGGATTAGATGTTCATGAATCAAGAGTTAGAGCAGGAGAACAATTATATAGAGAAAATCCAATTGAAGCAGATATAGTTATTGCAGTTCCAGATTCAGGAACGCCAGCAGCTATAGGATATGCTAAAGCTTCAGGAATCCCTTATGATACTGGATTTGTAAAGAATAGGTATGTAGGAAGAACTTTCATAACTCCTTCTCAGGAAGTTAGAGAAAGAGCTGTAGCTGTTAAATTAAATCCTTTAAAAGTAAATATTAAAGATAAGAAAGTTGTGCTTATAGATGATTCAATAGTAAGAGGGACAACATCAAAACATTTAGTTGAATCTTTAAGAAGAGCAGGAGCAAAGGAAGTTCACTTTTTAGTTGCATCACCAGTAGTTCAATATCCATGTTATTTTGGAATTGATACTCCTTATAGAAAAGAACTTATAGGTGCTAATCATTCATTAGAAGAAATAAGAGAAATAATTGGTTGTGATTCTTTAGGATATTTAAGTATGGAAGGTATGTATAAGTGCTTTAATACAAATCAAGGGTATTGTGTAGGATGCTTTAATGGAATATATCCTGTTGCAACGCCAATAGAAGGTGAAAGGTAGGGAATTTAAATGATAACTTATAAAGATTCTGGAGTTAATATAGAAGAGGGATATAAATCAGTAAAGCTAATAAAAGAATATGCACAAAAAACAATTAGTAAATATGTTTTAAATGGTCTTGGAAGTTTTGCTGGAATGGTTGAATTACCAAAGGGATATAAAAATCCAGTTTTAGTTTCAGGTACAGATGGTGTAGGAACTAAGCTTGAATTAGCATTTAAAAGTAATAAGTACGATACAGTTGGAATTGATTGTGTAGCTATGTGTGTAAATGATATTTTGTGTCATGGAGCAAAGCCATTATTTTTCTTGGATTATATAGCTTGTGGAAAACTAGAAGCAGAGGTAGCAGCAGAATTAGTTAAGGGTATTTCACATGGATGTATTATGTCAGATTGTGCTTTAGTAGGTGGAGAAACTGCTGAAATGCCAGGTTTTTATAAAGAAGGAGAATATGATATTGCAGGGTTTGCAGTAGGTATTGTTGATAAAGATAAAATAATAAATGGAAAAAATATAAAGCCAGGAGACAAGTTAATTGGTATTGCTTCTTCAGGAATACATTCAAATGGATTTTCTTTAGTTAGAAAGTTATATACAAATTTAAATGAAGAATTTAATGGAAAAGAGATTTGGAAAACATTAATTACTCCAACAAAGATATATGTTAAGCCAATATTAAGATTAATTGAAAAGTATGATATTAAAGGTATGTCTCATATAACAGGTGGAGGATTTATTGAAAATATTCCAAGAATGTTTAATGGTTTAAAATTAACAGCAGAAATAAAGAAAGATAGTTATCCATTACCAGCAATATTTGAAGATATGATAGAAAAAGGGGTAAATAGAAATCATATGTATAACACATTTAATATGGGAATTGGATTTGTATTATGTGTTGATGAAAAAGATGTGGATGCTGTTATAAAAGAGCTTTATGAATTAGGGGAGAAGGCTTATGAAATTGGGGTTGTAACAGCTGGAGGTGAAGGAGTTTGCTTAAAGTAGCAGTACTTGTATCTGGTAGCGGGTCAAACTTGCAATCAATTTTAGATTATGGACAAGCTTCCTTTAAAGTGGAAATGGTTATTGGAAGTAAAGAAGGAATATATGCACTAGAAAGAGCTAAAAACAAGAACATTCCAACATATGTTGTTTCTAAAGAGGAATATGGCAGTGAAATTTCAAATAAGATATTAGAATTAACCAAGAATAGAGTTGATTTAATAGTTTTAGCAGGATATCTTTCCATATTAGATGGTGATATATTAAAAGAATTTAAAGATAAAATAATAAACATTCATCCTTCACTTATACCAAGTTTTTGTGGAGATAAAATGTATGGAATACATATTCATAATGCAGTAAAAGCTTGTGGGGTTAGATTTACTGGATGTACAGTTCATTTTGTTAATGAAAAAGTAGATGGTGGGGCAATAATTCTTCAAGAAGTAGTTCCAGTATATTTTGATGATACTGCAGAAGATATACAAAAGAGGGTATTAGTAGAAGAGCATAAATTATTACCTAAAGCTATTGATTTAATAAGTAAAGATAAAATTGAGATTATAGACGGCAGAGTAAATATTTTAAAATAGGGGGATTTTTACATGATTAAAAGAGCATTAATTAGTGTATTTGATAAAAATGGAATTTTAGATTTTTCAAAATTTTTAATAGAAAATGGAGTTGAGATTATTTCAACTGGAGGCACGTATAAACACTTAAGGGAAAATGGTGTTACTGTAACAGAAATTAATGAAGTTACAAATTTCCCAGAAATGCTAGATGGAAGAGTTAAAACTCTTCATCCAATTATTCATGCAGGAATACTTGCTATAAGAAATAATGAAGAACATATAAAAACTATAAAAGAAAAAAATATTGAAACTATAGATATGGTTATAGTTAATTTATATCCATTCTTTAAAAAGGTAAGAGAGGATTTAAATTTTGAAGAAAAGGTTGAATTTATAGATATTGGTGGGCCAACGATGCTTAGAGCAGCAGCTAAGAATTTTCAAGATGTTGTAGTTGTTTCAGATGTCTCTGATTATGAAGTTGTAATGAATGAAATTAAGGAAACTGGAGAAGTGAGTTATAAGTTAAGAAAGAAGCTTGCTGGAAAGGTATTTAATTTAATGAGTGCTTATGATGCAGCAATATCTAATTTTATGTTAAGTGATGAAGAAGAATATCCAGAATATCTTTCAATTTCATATAAGAAGAAGCAAGGTTTAAGATATGGTGAAAATCCACATCAAAGTGCTGCATATTATGTTTCAAATGAATTTGATGGTGGTATGAATGATTTTGATATATTAAATGGTAAAGAACTTTCTTACAATAACATTAAGGATTTAGATATTGCATGGAAGGTTGTTAATGAATTTCAAGAAACAGCTTGCTGTGCATTAAAGCATAATACTCCATGTGGTGTTGCAGTAGGTAAGACTACTATAGAAGCTTATACTAAAGCACATGATGTGGATCCAACTTCAATATTTGGTGGAATAGTTGCTATTAATAAGAAAATTGATAAAGTTACAGCAGAAGAAATGGTGAAAATATTCTTAGAGGTAGTTGCAGCTCCAGATTTTGATGAAGATGCTTTAGAAATTTTAAAAGCTAAGAAAAATTTAAGAGTTATTAAATGTAATGTTAAACCATGTGATAAGAAGTTTATGGTAAGTGTTGATGGTGGAATATTAGTTCAAGAAGAAGATATTAAACTTTTAGATGAATTAAAAGTTGTTACAGAAAAAGTACCAACTGAAGCTGAAATTAGAGATTTAGTATTTGGAATGAAGGTAGTTAAGTATGTTAAATCAAATGCTATAGTTACAGTTAAAGATGGTGTTGCTGTAGGGATTGGTGGAGGACAAGTTAATAGAATTTGGCCAACAATTGAGGCTCTAAAAAGGGGTAAGGGAGCTACTATATTAGCTTCAGATGCATTTTTCCCATTTAGAGATATAGTTGATGAATGCTCTAAGTATGGAATTAAAGCAATAATTCAACCAGGTGGTTCAATAAGAGATCAAGAATCAATTGATGCTTGTAATGAACATGGAATTGCTATGGTGTTTACTGGGATTCGTCACTTTAAACACTAGAACTAAGAACTAGTTAAGAGTGACAAGTGGAAGGAAGTTAGGAGTTAGTAGTTAAGGATGAAACTTCTCGTGGAGTTTTTAAAAATAAAAATTTAAGAAATTCAATAAGGAATTTCAACATCAACTACTAACTACAAACTATAAAAGTGGTTTCTGAAAATATATTTTAAAATTCAGCTTAAGTTGAATTTTTACCTAAACTTATCACTTGCCACTTGAAACTTGAAACTCTCTAGGGAGTTTCCATATTAACTACTAACTACAAACTAAAAACTAAACACTAAATTGGGGGTATTATAATGAAAATATTATTAGTTGGTTCTGGTGGAAGGGAGCATGCTATTGCTTGGAAATTAGCTCAGAATAAAAATGTAAGTAAAATATTTGTAGCACCTGGTAATGGTGGAACTGCACTTGAAAATAAATGTGAAAATATTAATATAACTGATTTAAATGAATTAGTTGAATTTGCAAAAGAAAATAATATTGATTTTACTTTTGTAGGACCAGAAGAGCCATTAACTAATGGCATAACTGATAAGTTTAAGAAGGTAGGTCTTAAGTGTTTTGGGCCAGATGCAAGAGCGGCTCAATTAGAGGGAAGTAAAACATTTGCTAAAGAGTTCATGAAGAAATATGGAGTTAAAACAGCTCAATATGAAATATTTACTGATTACAATTTAGCTAAAGAATATTTACAAAAATGTGACTATCCAATAGTTATTAAAGCTGATGGATTAGCATCAGGAAAAGGTGTTGTAATTGCAAGAACTAGAGAAGAGGCTATGAATACAATTGATGATTTCATGATTTTAGATGTTTTTAAAGGTGCAGGTAAAAGTATTGTTATTGAAGAGTTCTTAGAAGGGATAGAAGCTTCAATTCTTTCAATTACTGATGGTAAAACCTTAATACCATTTATTTCAGGAAAAGATCATAAGCAAATTTTTGATGGGGATAAGGGACCAAACACTGGAGGTATGGGAGTTATAGCACCAAATCCATTTGTTACTGAAGAGGTGATGAAGGATTTTGAAGAAAATATAGTTGCTAATACTTTAAGGGGAATTGAAGAAGAAGAATTTGATTTTAAAGGAATTATTTTCTTTGGTTTAATGATAACTAAAAAAGGAACCTATTTATTAGAATATAATGTGAGAATGGGAGATCCTGAAACTCAATCTATTTTAGTTTTAATGGAAAGTGATTTAGTTGATTTAGTACAAGCGGCTTTAGATAGTAAATTAGATGAAGTTAAAGTTAAATGGTATGAAGGAAGTTGTGTTAATATAGTTTTAGCTTCTAAGGGATATCCAGAAAAGTTTGAAAAGGGATTTAAAATTACTATTGAGGAAGGTATTAAGAATAAGGTATTTTTAGCTGGTGCCCAATTAGTAAATGGAGAATTAATAACTAGTGGGGGAAGAGTTTTATCGCTTGTTGGTAAGGGAAAAACTATAGAAGAAGCTAGAAAAGAAGCCTATAAATTAACAAATATGGTTGATTTTAAAGGGAAATATTTTAGAAAAGATATATAAATTCACATTTTACTATAAAATATAATTTAAATAATAGACTATATTTTATTATATGGTTAATACTGAATTTTAAATATAATTAATTTATTTTGAATTAGACTAAATCTTAAAGATAGTATTTGTAATGATTTAGGAGAAGTTAATCATTATTCAAAATAAAGCTAAATAATAAATCCACGCAAAAATGTCGTGGATTTATTATTTGCAGTGAATTAAGTTTGTCCATCCTAACTTATCACTTATAACTTGCCACTTATCACTTGCAACTTGTCACCTTTAACCAGTTTGTAGTTTTTAGTGAGTAATTTGTAGTTATAGATGAAATTCCTAATGGAATTTCTTAAAAATATATTCTCAGAAACTCCCAAGGAGTTTCATCCTTAACTTGTCACTTGCCACTTGCAACTTGTCACTATCTAAGCTTGTCACTATCTAACCTTGTTAGTTGAAATTGTCAGTAAGAAGTCCTGAATTATTAGTAGTATTAAAAAAGTTATTATTAAATGGAGTGTTAAGTGTATTAAAGCTTGTATTATTAAGATTGGTATCATTGCACCAGCCATTATTAAATGCACTACAACGAAATATATTTCCATAACTTCCCCAAAAGCTACTAGGACTAAATCCACCACCACCAAATAATAATACTATAGCTAGGGTATAAAAAAATGGGTTATTAAAGAGTAATGAAAGGTTTTCAAACTCATTATTGTTATTACAGCAAAAATGATTTGAATTAGGACAATCTATTGACATGTATCTCATCTCCTATCATTAGATTGTATAATATATAATATTTAGAAAATGAGAGTTTGTTTAAGTTAAATAAAAATATTTTTTATATGGAACCTTAGAGAATTATAAAATTAAAAATTTAGCTATATAGAACATAGCAGTAGAAACACGGAAAGG
>ERZ772884.1947-NODE-1947-length-12745-cov-3.430024_pt1 | contig 12745 bp, 8 predicted proteins | sample MGYA00580574_ERZ772884 | MGnify/ENA primary metagenome ERZ772884 (study PRJEB29015, sample SAMEA2737690) | human gut metagenome | biome: human gut; feature: human-associated habitat; material: faeces | place: China | collected 2012 ... | reverse complement strand
GTTCATTGTGCTGCGAAAAGCATCATAAGCCTGTGTTTCATCCATTTCCCCTGACAATAATCCGTGAACAGCCTCAAGACTGGCATCAAATGATTTTTGAGCAGAATATCGGATATAAACAGAATTATTATTAATTTCATCTTCAAGGCCAGGTACATCTTCCATCATGTTTGGAACATCTACATTTAATGAAATTACACCCTTTCCATCTGCGATCAGCGTTTGTCCTTCTTTTGAAATCATACACTCCAGGACATCGAATGCCAGGTCCAGTTTTTCCTGATCTTTTTCCAGTTCTTTGTTAAATGCAATATTCAGAGAAGGGGTCATATTTATAAAAGCTTCATCCGAAATCTGTGAAAAAAACGGTATACGAGTTAATTCTGCATCCATCTGTTCCTGAAATTCCTGCATAAGTGCCGGATAACCATGAAACATTGCTGCTTTTCCCTCAAGGAACATCTGCGTTGCAGTATTAATATCGACGCTGATATCATCACTTGTAAAATGTGAGTCCTTCAAAAATGTATTGGTTTCTGAAAAAATACGTTTCCATAACGCATCATCAAACGCGATATCCCCTGATGCACTTTCAGCTGAGCTTCTCCATTCGATTCCATCCAGACTCATGAATTCCCCAATTGCACCTGTCTGAATCACCTCATGAGCAGACCAGTCTTCTGCAAGATCCAGGGAATACGGTTTTATACCATTATCATAAAATTGCTGGCATGCCTGTGCATATTCCTTATAGTTTTTCGGTATCTTGATTCCATACTGTTCAAACAATGTCTTGTTGGCAATAATCGTCTGCGGTATACCGCAGATAGGAAGCCACTGAATCTCATTTTTTGAATTTTTATAATATTGCAATGCATAGGAGTAATACCTGGAAACCACATCATAAGAAGCAAAATCCATTAGATATGGCTCCAGATCCTGTGCATCTTTTCCAGAAAATCGACGTACGGTTATGATATCCGGCAGTTCACCATGTTCCTCAAAATAGCTGTATAAATCGGTATCATTGTTACCGGTAATAAACTCAATATCCTGATCCGGAAACTGCTCATAGATATAGGGTATAATATTTTTCATTAAACGATTTTCCCACAGATACACGGTAAGGTGATCGTCATTTTTAGATACTGCTTTTTTAGATTGTCCACAGCCAGACAAAACAGTAGCTGCTACAAGCACCCCTGACAATAAAGCTATCAGATAATGTTTTGCCTTTTTCATACTCGTATTTTCCTCATTCTTTCCTGCTAAAAACATTAATTCAATAATCGGGAATCAATTACAGCCAGCTTTCCAGAACATCATTCAGCTTATTCATATCCAGCGGTTTTGCGATATGTCCATTCATGCCTGTATTTTTGGCCAGCTGTACATCTTCTGCAAAAGCATTGGCAGTCATGGCAACAATCGGGATCGTCTCAGCATCTGGATGTTTCAGTGACCGGATTGCACTTCCATCCATTCTGTCCACGAAAGGGAATATATATTCTTAATGAATCAACCAGTTATAATCTTTTCATTTTATCCGTGATACTCTCCATTATACTGGATCAATGTAATATCTTCTACATTTGTGATCTTCCGGATCTTCTCTGTGAAATCGAGATCATTCTGCCGACAGAATACCTCAACTGCCATCTCTGTTTTCTCCCCACGCATCGTCTTTGACTTTATGAAGTATTTCATTCTGCCAAAGCTGCGGATGATCTCATCACCGGCTTCATCTCCCTGATAATGGATCACGGCAATATAGATTCTGCCTTTCTGCTGCTTATGATAAAACAGATAAATCATAATGATCATAACCGCTGCTGCAATCAGTGCCAACGGATACATTCCCGCTCCAGTCGTGATACCTGTCGTGATTGCCCAGAAAAGATAGAGCAGATCCATCGGATCCTTCACCGCCGTACGGAAACGTACGATAGACAATGCACCGACCATACCAAGGGAAATCACGATATTCGTACTGATTGCCAGAGTAACCATGCAAGTGAGAAGTGTCATGCCGACCAACGTAACTGCAAAGCTCCGAGAGAAGATCACCCCTACATAAAACTTGCTGTAAACCATATAGATCACTGCTCCGAGAAGCAACGCCACGATCAGCGAAATTGCCATCTTCGGTGCATTAAAGCTGTCAAATACGCCGGATTCCAGCACCGACTTCTTAATCATATCTTGTATACTCATAATAGTTTTCTCTCCTGTGTTTCATTCCAATATTCAAATCCATGCAAATACTGCGATTTTTCATAACAGAGTACATATTTTGATACTGCTGTGAATTCTTGTGCATTTGGTGGAAGCAAGTCACGCACGATCTGTGGAAGCATCTCTGTGAATTTCACTTCCATAACCAGTTTCCCCGGTTCAAGCACCGGAAGTGTCGGAAGGGACGGATCAAAAATGTCATAACTTCCGACCGCAGCCCTCACATCACTGTCAAATGTAATCCTGACTGTCCCCTCATCCATGATCCACGGTACACGGTCATAGTCAACGATCGTGCGTGGACGCATGAGATTGCTGACACATTCCACATAAAATTCTCTGCACAATGAATACGGACTACTTAACAAAAATTTATAATCTCCATCAAGGATCTTATAGAATTCTTTCTTTGTCAGCGGAGCACTTTCTTTATAAATATAACTTCCGAATTTCTTCTTCCGCTCCAGCTTGATCGAACGGTCACTACAGTCATATATGCGGATTCGGTATTTTTTACGCATCAGAACACCTGACTCCTTTTCCGCATAGGCACTGTTGAAATAATCATCAAAATAGAGACTGCGGATCATATAGCCATTTCCCTTTGCATTTGGATCCTTTTTCAGCAAATGCTTCATCCTCAGCTCCAGCAATTCTTTCTCACTGGTACTGATAAGATATTTCCATTCATTACGGAAGCGTTCTTTTGATAAATCATTCCTCATAAATATCTTCCTCAACATTTTGGCCGCCTGTAATGTAGAAACATTTCATACCATAATTCTTTCCAGCGTCTGTTACATAATAATCAAAAGCATCCTGCGTCTGTCCAGATGTATTTGTCGCACGGATACGCACAAAATACTGACCATCTGCCGGAACTGTAGTCTCCGCTTCCGGAATTTGAATATTATCCTTACGAAATACAATCTCATTAAACTTATAATCTTTTGCCAGTTCAACTGTGTAAGTGATTGTCTCTGCATCAAAGTCATACGATGCGTCCCAGTTGAACTTCAAAATATTTCCCTTGATCACCGGTTTTCCGATATAAAACGGCATTGGCTTTTCCAGGCTCTCCTTATAAAGTTCATAATTTTGTTCTACCTCTGAAGGGATTGCCGATGCAATTGTTTCATACTTCGCTTCAGTCAACGGTGCATACATCTGGTCCGGCATCTGATTTAAATACTTCTGAGTAACTGTACGATATCCCTCTATCATACTACTGATCCGATCCACACTGAGATAGGATCTCAGATCCTGGATCGCCGCGTCAAGTTCCTCACGGAAATCCTCGGACTGCAGACATCTTTGAAAAAGAACATTTCCCCAGTAATTGCTGACTCCACATTCCCAACTTCCCTGATCGAAACGATTCTGAATGTTGTATTCGGTTCTCATGAAAGAGCCGTCATTATCCCACGCGATCAGATACCATGTGTCCGAATTCTGTGGACTATATAAATATGTATTACGATTCTGTGTATCTACATTTCCGATCAGTATCTGATACGCCATCCAGTACGTCAGATTTTCTCTGTCAAAATATTGATCCAGGATATCACCAATCGATTTTGAATTATCATTCAGATCCGTAAGCATATCGATCAATTTTGTATGGTCAGAATCTCCTTTGATCTCCAGAAGCTTTTCAAAGGCTTTCTGGTCATAGGTCGGATCGTCTTCTTTTTTTATTACATCTTCACAACGGAAAAACTCAAACGAATTGATTTTATATAACTGTCCTTTCGAGTCCATTCCGTGATTCTCCATTCCTGTCTTGTTCAGCTGTTCTACCTGTGTGTACAATCCATAATCCTGAAACTCTGCGCTGTTTCCTTCGGTAAGATCTCTTACATATAAATGTACGAACTGAGTTCTAAGTGACATCAGCTGCGGTATCCCTTTCAGAAGATCGTAGGACAGCTTATTACGGAAACGCATTCCATCTGTCTGATGTTTATTCAGATTGATCGTGCGCTGTCCACGCCAGGTTCCCTTATTCTTCTTCAGCTCAATCTTATAGTTTTTCTGCGAATTACGGCTCGATGTCTGTCCTCTGATCTGCACGGTAGCATTCGGCACATTTTCACCATATCCAACCTCCCCGCTCTGCGGACCTGACTCATCACCAACCTGAAGAAGCGCCGCTGTCTGGTAACGTTCTACTCCCATCTTGTCATAATCATAGGCCGAATAACTGTTGATCTCCTTCCAGGTATGAGCCGTTCCCTCTGAAGAATTTCCGCGGGAAACGGTGAGATACATCGTCACAACACTTGTCTCGTCATCATTTTCATAGAGACTATCCTTATCCCTGAGGTGAACGTCGTTGATATCCTGTGTCTCTGCCTTTTTTATCTCTTCCTGTTGTTCTGTCTGTTTCTTTGAAGTATCCCCTGTTTTCTCCGGGGTGGTACATCCCGTCAGGCAACAGGACATTCCTAATAAAAGGGCACATCCCAACGCAAGTAATTTATATTTTTTCAAGCTTATCTCCCCTCTCTATTTTCTCTTCCAAAAAGCATCCAAGCCGTGTGAAGAAACCTGTTTTATCCTCTGCCACAATCGGCTGTACGCTCAAAATATAATACGGAAGTTTTTTTATAAAATATCCAAGACGCAGTGTACAGATCAAAAAGAACACTGCACTTCCCAGTAAAAATCCAAACCCATAATACACCTGTGGGAAGAATAAAGACACACAGGTAAATGTCGTCGTACATGCGGCGAACATTCCTGTTGCAAATAATGCTCCCTTGTAATCTGTAAAATAAAGTAAGATCAGCATCATTGTGTTAGCAATTGCATAGAGTCCATAGCCGACACAGAGTGTCCTAAAATATCCTTCCATGAGATCATTAAATCCAAGCGGAAGATATGTCAAAAGCAGCTGTCCGATCGAAATAGCCAGTGCCGTTGTAAGTAGCTGCTTTAACGCCGTATATTTCAGCTCCATGTTTAAAACCTTTCTCATCTCTTTTCCCGCCTGCAGGATATCCTTGATTTCTCCCTTGTCATTAAACAAACTATAATAATTCCGATATTTCGGATAGAAATTCACTTCCACAGATACAACGAAATTAACGGTTGTAATAAGAATCGTCAAATAGGCGATCATCGCAGGTACATCATGATACGGTGCACCATAAAATAATCCCTGAACATGTACACGGATCGGTCCGCACCACATGATAACAAGATGTGCAAATAGTCCGATGTTCGTGAACAAGCCTGTAAACGCAAGCGGAAGGAACTGATCCACCCAGCGTAAAAAGAAAAATGCACTGATCTCTCTCTGCGGAAAATAACGGTACAACAGCGTCACATCCCAAAGCAGCATGATTCCATAACCGATCGTAACTGCGATCATCAACGCCTCTACATGTGGAATCCCAATCAGGATCAATAGGAATCCGACCAACAATGATACCGCTACCGCTGTAATAAATGAAATAAGAATCCCTTTGTAATCCTTGATCGCTGTCAGATAACTCATCGCATTCCAAGTGACGATCAATTCTCCGAAAAACTCCAGGCACAAAAACTGATCGATCAGATTGATTCCTGAAAACAGAAGAAAAATCCCATACATGATTCCGCCGACTACAAGCAGAAGCGCTGTTGAACCCCAGAAAGAAGAAAGCACCGCCTCGTGGCGTTCTTCATATAGCATATCCGCAATATATCTCGTCACGACCATAGAGAAGAAACTGGTCACGGTCAACGAAGCGAGAAGTGTGTAAGTAATCATACAGTTCAGAAGTTCCCGGTTATGTCTCGTCGCACCGGTATGATCGCAGATAAAAGCGATTCCTACCAACAGCACGATACCGAGCAGCATCGGACCTGTACAGATCACTCCTGCATACCCATACGCTTTTGCCGTCGCTGCAAGTCCGCGCTTCTGGAATAATTTTTTCAACTCAAATCCGATTCCGGCCATCTGCCTCTTCCACCTCCTGATACATCTTCCGGTACTTTTCAATCATTTCTTCTTTTCGATAATATGCTTTCACTCGTTTCTGTGCATTCTCCCCCATGCGGAGTCTCCGAGCTCTGGAAGCGCACATCCGATCCATTGCCTGCGCGAGCCCCTCTCGATACATCGGTGGAACACAATATCCTGCTTTTCCGTATCGATCCTCCTCGTTACCATTCAGAAGCTCTCTGCAGCATCCTACATCTGTAGTCACACAAGGCCGCCTTGCAGCAAATGATTCTAAAACAGACAGCGGCTGTCCTTCCGATATACTCGTCAAAATTGTAAAGTCCAACTTCTCCATATAAGAGATGATATCCACTCGTCCTGTAAAGATCACATTTTCCAGATGAAGCTGATCGACCAGCGCATAGCACTCCTGCGCATACTCCTCATCATCGACGCCTCCCATAATGTGGAGACGCACATGCTCTCTTGTCGTGCAAAGCTCATAAAACGCATAGATCATCGTCTTGATATCCTTGATCGGTGCCAGACGCACGATCGCACCGATGTCAACCCATCCGTCTTCCTCTTTCAATGGAATAGGGGAAAGCCTTTCATAGTTGATTCCGTTCTCAACGACACGACATTTCTCCTTGTCACATCCCATCTGGATCTGTGCATGCATGGCATTGGTAAATAATGCTGAGACTAGAAACGCTCTCGTATAAATAATATCCGACAGCATATAGAAGAAAGAAATCCACTGCTTTTTAAATGCCGGCTGTACCCATTTTGCACGAATGATCTCTTCTTCACGCTCTCTTGTGTATATTCCATGCTCTGTCAGCAGCACTTTCTTCTTATAAACATGCCCGCCCAGGCATGCAAGAAGTCCGCCATATCCTGTACAGATTGCATGATAGACATCTGCCTTGGGCACTTCACTTCCCATTAGATAAAGAACCGGAAGCAGCATAGAACGCATTGTGTGAAATGCATCCGCAAACGGAGTATATGGATAATCTTTTATACAGCACTCCGTCAATATATTCAGGAATTCCTCACTTCTTAAAAAAGACATAGGATTCAGCTTCTGGTCATGATAGAGCCGAAACAAGATTTCCCAATTCGGGCGTCTACACAGCATCAGCTCTTTCAGGCTGTTCGTCTCTTCCTCTGTAAAGGCATGAAGCATTTTTCCAGAATCCTTCAGCCGCAAAGCGTCATCCAGAAAGACCTCGTGAACTTCTACAACATTTTTCGGAAGCTCGTAGACAAATTTCCCTTTATCCTTCGCATTTGCCCCAATCACCCACAGAACAAACTCATGCTCTTTCATTTCATTGATATACTGGTGCATCCAGGTGGATACACCTCCAAATATGTAGGGATAACACCCCTCCAATATGAGACAGATTCTCACAATTAACTCCTTATCTGTCGCGTGTTACCGCTTTGTATTTCAATCTTCTAATTTCTCAATAGTTACTGTTGGTTCCTTTGCCTGAAGCAGATAGAGATTTCCTGTCAGATGTGTAAGTTTTCCTCCCGAAACTTCACCCGGTGTTCCTTCATTGATCCTCACCATAAAATATGCTTCATCATAGAAGTTTTTAAGCTTCAATTCTATAGACCGCTCTGTCACTGTCTTTGTGAATGTAACCGCTCCATAACGCTGGATCGCACCGGATAGTTCTGAACCGGTGAGTTGTCTCAAGGACGGTGCCGAATCCACCAGCCAGTCCATATAATCAGCGAGGTTGCCCTTCATCTTTTCCCAGCCAAGCGCCGCACCGCGGTCTTCGTCCAGAAGATCATCCGGATGAATAAAATGACTGTTCACAAAATGCATATTTAATTCCGACAGTGCCGCCATCTTCATATAATTATCGATAATTGCACCGGAGATGATACGCGGCTGTTCTACAATCCCATCCTTTGCAACTTCAAATTCCTGCACATACGCAAACTCACCGGTGAAATAATTACTGGCGATCGTCCGGATCTCCGGGAAATCTTTCGCGAGCATCTTCCTTCCTTCTGCTGACAATACATTGGACGGCGGTACATAGACTGACATTGATACACCGGGAAATGTATCCTCTCCAAAATGGATCAATTCTTTTACAGCCTTTTTCATGGCCGCCTCATTTTTCCATGTATCATACGGAAGCACGTCACCATAATCCACATTTGAAAGACTCAACGGCTGATGATTGTATCCATGATACCCGAGTTCTCCACCTTGATGAAGCAGCATATTTCCAAAATACTGAAAACGTCTGGTATCCTTCTGTTTCTTAATCGTTCCATCCGTCGCATCCTCATAATTTTCAATAATCACACCGGTATAGCGAACGTTGTGATCAGATGCAAGCTCCTGCATATCCGGCCACCACACATCCATATAGAAATCACTAATGCTCATTCCATAGTCCCGCTTCACATAAGTACCATCTCCCTCCGGAACCAGTGACGGAAAGTCATCCAGATAAAATGCTGATCCATTGATCACCGGATAAACCCCCACATCAGTAAGGAGACTGTAGGAAGCCGCATAGAATCCACGCACCGCTTTCTCATACAGTCCAAAGTTGTCTACTACAAACTTCCCTTTTCCATATTGGTTCTCCCAAATGACAGGCTGACCGTTTTTTTCATTAACACGCGCATAAACCTTCGCATTTTCACTCAGCTGCACTGCCCAGGCAGAGTCATACGGATCCGTGATTGCATAAGCCTGTCCGCCGCCAAGCATAAATTCTGGTTCAAAATAAATACTGTCTACACGTATATTGTCATATCCGGAAGAAATGATTCCAAGCTTCTGCTCAATCACTGATGAATACGCTGTTTTCTGAAGTGTCAGGGCAAAAAGTACATTTCCACCCTCTGACACCCAATCACACAGTTCCATAAGATTCTCTTTCAACGGACTTACATCACTCAATAATACAACAACCGTTTCATAAGCATGATAATCTGGAATAGAGGATGCACTCTGCAGGTCTACCACATCTGTTCCAACCTTCATATCTTTAAAAATTTGTTGAAACTGCTCCCATGCAGCCACACTCGCCTCATCTTCACTGTTACGAAGTACCAGACAGGTCTTCGGCAGTGATTTCGCAGCCATCTGTTCCGTAACCACTTCTTCCTGACTGAGATATGCGACTTTTCTGTTTTTTTCAGTATATTGAATTCCACTTCGTTCAGCAAAAAGGAAGACCGCGATCATCAGAAATACACCCAGGATCACCAGCATACTTTTAAACGGAAATGTTTTTAATGATTTTAATCCAGCCAAAAAGCCAATACCTCCTTACTCTTAGACGACAGATATATCTGCTCCTCTTTCATCTGTCTTAAACACTGCTGCAACTCCGCTCCCTTTTTTCGTTCTGCCAGATACCGGATCTTCAAAATCCAGAACTCCTCTTTCCGATGCCATTTCTGATCCATCAGCCCTAGAATCTCTTCCGCCTGAACATAATCTCCTGTTTTCATCAGATTTTGGAACAGACGCACACATGTGGAAAGCGTCGTTTTCACCTTCAGCTTTTGTCTTAAAAGACGGATATAACGTTCCCTCTGTTCTCTCTCCATCTGGGCTTCCAGAATCCCCTGATTCAGATACTCTTCCATAAAATCACAGTACTGCTCCAGGATCTCCGGATCGTCCGGTGATGCCGCATACAGCTTCTCCATCTTCTGCAAACGAAAATCATATTCCTTGGAAAGTTCAACCATGGCTGTGATCGCATAATGGACAACCTCTACATCTTCATTCATGCGGGCCTGTTTCAGAAGATCCATATATTCTTCCGGATCATCATTTAACACATCCATGATCAGTTCACGGCGCACTCCCGGTTCGTTAATCAAAAGTGCTTCCTCTAACGGAACGATCTTTTTGTCCGTATCCGAAACTGCCTGAAAAATATTTTTATAAATCTCTTCATTTACACGAAGCTTTTCCACTCCCGGTTCTATCCTATTGTCTCTTCTGGTCAGCATTTGCAAATGCAAAAGCAGCACGCACACTGTTCCCCAGAAAGGAACGAAGATCACAAGTGCCATCAGATATTTTTTCACCTTCAGCAGATGTGTCTTTATCCCCAGCCAGACCAGCACACAGCAGACAATATGTAACAGGATCAGGAATACTCCAAGCACTGTCTGAATCATAATTTTTCTCCTGTATTTGCATTCTCCATGGTATCGATCTCATGACAGACGAAGCCGTTATTTTCCAGTCTTGCAAGAATGATCGGCAAGGAACTTCTGTCCGTCTGTGAAAGAATGAGGAAGAGCTCTCCTTTTTCAGAAATCCCCCTGACATCATTTTCACGGACCGAAGCCTGTAACGCTGTGTCTGCCTCTTCCAGTGTCATCTTCGGATACTCCAGCTTCAAAAGCACATAGGATGCCCGATTCTCCTCCCTCATAGAATGGAAGGAATACAGCCGTTCTTCAAAATACTCCTGCTTCAATATACGTGTACCCTGCACGTACTGCCTGTTCTTGATTGCCTCCTGATATTCCAGTGCGCGCAAAAGTGCTGTTTCTACCAGACCGCAGAGAATCTGGAACAGATTCAGATAATAGAGGGAAAGCTGTTCATTTCCCACTTCCTGAATGAAAATCAGCATCACGAGCTCTCCATCTTTGTGAATCCCGTTCATATACATCGGATAGCCGTCCAGGAAATTCCGGTTTACCCACACCTTTCCGGACACAATCGTCTCTTTCGCTTCCAGATAATCATCCAGACAAATGGATTTTTTCAACACATCTGTCATTCCCTGGGATGCGATCTCAAGACGTCCATAGCTCTGATTCTTTCCAACTGAATAAATCGCAAATGTATGATTCTCAAGAACTGATTCCATCACATGCAGAGTTTCAATAAAAAGCTCCTGCGGAAGAATGATATCCAGTTTTTTCGTAATATCAAAAATCTTACCAAAGCTGTCACGGCTTCCCAGAATCTGCTTCTTGTACTGCCGTTTATCAGAAAGCGTCTCCTGATACATTTCTCTCATAAACAGAAATTTATCCAGGATCAGTTTATTCTCCTCTTTCATGAATTGAATATTATCTCTGTTTTTCAGTCGGATGTAACCACAGATCGCGCCGACTGCAAAATAGAAGATAAACGGAATCCAGTTCGAAGGTTCGTAGAAAAGTGTCGTCCAGCCGATCCCGGTTTTCGTATATGCTGCCAGCAATGAAAGTGTTTCCAGCCCCGCTGCAGCAAGCCCGTAATTAATGCCGTACAGACTGCTGAACAGCACGATGTAAACAAGCCTCAGATCGATCATCTGAAACTGCACCTGATTTCCCGCCACCCGGTTCAATGCTTCAAAAACAAAAAATGTGAGCAGCAATTCCGCGATTTTCACGATTTTATCATGTACTTTCAAAAAAGTTTTTACTACATCGATCTTCCGTGTCTTATGGTTCGTTTTCTCACAATAATCTTCATAAATGTCTGTGAGTTCCTCCAAAAGAGAAATCTTCGGAAACCAACCGTATTCATTTCTCAGAACGTGGTCATCAGATATCCCATCCCGGATCAGCACATCTGACAAATAGGTAATGTTTGCAGCCGGAAACATCTGTGCCAGTCTCTCCCCGAACTGTTGAAAAGTAAAATGAAATACCTGCGGAACCTGAAGACAGGCGCTCCCCTCTCCCCAGTTATCAAAAATCTTGTATAATAAATCCCCAAGATCACTCAAAGCAAGAAAATGCATCTCCTGTGCCGGTGCTTCTTCAAATGTAATCTGCTTCTTATTGATCACAGTTGAGAACAGCTTGAAAAAATAATCCTCCTCATAAGTACCGGAATAAAGATACGGCACACGCAGAATCTTGACAGCGATCTGATGCAGCTCGCCGTATTGCCTGCAGAACTCTTCTGCCGAGCGGACCATCAGCGTCTTTCCTGTTGTATCTTCATATAAACTATCCGGTCCTGTAATATACAGAAGCCTGGAATTCAGATTCCCCTTATAGTAATGTAATAGCTTGCGTAAAGTCTCAATCTCACCCTCCATCGTCCCATGAAATGTAAGATAATTAGAAAAATAAATCACTCCCTCAAATTCATACGTCTTGAAAATGTCTTTGAATTCTTCTTCCGTCTTCGGCATCGGGTATACCGATAATCTCTTATTGCGATTTGACTTTTGTTCAGTCTCTCCAAGAAGAAGGATCTGACACTCAGGGAAAGCCTCCTCGATAAATTCTGTTGTAATATATCCGATATTTCCGGTCACCAGTAATTTCATACGTCACCTCGTAATCATATATTGCGCATTTCTATCATTTCCAAACTATCATTTATGCAGAAGGTGTATTTTCTTTTATCCTCTTTTTGTCTTTATACATCTTCTCGTCAGCACAATGGATCAGCTCCGGCTGTCTTGTTTTTCAGAATAATCACGAACTCATCACCTTTATTATGTCCCAGGCTGTCATTTATCTTCTTCAGATTGTTGGCATCCATCATTATGTAGGAAATCATTCCCGGGAAAACAGCATTACTCTTGTTCTCCTCCAGAAATATCAATC
>ERZ772884.1945-NODE-1945-length-12761-cov-4.271525_pt1 | contig 12761 bp, 11 predicted proteins | sample MGYA00580574_ERZ772884 | MGnify/ENA primary metagenome ERZ772884 (study PRJEB29015, sample SAMEA2737690) | human gut metagenome | biome: human gut; feature: human-associated habitat; material: faeces | place: China | collected 2012 ... | reverse complement strand
CGCGCCCCCTGAGCCACGAGAGGAACTCGCGCCACGAGTCCGCCGACTCGGTGTAGCCCTCCGCGCAGCCGATGACCTCCCGGTCGCCGGTGGAGTTGACGCCGATGGCCACCAGAATGGCCACGTTCTCGTAGGACCCTCCCCAGCTGCGCTTGAGGTAGATGCCGTCGACGAAAACGTAAGGGTAATCGCCCTCGAGCGGCCTCTGGCGCCAGGCCTCGATGGACGCGAACGCCTTCTCGTTGAGGTTGGAGACGGTGCCGGAGGACACGGGCGCTCCCCAGAGGAGTTCGGAGACGTCCTCGATTCTCCTGGTCGAGACGCCCGCGAGGTACATCTCGACGATGGCCTCCTCGACCGAGGTCTCGCGCCTGCGGTAGCGCTCGATAACGGCCGTCTGGAAGGTCGCGCCGCGCAGCTTCGGCACGTTGAGCTCGACCTCTCCTGCCCCGGTGACGAGCTTTCTCGCGTAGTGGCCGCTGCGGTATGCCTCCCGGCCCGCCGTCCTCTCGTAGCGCCCGGCCCCTACGAGCTCGGACGCCTCCTCGTCGAGCAGCGCGTTGAGCGTCTCCTCGACGGTCTTCCTCACCAGATTCTTTATGTCCTTGCGCAGCGACTCCTCGTCGACTGATACGATGTTCGCAGACACGGCCCCCTTGGCCAATGATTTGTTGTTTTGCCGCAAGCAATCATATGACGGGACACGGGCCGTGTTTCGCTATACGATTGTCAATTTGCGAAAAAAATCATGCGTCACCATTGCGCTCCTTATGGTTGTCAATCCGTGCTATCAACTTTCTCGGCTTCGCAATGGCAGGCTTCATGGGTGTTCCTTGTCGTGTGTGCTTCGCTTATTTAGTTTCTATGTCCCTGATGACAGATGTCGCTGAAAACTTCAATCAAGTTGGCACTGCGCAGCATCGCGTACGACATCTCGGATTGTTTGTGCGCGGCGTTGTCGCCCGCCTCGATTCCATACGCTACGGCGCCTGGGGCGTGCGTCCGTCGATTTCGAGCACGTGGTAGTGTCGAGAAAGTTGGTGTAGCGTCCGATCCGAAGCGAGTCGGCCCGGCGTCCTGGAGCCTGGAACACGGTTGATATCCTATGCCGCCTCGATCCTGTCCGTAAGCTCGAGGCCCGATTCGATTATCTTCCCGGCTCCGCTTCCAGCCGCGCCCAGTCGACCGTCCCTTCGATCTCGCACGTGAGACCCTCGTCGTAGAGCTCGCTCATCTTTGCCTCCGAAAAGGCACCTCGACTCCTGCCATGCCTCGTCCTGCTCGCTCATGACCGAGCCGGCCAGACGCATCAGCGATGCCGTCGAGGGGAACGCCTGCACCACCCTCGACCTGCACTTTATCTCGCGGTTTGTCTGCTCCTGGACGTTGGTGATGCGCAAGCGCTTCCTGTGCGACAGCGGGAAATCGTGGTATGCCAGGGCGTCCGGCTCGGCCTCCTCGAGGATTGCCACCGCCCTCGGGCAGCACCCTTTCAGCATGTCGCACGCCCGCACGGTACATGGCGGTCACGGTGGCGGCGTCGCGCCTGCGGAACACCTGTGAGACGATCCTGCCCACGCGGCTCCTGAGCTGCCAGGAGCCGGCCTCGCGCATGCAGCCGCGGCAATGGGTGCGGAATCGCGTACTCGTTGTCGCTAGATGGCTTCTACATTAAAGTGATATGTAAACAGGGTTAATCTGTTCTGGATGTAAGGGGATTGCGTGATGAAAACTCAGTTATTGGTTTACAGGCAGCAGAATTGCGGATTCACGGAAACAAATGACCTTACGATTAGGGAATTTAGCAAGGCGGACGCATTCGATGCCTTTGATCTAACAATCATTGACCTGCAAGATAATCATTTATGGAAAAGCGATTTCTCTAACGATAAGCTAATGTACGATCATGCGGACATATCCTCTATCCGGCAAATGATGCTGCAGTCAAATAGTGCTAAATGTATCGTCACGCTCCCACAAAACTACAGGTATTCATATTGCTATGGATATAACCTGGGGACTCATGCGGAGGAATACAAGCACAATAAACCGCTAAAGGATTTTATTAAAGATTTTGCTGACTCTCCGATAGGCGAACTGTTCCCCTTGCCGCTTCGAATTTGTTTTGGAAAATCGAAAACTATCCTATCAAATAAAGAGTTTCATTCAGATTTTTCTTTCAGCACGCCGTTTACTGCTTCTTCTAAGCCACTATTAGTTTCGAACGCTTCTACAGTTACAGCTGTACTGATATCCGAGACCTTCGCAGCTACTACTCTTCAGATTAATAATAATGACGAACTATCGACGGTTGTTGATGGTATTTTTCCAGCTAAAGTGCAGCCTGCTCGTACTCCTGATTGGCTGGACGAAGTTGAATATCATGATGAAGAAGCGCAAAGAGTACGAATTAAAGAGATTAACGAGAAAATGGCTCTCCTCAACGAGGAGAGGAAAGGAATTGAGGAAGTTCTTTCTGATTATCAGAACATTAAGTCGGTCCTTTGCACCAAAGACTTCGACCTCGAAAACAAAGCTCGTCATCTCTTGGCAAAGATTGCCGAGGTTGATGAGGACTTTCAAGACAATAAGGAAGAGGATTTTAGGTTCTCATACGATGACACTCTCTTTTTAATAGAAATAAAAGGTAGCAATGGTGGGTTAAAACGACAGCATGTGTCTAAGACATATGATCATGTCCAAATTAAAGCCGATGCTATGGAAGACGAAGGATGCTCCGGTAAGTTAAAAGGTGTCCTTATATTTGCATCGCAAATTGAAATTAGACCCGGAGAGCGCGATCCGTTCCCTGCTACTCAGATTGCAATTGCTCGTAAAAATGACATTGCAGTTCTTTCGACTGAGACGTTGCTTCGTTGCTATGAAGCCTATATAGAGAAACGTCTGACTTCGGCTTCTTTTAAGGAGACCTTGCGTCAAACGTGTGGGCTTATAGGCATAGATGCGTTTGGGTTAGACGCATCCGATCACTGCTAGCGAATAGTGAGGGTGGCGACTGTGGTGAATTTGGTGTACCGGTCAATCTCAGTGGTCAAAGGCCAAAAGTTAAAAAATCGTACATAATTTATGCACCAAGGCGCCATTAATTGCATGATTCGATTTCTCATAAGCTGTTTAATCAAAGCAAGAATGGGAATAAAGCTTACTGCCCATCGCGAATTGGCGATGGGGTACGCTACTGCCGTCAATATCGCAAACGACGCAATTCCGACGTTCGCAACATTGACACCAGCGTTGCCTGCGGCTAGCTGGATAAGGGCTTCGATGGTCATAAGTACCAATTCCTCGCTTTCGTCTAGTATGCCATAGGCAAGCATTGCTTTAGGTGGCCGCGAAAGCGTTGGCTGCACTTGCTGCGCCTTTAATTAGCCTGTCCGGGGAGGGTTAGCCGCCGCTTGTTGATCCGGACAGGTTGATTTATTTGGGGGTATTTTGGCCGAGTTCGATATCACTCGTATTCCTCGATATAGTTCCAAAAGTTCATATGCCCATTTTGATCATAGGGTTTCTTTTGCCGAAGCTCAGACCAAGATCTTAGATTCAGAGTACGTTTCCCACCACGCGTTCTACCCTTTAATTTCCAACGAGATCATTGCTGTTCGGTATCGTGGAGGTAAGCGAAGCTGCAAGGTTCGCAATATCGCTTATGCCTCTCATTTTGATCACCGCGTCCTCCAGTACTACTCTTATCTGTGGTCGGACTTATATAACAAGAAGGCTATTACCGAAGAGTTTAATGAGGTTGCCGTAGCATACCGCTCTTCCCTTTCATCAGACTGCGCCGTAACTGCTGCCAGCAATATTTCCTCAGCTAAAAAGGCTTTCGATTATATACGCGAGCAAGATTCGGCTTTTGTGCTTACGGGTGATTTCGAGAGCTTCTTCGACAACTTAAATCATGCTCATCTAATGACGTCGTTGCGTTCGTTGTTTCCCAGTGGACGCTTACCGGACGATCACTATCAAGTCATTAAAAATATCCTTCGCTATTCGTGCTGGCCTATTGCTGATTTGGCTGCTCGACATGAATTGCCATGGCCAGCAATCGATCCTACTCGGGAGAAAATGATCAATGAAGCGGCTATCGAACTTCGGTTCAAGTCTATTCGTGAACTTAATACGCTAGATGTTATCTTGCCAAAGTCTGAATTTCTTGCAAACAAGAGCAATATTATTACCAGACCTTGGGTACGGGATGGCTCTGCGCTGGGCATTCCTCAGGGTCTTGCCGCAAGCGGAGTGCTCGCTAACATTTATATGGCCGATATCGATATGAAAGTCAGACTTGCCGTTGAACGAGTTGGCGGCTTGTATCTTCGTTATTGCGATGACTTTATTGTTGCCGTTCCAAAGTCTGGCTTTGATGCACTTGTAGAAGCCATCAATTTAATGGCCGATGTCGATTCCGTTAAACTGCAACCTGAGAAAACCAAGGTGTTCCGGGTTGATGGCAACGGAGTTGCTCAGCTTGATTTTGAAAGCGTTTGCGCGGGTGAGGTTCTTTCGTATTCCGGTGCACATCCGGCGCAGAAAGTCAGTTTCCTGGGGTTTGACTTTGACGGGCGCATTGTAAGACTTCGACAGTCTACGGTTGGAAAGTACCACAAACGTCTCCGTGAGGCGGCCACTGCGATTGCGCGTTCTAATGAGGGAGAGGGGAGACACGCATCAAAAAAGCGCGTCTCCGCTCTATATCAACATTATTCACCACTCGGTATTAAGGGAAGAAGGCTATGCCCCTCGGGTGATGCTGACCCTTCTGCATTTTCTCGCTATGGGAACTTTCTTTCCTACGTAGCGAGAGCCAAAAAGGCGTTTCCAAATGATCCGATTGCCCCCGACGAGGCTAAGATTTATAGGAAGATTAAACGCTTGAGTGCTCGGTAAACGATGGCTTTAGCGCTGGATTATTCATAGCCATAAATACTTAATCGATATCGGCCAATTCCGATCACCGGGTAATAATTGATGTGCCTTCACACCGTCGCGGAACTATGCTTCTGAAACTCGTGCCGAACATCAGAATGATATGACAAGAACGGTAGTGTCGCGAAAGTTGGTGTAATGGACTCCTTGGCCCCTGTGTCCAGGATCCGGAATCTATCGATATCCTAGGCCGACTCCACTCTGTCGGCAAGCTCAAGGCTGGATTCGACCATCTTCCCGGCAGTCTTTTCCAGCTCGGCCCAGTCATGACAGCACGATGCTCCCCTTCGCAGCGCCGCGTCGTGCAACTCGGCCATCTTCCTCTCCGAGAAGTAGCGCGAGGTTGCCATGGAAACGGCCAGGATAACCCCGAAAGCGGCCTGAACGCGCCATGGTGCGCGTATTCTAGGCGAAGGCACGGACCCTTCCGAGCCAGGACGGGCCGCTCGCTCGGCCAACTTTGGCGTACCCTGCTGGAACGGCTTCCGTCAACATCCGTAAAACTACCGCAAAGAGGAGGCCACAGTGATAGATAAGAGGCTTATTGAAGCCGTTCCCGGAGCCGAGAGACTTAAATCCGCAATGATTACCCCAGAATTGTTTGTTAAGGACCTCATGCAAGACTATTCTGGGCGTCCGTTATATACATACGAGGAATGGACGCGCGAGCTCATCAACCACTCTAACGCTTTCAAGGAACTGACCAGAGGTGCGGAGTTTCATGCGCCCGTATCCGAGGCAAATGGGGAGTGTGATGCGGTATCAGACGCGTATCAGTTAGATTTCAAGCTCATCTTCGGAAAATCCATGATGCGCGCCGTAAGTCTCACTTCGTCAAGGCGAGTTTCAGACCGCGGAATAACTTTAGAACAACTTTGCAGAAGTCATGTAAAAGAACAGAGAGGCTTACGCCTGCATGCAATTCTCAGGGATTACAGTCTCGCCAAGCTTGACGAGCTTCTAAAAACTGAGAGTAATAAACAATTGAGCGAAGAAGACCGTGAGGCCCGAGGACTTCTTCGCTCAATCAGTCATTCGAAAAACTTGCTGCTAATTTATCCTTGCCGCTTTGAAGGCATCGACAGACTGCCTGAACTTGAGGAAACCGCCAACGCCGCACTTTACTATGACTTCCGGAACGTGCTCGACGTCCGACGGATACACCATCCCGGCAAGGACACCTTCCTTTCATATTTTTGCGACGACCGCATGGTTGTCACAAGAGCGAGCGGGCACGGCCTATCCAAGTTCGACGATATCATGGTCGCAAAAAGCAGAACATACATGGATATTATGCGTATGCGTGATCCCGGAGAGTATCAAAGGCTGCTCAAACTTGTTTAACCGACCGCAAGGGCTAGTTTTGTGGACATCAACCCAAGATGGGACCTGCCAAGAGGACCGGACGCCGCTGCGCTCGGACTCGTTTTTCTGCATTCAAAAGCAACGCTGAGCTCGACCTCACGGCTTGCGCCTGCTGCTCGGCGGCCTTCTGAGGCTGAACCCCCTCTGCAATGGCTGCCATAGGCATCGTCGCGTTGACCATGGACGTGCACGCGGTCGCACAGAGCGGGTGGTAAAGGGGGCGTTTCATAGCGGAGCCTCTCGGTGTGCAGCCAATAGGGTCCGAAGGCAGTTTCAGGCCGGCACTCCGCACATTTTTTGTTGGGGTTTTACGGGAACCCCAGTCAACATCAGCGACCTTTCTGGGGTATGTTGGTTGATCCGGGGTGCGCAAAACAACAGTTTCAAATATTGTTGCTTCCTGTTCAATTCTGTCTATCTACAATTAATCGCAAGCGTATGACCTGAGGAGATTGTTTACAGGTGGAATCGGTCACTATTCATTGGATTGTCTTTTATGTCTTTATCGGTTTGTCGAGCGTTCAGCTTGTCCGCTTTGCTGGGCCCTTGGCGATCGGAGGGCAATACACCGTCGAAGAACTGTATCCCTCCGATGAGTCGGGCAGGCTGAACGTTGCCTACCGAATTCTCGCTCCAACAATTTGTTGCCAGCTCCCGGTGTTTATTATGGCTGCGATTTGCGATGCGTTTTCAGTTCCAGGTCCTTCGCTGCGATACATGCCTACCCTTTTCTATTGGTTGTTTCTTGGGGTAATCAAGCATGCAAGGGGTAAATTGCGGTACCGGACTCTTCCTTTCTCATTCGAGGCGTTCATGTCTCTTTTGCTGTCCGTCGCATTCGATCACTTTGTTATCGATGGCTATCTCGGAGGCCAGGGGCTAGATGTGCTTGATACTTCGAGTATTGCCTTTGAGTTTGAGCTGGCATTATTTGGTGTTGTGACCTTTTGGATTTCAACCTTTTTTAAGCGTTATCAAATTAAGTTTAGCCGTGTGTACTCAAATGCCGCTCCATCATATGTCGTTCCTTCGGACTCCGTATTTGGTTACTCTTCAATCGATACGGGTGAGGCCAGGCTCTTCTCATACGAGCGCGAATATGGCGATCTCTTACCTCAGCGATTTTCAAGTGATCTTCTGTTGAGAAGTGTTTTCTTTGCAATTATGGCGATTGAGGACGGGAATCGGCCCGAGTTTATCCGAACGATCGAGCGCATGGCAGCTCATTTCCATTTGGCAAAAACCACTGGAATAATGCAGCAGACGAGCGATGCTCCTTTGTCTGATATGGATAGCGTTAAACTCGCAATTCCCTATATTGAGCGCATGTGGGACCAGTTTCTTGTTGAATTCGCCCGTTCTGCCGAAGGGGCAGGGGGAGACGCCCTACGAATCTTCAAGTGTTACTACACCTACGATTACTGTATGTTGTCGCGGACTATCCGCAATCATTTTGCGCCGTTTTACGGGGACTATTGTGGAACGAGATTACTTAATGCTAATCGCGTATTTTGCGATGTTCTTGAATTTGAGGAAAGGCAGCGCTACGGATTGCTTCCAAAGACGGTTTCTGCGACTGGATCGATATGCGCCACTGAGCTTGGATGGCTTTCTGGGGAGTACTGTTATTGGGCCGATTACAATACGGTTGTATCCTGCCTGAATGAAAATGATGGCAATGGCGTTAAACTGGTCAGCAAAAATGATGTGAATAAAACCCAGATAACCGAGACGACCTTAAGGCTTAAGGAGCAAGGTGTTTCCGTTCTTGAGGCCAAGTATGTGCCCGGCGCTTCGGCGACCATCGTGTGCATCGGCGATTCCTCGAAGATTTCGAGTACTGTCGGTAGTGACTGGATGGTTGTTAGCTAGGTGAATCATCTTTGCCTTTCCGCATATTGATTGCGCATTCTCGTGCACGGACGCGAAAATGCTTCGCATTAGTTTCAACGCGAAGAGTATTTGCTACATGATTAACTTTTTTGGATGCGCAATTACTGCGCATCTAGGTTAACATCCAGTTAGTGATGCAGTTGTCGTGGGCTCTACGTGAGGCGATGACAAAGGAGGGTCGTTGTTTGGTTGTTATCGGCAACGGCCCTTTGATTTTAGGAGTTACTTTGGCGATGGAATTTTAGACTTTCGCTCAACTTATCGAACTCCTAGAGAGTCATGGCGTTCTAACTGATGCCGCTGCGCTAGATTGCCTGAGGCGCGAAATGAATATTTGCTCGTCGGAACACTGCTGAATATTGGGTCACCTGTGCGGTTCGAATTTTCAATTGTCGAGCAGCTTTGTCTCCGATGAAGTCTTGCAATTCTAGTAAAATCCAAACATATGTTCTATACTTATGGAAGTAGCTTGTTTGGAGGCGCTAGATGGAAGTCGGAAGAGATGACATTGTAGAAAGCGTTGTACGTTTGATAAATGGGGTGGGGCGTAGCCCATATTTATTCGTCGGCTCGGGCTTTTCCCGTAGATACATGGGTACCGACGATTGGGTTGGTTTGTTAAGGCACCTCTGTTCCCGTCTTTCCGATGATCCCTTTCGGCTTGACTCGTACCTGGCACGTTGTCCAGATGAGTCTGACAATAGCGCATTGCCCTCTGCCGCGACGATGCTTGATAAGGATATGCGCATAGCTGTTCTTGAGGACCCTCGCTTCGCTTCTTTTAGAAACGATCATGTAGAGGACATTCGTCAGCGTAAATCTATTTTAAAGATCATGGCGGCCGAGAGGTTATCCTCGTTCAAACCTGAATATATGACGCATGAGCTTGATATCTTGAGAGAGGTTGGCAGGCGGCGTATCTCTGGAGTTATAACAACCAACTATGACTGTCTCCTGGAGTCGCTATTTCCCGAGTTTAAAGTTTTTGTCGGCCAAGACGATCTCGTCTTTCACAGAACTTTTGAAATGGGTGAAATCTATAAGATCCACGGTTCTATGGATAATCCTGAATCTATGGTTCTTGAGGAGGCAGATTACGCAAAACTCGCCGAAACACAGGATTACTTGGCTGCCAAGTTGTTAACTATTTTTATGGAATACCCAATTATTTTTATCGGTTATTCCCTTAACGACCCTGATATCCAAGCTATCCTCATGTCGATTTCGCGCTGCCTCGGTTCTAACAATCTTGCGTTGCTTAGAAAGCGCTTTATCTTCCTTACTAGGGGAGAAAACGCAACCTCAACTCATTCGTTTACCTTTCCAGGTATTGGCGAGATAAGCATGACCGAGATTAGGACGAACGATTTTGGTGCAGTGTATGAAGCAATTGGACAATCCAAATGCTCCTTCTCGCCCAGGATCATTCGTGAGCTTCGCAGGAGCATCTACGCCTTGGCTGATGAGGGCGATCCGAATGACTCTCTGGTAGTTGAAGCGAGTTTTAGCGACCTCGAGAGACTTCCGGAGGGACAGCATCTTGTGCTGGGTATCGGTGTTGCGAATGCTTCTTTAGGGCACGGGCATATGGTCAAAGCCGAACTTCTATATCGTGATGTTGTGTTTGATGACGAACATGTTGCTCCTAAGCTTGCCGTCGAGGAATACCTTCCTTCGCTGCTTGCTTCTAACTCGGGTGGTTTGCCCATGTATAAGTATTTAAGCGCGTATTCAGGGGAAGTTCTTAATCCAAGGATGCTAAAGGAAATAGATGAGAAGAAGGATTTAGATGCTTTTCTAAACAACAGCCTACGAAAGGCAAAAGGTAGCTATCATCATTCGGGAATTAGACACTCGGTTCAGTCTGTTATAGCTAACGAAGGCTTTGAGGAAGCATTTAAAAAGCTTGTGCTACTTGAAGAAGATGAGATCGATCTAAATAAGTTGCTTGAATATCTGAGGGCGCTCATCACGGACGATCGCAAGATAATCCACGGTAATAGCGAGCTGAAACGGCTTATTAGAATGTATGATTTCCTTAAGTACAAGAAGGCCTTCGACATATCGGCTACTAGTGAGTAATCCCACCTAGCGTCTATGAAGAAGGCCATCTTTGTAAACTATGGCATCTGAGCGTATAGTGCGAACACCACGTGCAAATGCATACTTAATATAACGCTTTCTGCTTGAAATCACAATGGTGTCTGTTTCGACCCGCCAATCAAGGGAAGATAGTGTAGAGTATCTTCCTGCAATACAAAAGCTCTTTGGGAGCTTTAAGGGTGACGCTTTCAAATTGAGAGTGTTGCCCTTTTTTCATGTATGCAATGTGTGACGTACTAGCCAAGCACCATCCCGGCAATGGAATGATCGAGCATGGGCGGCTTCTACTGGTTGACGTGATCGTGGTCAAACAAGTGATATCGATTAGAATTAAATCAATTGCGCTGGAAGCCTTCGGGCGACACCTGAAGAGGGTTGATGCGTCGGTCCTCTTTTTTTGTTTGGATGTAAGATTCGGCCAGGCAAAACAAGGATCTCATTTGGGGAGAACAAATATCCGGCGGTTTTCCGCTTCGGGACGCGCGGTTTAAGGGTGCTTTTCGGAAGTGCGGGGAAAAATCGGAAACCTCCGAGCATAAACCGAATTTCGGCAACAAAACCGCAGGTCGCGGAAGGCTAAAACAGGGGTCTGGTCTGTCGATCTCGGTTTTTCACCGCACTTCCGGAAACGCCCGATGGAAGCATGCGGCAAATTTTGGAACCCTCGAGCACATCGTCCTTTTCATGAAAAGAACCCGCAGGTAGAAGCGTTGCCACTATCCAGTGTGGTTGACGTGTCTAGAATATGCCGCACACTTCCGGATTTTGCATAAGCTCGACTGGTTTGTTTATCGATTGGGGCAGAGGAATCTTGTCTGGACCTCGTTATATGTATTTAAATGGATGAACTTAACCTATAAGTTAAGTTCATCTAGAAATGGGAGGTGCCCTTTGGCAGAAGGATATGATCTTGTCGAATATAGAGACCTCAAGGGTCGACCGTTTTGGGAATTGATGGCTTCTCCCGACAACTCTCAATTCCAGAAAATGTTGTCAGACCCTAAGCGGAAATTAACCGCTCGAACAATGATCGGCCAGAATAGCACGTCAACTTCTGGAATCTGAGCCTTGACTTTTATACTTGGCTTTCGAAACGGAGAACACAATGAATAAAGTAGATTTATCTGATTTTTACGCCGATACAGAAACCAGCGAAACACGCGCTTATGAACACGCGCTAGATATCGAGTTTATTGTTCATCGCGAGATGAAGCGTCTGGGTTTAAGCAAAAGCGATTTGGCAAAGCGTATGGGCGTGAGCCTTCAGTCGCTTTCGAAGCTGTTGAATTCTCAGCCCAATATGACGCTGAAGACGATCGCTAGGTTCGAGCTTGCTTTGGGTATCAATATCGTTCCGCAGGTTATCGCCAGCCATTCCAAAGAGTTGCCGTTTCTTTCATCTGATGATTCTGTGCGAGAGCAATGTGCATTGCCTGCCATTCTCCCTGCAGAGCTGTCAGCAGATTGCGATGTGCCTTTTCAGGGTGAATAGCATTTCCTCGATGAATCTAAGTCGAATGAGTTGCCACTCTCACATCCTCTAAAAAGTTCTTAAAACAGCCTTAAAGGCGCCTTGGCTCGCTTTTGCAGCGTACAATACGCATGTTTGACTATGGCAAAAGTAGTTTTTTGGGGAGGGGGAACGCCGTGGAAGTGCTGGCTGTTGGCAACACCGCATATGTTGACGATGGCTTTTGCTCCAAGGCGTTCCCCGGCGACCATGTGTAGGTCGTAGCCGCGCAGGACGCGCGCCGCGATGAGTCGTCGTACCATGCTTCGTGGAAAGAGCTCCTCCAGCACCTGGACCAGGCCTACGAGTTTGAGCGCGTGGTCTACCTTTCTACCTACCTCACCCCGCATACCGTGACTTTTGGCGACATTGGGCTGCTGCGCTCGGTGTTTCGTGCCTGTATGGGACGCAATGTGCAGCTGCTGTTTATTGCGGGGCCCGCGGGTGCAGAGGGCACCACTGGCGGATGTGACGACGACGCCACGGCCGCCAGTGGCGCCCAGACGGGCAAGGGCATTATCGCCCGCGCTGCCAACGACCTGTGCCGTTACTATGCATCGCGCGACGGCATCCAAGCCAAAGTCCTGCGCGTGCCGTATCTGTATACCGCATCGCCGGCATTAACCGACCCATTTTTGGTGCCGCTATTCGAGGCATGCTCGGGCGGGTCGGTCGCGCTTCAGGGTGCGGCAGATGCGCCGTTTCCCCTGCTGTGTGCCGAGGAACTCGCGGTGTTGGTGCATCGTATCTTTGACTGCTGGGATGCCAACTTTGAGATGCTCGACGTTGCAGACGCTTTTGGCCACCCGAGGCCTATGGCGTGATCGTTGACGCTCCGGGTGCGAGCGTGACCTATCACACGCTCAGCATCTAGGCGTTTCGTCGCCCATCGGCGCTATACTGCAGCCGTTGCCCACGATGCGGGGAACACCCGCATCGTGGG
>ERZ772884.1940-NODE-1940-length-12784-cov-8.908791_pt1 | contig 12784 bp, 10 predicted proteins | sample MGYA00580574_ERZ772884 | MGnify/ENA primary metagenome ERZ772884 (study PRJEB29015, sample SAMEA2737690) | human gut metagenome | biome: human gut; feature: human-associated habitat; material: faeces | place: China | collected 2012 ... | reverse complement strand
CCTCGCCGGTCTGGTCGTTGAAGGTCATGCCGAGCATGCGGTGGATGGTCTGCGCGTCGCGGTCGCATAGCTCGCCCATGCGCTTGGCGGCGCGGCCCGTGGGGGCGGCGAGCAGAACGTTCAACCCCATGCGCTCGAAGAGCGCGACGATGGCGCGCACGCTCGTCGTCTTGCCCGTGCCGGGGCCGCCGGTCAGCAGCAGCAATTCTTCCTTTGCCGCAAGCTCGACAGCCTGACGCTGGAGCGGCGCGTACTGCACGCCCTGCTCGCGCTCGATTTCTTTGATGACGCGCTCGACGCCGCGCAGGGCGTCGGGCTTGTCCGCGAGCATCGCCTCGATGCGCGTGACAACATAGGTCTCATCCTCCCACGACTGACGCAAATAGCAGGCCGTCACATTCGCGACGCCCTCCTGCACGATGCGGTGGAGGGCGATGAGATCGTCGAGGCTTTTTTCCACCGCGTCGACATCGCAGTCCAAAAGCTGGGCCGTCGCGGCGAGGAGCTTTTCGCGCGGGAGGAAGACGTGTCCGCCCGCGTCGCGGTTGTGGGAGAGCTCGAATGTCAGCCCCGCCTCGGTGCGGAGCGACGCGTCGCCGCCAAAGCCCATGGAGAGCGCGATCTCGTCGCAGACGGAAAAGTCCACGCCGAACGCGCTGTCGGACAGTAAGTACGGGTTGCGCTCGAGCGCGGCCATGGCGTTTGCGCCGAAGCGGCGGTAGAGCGGCACGCTGAGCGCGGCGGGCAGATCGTAATGCGCCAGAAATTCCATCACGCGGCGAAGACCCATCTGCTCGTTGAACGCGGCGGAGATCTCCTGCGCGCGGCGGGCGGTCATGCCCTTGATGGCCGTGAGCTTTTCCGGCTCGGATTCAAGCACCTGCAGCGTCTCGATGCCAAATCTGGCGACGAGCTTTTCCGCCGTCGCGGGGCCGACGCCGCGCACGACGCCGGAAGCGAGGTAGTTTAAAATCTCCGTCTCGTTCGACGGCAGGTACCGCTCGACCTCGCTTGCGGAAAACTGCTCGCCGTACTGCGGGTGGGAGGAAAACGAGCCGGTCGCCGTCAGATTTTCGCCCGGCGCCGCGCAGGGGACGCAGCCAACGAGCGTTAAAAGCTCGCCGTCGTCCGTCACAAGGCGCAGCACGGCATAGCCGTTTTCCTCATTCTGGAAAACGACGGACAGGACCGTGCCCATGATGGTCGTTTCTTCTCCCATAACTGTCTCCTAAGTGAAAAAATCGGTCAGTTCTTCCCTTTGGCAGAGGTAGACCTCGTATTCGCTGCGGCACAAGAGCTCCGCCACGCGGCGCGGCTCGTCGGCAAGGCCGCAGTCCACGATGACGACGCGCGAAAAGCCGCCCTCTTCATAGCGCGACCTCAGCAGCGCGCGCACCGTGTATTCGAGCGTCTTTGCCTCGCCGCACGTCTCGATGACCGCCGTCGCGGGGATGGTGCCGCGCCGCCGCGGGTGCACGATGGCCGAAACGAGCAGAAAGATCACCGCCGTTAAGCCGATGGCAGCGAGCGCCGCGACAACGCCGTCCTGTAAAAGCCGCATATCATCACCTCGCGCCATTCTACGGCGCGGACGGGCGATGGGTGAATCTTAACGCAGCATTTTCCTGAGATACTGGCCCGTATAGGACTGCTCGCACGCGGCAACCTCCTCGGGCGTGCCGCAGGTGACGAGCGTACCGCCGCCGCTGCCGCCCTCGGGGCCGAGGTCGAGCAGATAATCCGCGCACTTGATGACGTCCAGATTGTGCTCGATGACGAGCACGGTGTTGCCCGCGTCGACAAGGCGCTGCAAAACCTCAAGGAGCTTTTTCACATCGTCCGTGTGGAGACCCGTGGTCGGCTCGTCGAGGATATAGATGGTGCGCCCCGTGGAGCGCTTAGAAAGCTCGGTCGCGAGCTTGACGCGCTGGGCTTCGCCGCCGGAGAGCGTCGTAGACGACTGGCCGAGGCGGATATAGCCGAGGCCGACCTCGCTGAGCGTGCGGAGCTTCGCTTCGAGCTTTGGAAGGTCGCGGAAGAATTCGAGCGCTTCCTCCACGGTCATTTCCAGCACGTCCGCGATGCTCTTGCCCTTGTAGTGGACCTCGAGCGTTTCGCGGTTGTAGCGTTTGCCCTTGCAGACCTCGCAGGGCACATAGATATCGGGCAGGAAGTGCATCTCGATCTTGAGCTGACCGTCGCCCGAGCAGGCCTCGCACCGGCCGCCGCGGACATTGAAGCTGAAGCGGCCCGCGGCATAGCCGCGCGCCTTCGCGTCCGGGGTCGAGGCGAAGAGGTCGCGAATGTCGTTAAATAAATTCGTATACGTCGCTGGGTTGGAGCGCGGCGTGCGGCCGATGGGGCTCTGGTCGATGCAGATGACCTTGTCGAGGAATTCCTCGCCCTCGATAGCCTTACAGCGGCCGGGGTGGACCTTCATGCGGTTTAAGTCCGCGCCGAGCTTTTTGTAGATGATCTCGTTGACGAGCGACGATTTGCCGCTGCCGGACACGCCCGTGACACAGGTAAACGTGCCGAGCGGGATCGAGACGTCGATGTTTTTGAGGTTATTTTCCTGCGCGCCGCGCACGGTGAGGAAATTGCCGTTGCCTTTTCGGCGCTCTTTCGGCACTTCGATCTTTTTCTTTCCGCTCAAATACTGGCCGGTCAGGGAATTCGGGTTTGCCATGACCTCCTGCGGTGTGCCGCAGGCCACGACCTGACCGCCGTGCGCGCCCGCGCCGGGGCCGATGTCGATGAGGTAGTCCGCCGCGCGCATCGTGTCCTCGTCGTGCTCGACGACGATGAGCGTGTTGCCGAGGTCGCGCAGTCTCTTGAGCGTGGCGAGCAGCTTGTCGTTGTCGCGCTGGTGCAGGCCGATGGACGGCTCGTCGAGGATATAGAGCACGCCCATCAGGCTCGAGCCGATCTGCGTCGCTAAACGGATGCGCTGCGCCTCGCCGCCGGAGAGCGTCGCGCTCGCGCGCGAGAGCGTCAGGTATTCCAAACCTACCGAGCGCAGGAAGCCGAGGCGGTTTTTGATCTCCTTCAAAATGCGCTCGCCGATGCGCATTTGCTGCTCGGTCAGCGTCAGCTGATCCACAAAGTCGAGCGCGTCGACGACGGATTTTTCGCAGTAGTCGCTGATGCTAAGTCCGCCGACCGTGACGGCGAGGGATTCGCGGCGGAGCCGCTTGCCGCCGCAACTGGGGCAGGGGCACTCGCTCATGCAGGACTCTAACTCCTCGCGTACGCCGTCGCTCTGCGTCTCCTTGTAGCGGCGTTCTAAGTTGGGGATGATACCCTCGAACGCCTGATACAAAACTCCCTTGCCGCGCGGCTGGTCATACTGGAGCTCCAGCTTTTCGCCCTTTGTGCCGTAGAGAATGACGTCCATAACCTCTTTGGAGAGCTTTTCCACAGGGTCGCGGAGGGAAAAATGGTACTTTTTCGACAGCGCTTCAAAGTACATGCGCGAGATGCCGTCGCCGCGCACGTTGTTCCAGCCCGAGGCGCAGATCGCGCCGTCGAGCAGGGAAACGCTCTTGTTCGGGATGACGAGCTCGGGGTCGACCTTGAGCTGCGTGCCGAGGCCTGTGCACGTCGGGCATGCGCCGAACGGGTTGTTGAACGAGAACATGCACGGCGTCAGCTCTTCGATAGAGATGCCGCAGTCCTCGCAGGCGTAATTCTGCGAGAAGAGGATATCGCGGTCGTCTGGCAGGATATTTGCGAGAATGAGACCGCCCGAGAGCGCCGCCGCGGTCTCGCACGAGTCCGTCAGGCGGTGGACGACGTCGGGGCGGAGGATGAGGCGGTCGACGACGACCTCGATATTGTGCTTTTTGTTCTTTTCGAGGGAAATTTCCTCGCTGAGGTCATACATGTTCCCGTCGGCGCGGACGCGGACATAGCCCGAGCGGCGCGCGTCCTCAAAAATCTTGACATGCTCGCCTTTTTTGCCGCGGATGACCGGCGCCATGATCTGCACGCGCGTCCCCTCGCCCAGCGCCATGAGCTGGTCGATGATCTGGTCGATGGACTGCTGGCGGATCTCCTTGCCGCAGTTTGGACAATGCGGCGTGCCGACGCGCGCCCAGAGCAGGCGCAGATAGTCGTACACCTCCGTCACCGTGCCGACGGTGGATCGTGGATTCTGCGAGGTGGTCTTCTGGTCGATGGAAATGGCGGGGGAAAGGCCCTCGATATAGTCGACGTCGGGCTTTTCCTTCTGCCCAAGGAACATACGGGCGTAGGACGACAGGCTCTCCACATAGCGGCGCTGGCCCTCGGCATAGATGGTGTCGAACGCGAGCGACGACTTTCCGCTGCCGGACAGGCCCGTGATGACGGTCAGCGCGTCGCGTGGGATCTCAACGTCGATGTTCTTGAGATTATTTTCTCTTGCGCCTTTGACAAAAATCTTACTTGGCATGAATCGATAACTCCTGTTGCTGGATTCGCAGCTGCGAGACCAGCGTACTCGTCTGAATTTTTTATGTCAACCTCATTCAACAATGATATCCGCAAATTTCGCGCGCACGAGCGCGGCGAGGTCGTGGGGCGCAAGCTCGACCTGATAGCCGATCTTGCCCGCCGAGACGATCATTGTTTCAAGGTTTTCCGCGGTTTCATGGAACACCGTGGGGAAGAGCTTCTTCATCCCGACGGGCGAGCAGCCGCCGTGGACGTAGCCCGTGAGCGGCAGCAGCTCTTTCTGGTGGATCATTTCGATGGACTTTTCGCCCACAGCCTTCGCGGCCTTTTTGAGGTCAAGATTCTCCGCGACCGGCACGTCGAAAACGTAAAACTGCCCCTTCGCGCCGCGCGCGACAAGGGTCTTGAAGACGATGGCGGGGTCAAAGCCCATGGACTTCGCCACCGTGACGCCGTCGACCGCCATGCCCTCTTCATGCGGGTAGGTGTGCGCGGTGTAGGCGATCTTCTTCTGCTCGAGCACGCGCATGACGTTGGTTTTTTCTTCTTTATTCTTTGCCATAAGGGACCTCCTATGTGGAAAACGGGGATAAAATCACCGCAGAATGTAAACACAAGCTAAAATGCAGGCGAGGCCCAAGAACACGCCCGCGCTGATGGGCTCGCCGAAGACGAGGGTGCCGACGAGCGTGCCGACGACCGGCTCGATGCTCGCCATGATGCTGGCCTTGCCGCTCTCGACGTTGGCGAGGCCCTTGGTGTAGAGGATGTAGGGCGCGACGGTGGAGAGCAGCACGAGTCCCGCAGCGAGGAGGGCGTTTTGCGGCACGCTCAGAACCGTCATAAGGTTGCCCCAGTCGGCGACGAACAGCGCGCCGAGCGCGGCGAACACGAACGTCCAGAACACGACGGCGAGCGGGCTGTAGTGCCGCAGGCCGAAGGGCGCGAAAATCGAATAGAGCGCGTAGAAAAATGCCGCACCGAGGCCGAAGAGCATCCCTTTCGTCGTCAGCGACAGCCCGCCCGTGAAAACGCCCGTCACGAGCGCGCAGCCGAGCAGCGCCAGCGCGAGGGCAAGGAGCTTTTTGCCCGTGATCTTCTCTTTGAAAACGAGCGCGCTCATCAGAACCACCATCGCGGGCGCGGTGTAGAGCAAAATTGCGCTGACCGAGAGCGAGCAAAGCTTCTGCGCGTTGAAGTAGCAGAGCGTGAAGAGCACGACGCTGATGATGCCCGTCGCAATAAAGATCGGCAGGTGCTTTGCCTTCATTTTGAAGACGCTGCGGTCGGTGCAGAGGAAGAAGAACGCGAGCACCGCAAGGCCGCCCAGGTTGCGGATGACGACAAGGTTTTCCGGCGCGATGCCGGCATTGAGCAGCGGGCGGTTGAATAGGCCGATGCAGCCCCAGCAGGCGGCGGCCGCTAAAATGCAGGCGTAGGAAGCGTATTTTTTCACAGGTTTTGTCTCTTTCTCGTTATTTCGTGTTTTCCTTGCGCAGCTCGATGATGCGGTCGCGCAGGATGGCGGCGTACTCGAATTCGAGCATACGGCTCGCCTCCTGCATCTGCTTTTCGAGCTTTCTGATCTCTTCGTCCCGCTCGCGCTCGGAGAGCTTGCGCTTGCCGCGGCGGCGGGCGGATTCCTCGTCCTTCTTGGAAATTTCGATGATCTCGCGCACGTCCTTTCGGATAGTCTGCGGAATGATGCCGTGCGCCTTGTTGTAGTCGTCCTGAATCTGGCGGCGGCGCTCAGTCTCGTCCATGGCGCGGCGCATCGAGGGGGTGATGGTGTCGGCGTAGAGCACGACAAGGCCGTCGGCGTTTCGCGCGGCGCGGCCGATGGTCTGGATGAGGCTCGTTTCGCTGCGGAGGAAGCCTTCCTTATCCGCGTCCAGAATCGCGACCATCGAGACCTCGGGGATGTCAAGGCCCTCGCGCAGGAGGTTGATGCCGACGAGCACGTCGAACTCGCCGAGGCGCAGGCCGCGGATGAGCTCCATGCGCTCGATGGTCTCGACGTCCGCGTGCATGTAGCGCACGCGGATGCCGACGCCGGTCAGATACTGCGTCAGGTCCTCGGCCATCTTTTTCGTCAGCGTGGTGACGAGCACGCGCTCATTGCGCGCCGATCTTGCGTTGATCTCGCCGACGAGATCATCGATCTGGTTTTCGACAGGGCGCACCTCGACCTTCGGGTCGAGTAAGCCCGTCGGGCGGATGACCTGCTCGACAATCTGGCCCGCGCGGTCCTTTTCATAGTCGCCGGGCGTGGCCGAAACGTAGATACGCTGGTGGACGCGCTGCTCAAATTCGTCGAATTTGAGCGGGCGGTTGTCAAACGCGCAGGGCAGGCGGAAGCCGTACTCGACAAGGCTCTCTTTGCGCGCGCGGTCGCCGTTGTACATCGCGCGCACCTGCGGCAGCGTGACGTGCGATTCATCCACAAAAAGCAGGAAATCCTTGGGGAAGTAGTCGATGAGCGTCAGCGGCGGCGAGCCGACGGGCCGCCCGCTGATGACGCGGGAATAGTTCTCGATGCCCGTGCAGTAGCCCAGCTCGCGCAGCATCTCGATATCGTAGCGCGTGCGCTGGCGGATGCGCTGGGCCTCGACGGCCTTGCCCTCGGCCAAAAACTGTGCCTCGCGCTCGTCGAGCTCCTTGTCGATCTCAACAATAGCGCGCTCCAATTTGTCCTTCGTCGTGACATAGTGCGACGCGGGATAGATGGCGATGTGTTGGAGCGTGCGCGTCACCTGACCGCTCACGGGGTTGAATTCGCTGATCCGGTCGATCTCGTCGCCGAAGAACTCGACGCGCACGGCCTTGTCGCGGTAGTACGCAGGGTAGAGCTCCACCGTGTCGCCGCGCACGCGGAAGCGGTTGCGCTCAAAGGCGACGTCGTTGCGCTCGTAGCGAATTTCGATGAGCCGCTTTAAGAGGAAGTCGCGCTCCATCGTCATGCCGGGGCGGAGCGAGATCATCAGCTTTTCAAAGTCCTCCGGCTCGCCGAGGCCGTAAATGCACGAGACGGACGAGACGACGATCACGTCGCGCCGCTCAAGCAGCGCGCAGGTGGCGCTAAGCCGCAGGCGGTCGATCTCCTCGTTCGTCGAGGCGTCCTTGGCGATATAGGTGTCGGTGTGGGGGATATAGGCCTCGGGCTGGTAATAGTCGTAGTACGAAACGAAGTATTCCACCGCGTTTTCGGGAAAAAACTCTTTGAACTCCGCGCACAGCTGCGCGGCGAGGGTCTTGTTGTGCGCCAGCACGAGTGTCGGCCGCTGGACCTTTTCGATGACGCTCGCCATCGTGAACGTCTTGCCCGAGCCCGTGACGCCGAGCAGCACCTGCTCGTCGAGGCCCATCTTCACGCCCTGCGCCAGCTTTTCGATGGCCTCAGGCTGGTCGCCCGTGGGCTTGAAGGGCGCGTGCAGCTTAAATTCCATATCCGTTTCCCTTTCTTTCGGGCAGAAGTCCGTTGTGCCGCAGGGAGACAAAGTCGTCGTCCGCGACGATGATGTGGTCGGCGAGCTCAACGCCCACGGTGCGCAGCGCGTCGAAGACCGACAGCGTCGTCGCGTTATCCGCGGGGGAGGGGAGCGCCACGCCGCTCGGGTGGTTGTGGGCGAGCAGCACGCTGCTCGCGCCGCACTTGAGCGCGTTTTCCACAATTTTGCGCATATTGAGCTGGACGCTCTCAGTGTCGCCCTCGGCGACCAAATGGCAAGCGAGGAGGCGGCCCTTGGCGTCAAGGCACGCTTCGTAGAGCTTTTCCTCCCGCTCGCCGAGAAAGAGGTCTAAAAAGTACGCGCCCGCCTGCTCGGTATCGCTGAGGATCGCCTCGTGCGCGCCGGAGGACGCGCGGATGCGGCGCATCAGCGGGAACATGAGAGAGATGAGCGTCGAGGCGTTCTCGCCGATGCCCTCGACCTCCTCAAGCGCCGCGCGATCGGCGGCAAACACCGCGTCGAGCGAGCCGAATTTTTCCATCAGCCGGTGCGCGATGGGGTTCGTATCCTGCCGCGGCACGGCGTAGTAAAGGAGAAGCTCAAGCACCTCGTGGTCGGCGAACGCATCGAGCCCGTGGGCGCGGAACTGCTCTTTTTTGCGCGAGCGATGTCCTTCGTGTACCGGCATGTGTGCTCTCCTTTCCGGGGTGTTTTTGCCGCAAAACGCGGCAGTCTTCTCCTATTTTTGTCTTAATATTGTATTTTATCACGGAGAGAAAAATCGTACAAGTGTTTTTTGAATTTTATCTCCCGCGGGGAGATGCGCAGGCAAAGGGGGAGGTTCTCTTTCAAAAGAGAACCTCCCCCTTTGAATCCCCCAAGAGAAAGGCAGGGGGCGTTTCGATTTCGCCCCCTGCACCCCCTAACGACCAAAAGGGAGGGGCGCAGCCCCTCCTTTTTGGATTATCCACCCCGTGCTTCTGACGGTGCGGCATTGCTGCGCTCGCCGCTTTGGGGTGCCGCTTTTTTAGCTTTCTGCTGGATCGCCATTGCCAATAGGTTCATCGGGGATGATGTCTTGTAAAATGACTTGCTCTTCTGCGTCTAACAAGGCTTTTTTCAGGACTTCGCGGGCAAGGATGCCTTTGCCCGCATCATAAAGGTCGATGGCCTCGCTCATATTTTGGACCATCAAATGATATAGTGTCTTATACGTCGTCATCTTCATCACCTCATTTGTAGTTTAGAACAGAATATCCAAAAATTCAATAGAATAATTTGTTCTACGTATACTGTGTTTGGTGATAAACGTGAAGAGATACCGGCGCATCCGCGATTTGCGGGAGGATGCCGATTTGACACAACGTCAGGTCGGCGAAGCGATCAACGTTCCGCAGCGCACATACGCATATTATGAAAGCGGCGAAAGAATGCTGCCGCCGCACGTTTTGTGCGCGCTCGCTGATTTTTATGGCGTCAGCGTCGATTATCTTCTGGAACGAACTGATAAAAAGAACGAAAACGACCGCTGACGCGGTCGTTTTTTCTATTAAAATGTGGCGAGCGCAGCAACGCCGCCTTGGCAGGCATCAGCAAGATCGTACAAATCCAAAGTAGACAGAAATTAGGCTGTACTTCTACAAGATGGGCAGAGCGACAGCGGATAATAGGAGCAAGCAAAATTGTATCGCAGCAAAAAACAGCAGACACCCGATTCCGCAGGCTGAGCAGCTCTTCAAGCCCAAACCTCGCAATGGCGGGGTCAAGGGGCAGAGCCCCTTGTGTTCTCTTGGGGGATTCAAAGGGCCATTCTCTCACGTGAGAGAATGGCCCCCTTATCCCGTGCAGCGCCTACGGCGCTGCTTCCCCGTGCCTTTGGCACAAAAAAGAGCTCCCTCTGCCGAGAGAACTCTTTTTCGTTATTTTTTAATACAGCTTTGCGCCGGCCGGAATGTGAGGATCCACCATCAGCAAATGCAACTTTTCTTCGCCGTTTTCGTGATGCACGGCGGAGATGAGCATACCGCAGGAGTCAATGCCCATCATCTTGCGCGGGGGCAGGTTGACGATGGCGATAGCGGTCTTGCCGACGAGCTCCTCGGGCTCGTAATACTCGTGGATGCCGGAGAGGATGATGCGATCCTCGCCTGTGCCGTCGTCGAGCACAAACTGCAGCAGCTTCTTGGACTTCTTCACCGCCTCGCACGCCTTGATCTTGACGGCGCGGAAGTCAGACTTGGAGAAGGTGTCAAAGTCGACCTGGTCAGCGAACAGCGGCTCGATCTCGACCTTGGAGAAGTCGATGACCTCCTCCTTCTTCACTTCGGCGGGAGCGGCTTCCGCCTTGTCGGCCTTCTTGGGCATGTCCAGCGGCTTCATCGTCGGGAAGAGGATGACGTCGCGGATGGAGTCGGTACCGCAGAGCATCATCGCGCAGCGGTCGATGCCGAAGCCCAGGCCGCCCGTCGGGGGCAGACCGTATTCGAGGGCCATGACGTAATCCTCGTCCATCATCTCGGCCTCGTCGTCGCCGTTGGCGCGCTTTTCGACCTGCGCCTTGAAGCGCTCGTACTGATCCATCGGGTCGTTGAGCTCAGTGAAAGCGTTGCCCATCTCGCAGCCGCAGACGAACATCTCGTAGCGCTCGGTGAGGTACGGGTCAGACGGGCTGCGCTTGGCAAGCGGGCTCACTTCGACGGGGTACATGGTGATGAACGTCGGCTGGACGAGGGTCTCCTCGACCTTCTGGTCGAAGGTCTCGTACAGGGCGTTGCCCCAGGTCTTGTCCACGCCGTCCATGTCGACGCCGACGCTCTTGGCGAGCGCGACGGCGGCCTCGGCGTCGCCCTCGATCGCCATAAAGTCCGCGCCGGTCACTTCCTTGACGGCGTCAGCCATCGTGACGCGCTTCCACGACGGGGTGAGGTCAATATCATGGCCGAGCCACTGGAGCTGATAGGTGCCGAGGATTTCCTTCGCGGCGCCGGAGAGGATGGCCTCGAGGATGTCCATCATGCCATCGAGGTTCGTGTAGGCCTGATAGAGCTCGCAGGTGGTGAATTCGGGGTTATGCTTGGTGTCCATACCCTCGTTGCGGAAGATGCGGCCGACCTCGTACACGCGCTCCATGCCGCCGACGATCAGGCGCTTTAAGTGCAGCTCGGTGGCGATGCGCATGTACATGTCGATATCGAGGGTATTGTGGTGCGTGATGAAGGGGCGCGCGTTCGCGCCGCCCGCGATGGGGCTCAAAACCGGCGTCTCGACCTCCATAAAGCCGATGGAGTCGAGGTAGCGGCGCAGATACGCGACAAACTTCGAACGAATTTCGAAGTTGCGCTTGGACTCGGGGTTGATGATCAGGTCCACATAGCGCTGACGGTAGCGCGCTTCCTTATCGGTCAGGCCGTGGTACTTCTCCGGCAGGGGACGCAGAGACTTACTGAGCAGCGTGATCTTCTTGGCGCGCACGCTCATCTCGCCGCGCTGGGTGCGGAACACCTCGCCCTCGACGCCGACGATATCGCCGATGTCGTACTTCTTGAAGCGGTTGTACTCCTCCTCATCCATTTCGTCCTTGCGGGCGTAGAGCTGGATGCGGCCGGACTTGTCCTGCAGATCGCAAAAGCTGACCTTGCCCATGCCGCGTTTGCTCATCAGGCGGCCCGCGACGCGGACCTCGCTGCCCTCAAGCGCGTCAAAGTTGTCCTTGATGTCCTGAGCGTGGTGCGTCACGTCGAAGCGCGTCTCCTTGAAGGGATCGCGGCCCTCGGCGCGCAGCGCTGCGAGCTTTTCGCGGCGGACCTTCAGGATCTCGCTGAGGTCCTGCTCGGGAGCGTTGGTCTGGATATTTTCTTCAGCCATGATATTTCTTTACTCCTACTCTATATAATACAGCTTAACGTTCGATCTTGACGATGCGGTAGACGATGGTGCCGACAGGGGCCTCCACCATGACCTCGTCGCCCTCTTTTGCGCCCATGAGCGCCTTGCCGAAGGGGGAATCCTCGGAGATGGCGCGGTGCATGGGGTCGGCCTCCTGCGAGCCGACGACCTTATACTCGGGCAGCTCGCGGCCGGACTTCACATCCTGCACGGTCACACGGCAGCCGATGCTGATGCCGTTCGTGCCCGCGTCGTTTTCGTCGACGATGACGGTGTGCAGCAGGATCTCCTCGACCTCAGCAATACGGGAGTACAGCTTGCCCTGCTCGTTTTTCGCTTCATCATATTCGCTGTTTTCGCTCAGGTCGCCGAAGCCGCGCGCCTCTTTGATGAGGTCCGCCACTTCCTTTTCACGCACGGTCTTGAGGTAGGTGAGCTCCTTTTGCAGCTCTTCCTTGCGCTCCGCGCTCATCTTGTACTCTTTTTTCATGTTCGCCATATTGAGATCGTTCCTTTCTTTCGCGCCCGCAAAATTGCGCGGCGCGCACACGAATACCATTTTAGCGAAATAATTATAGTGATTTTGCCCCGTGTTGTCAAGGTAAGTTTGCGTTTTCTCCCCCATCGGGCGGCATTTTCACATCTTTTACCCAAATTTCGTCCGCGCGGCGCGCAAGCGAGGCGTAGAGTGCGCAGATGAGCTGATCTTCATTCCAGATCATCGCTGCATCGCCCAGGTTTTCCGTCCCATAGGCGACAGAAACCGCACCGCTCCCCAGCGGCAGCACAAGGCCGTCGGGCAGCGGGAAATCGTCGAAGCAGACGCTCAGGTCGGCGGCGATCCTCTCGTCCGTCTGCAATGTATGGACACTCGCGCCGCAGTCCCAGCGCAGCGTGCGCGCAAGGCGCTCGCCATTCGGCGCGCAGAGTGCAAGATAGCGCACATCTTTAGAGAGCTCGCGCGCCGCCGCTTCGAGCGCCGCACTCTGTGAGGGTGCGCACAGCGCGATACG
>ERZ772884.1938-NODE-1938-length-12792-cov-14.798932_pt1 | contig 12792 bp, 10 predicted proteins | sample MGYA00580574_ERZ772884 | MGnify/ENA primary metagenome ERZ772884 (study PRJEB29015, sample SAMEA2737690) | human gut metagenome | biome: human gut; feature: human-associated habitat; material: faeces | place: China | collected 2012 ... | reverse complement strand
AGCTGCCGGAGCGGTGCTTAAGCCGCAAGGCGGGAATTGTGCGGTGTTGCCTTAGAAGTGAGGAAACGGAGAGAGTATAAGAGTGTTATGATTTTAATACGCGGCGCAAGCCACACCATAAACTCCTAACTCCTCCCTCCTAACTTCCAATTATTAACCAAGTTCTACTTGGGCATTGCTTCCGCATTTGGTCTTTTGGACCAGGATTTGTTTGGGGATGCGGTCCTGGAGGGTTTCGACGTGGCTGATGATGCCGACCAGCTTATCGGAACCGGCAAGAGCAGTCAGGGTGTCGATGGCTTTTTGCAGGGCGTCGGCGTCCAGCGTGCCAAAGCCTTCGTCCACAAACAGGGTATCCACGCTGATGCCGCCGGCACTTTCCTGGATGGTATCGCTGATGCCAAGAGCCAGGCTGAGCGCCGCCAAAAAGCTTTCGCCGCCGGAAAGGGAACCGACCGGGCGGGTCTTACCGGTGTAGGCATCGAACACATCCAGCTCCAGTGCGGTCTTGGCGGCAATATCGGCGCTCTGGCGGCGGCGCAGGGTATACTGGCCGCCCGTCATGCGGGTAAAACGACGGTTTGCGGCGGCGACCACGCCGTCAAAATAAAAGCTCTGCACATACTGTTCAAAGGGCAGCTTTTGCTTTTGGGTCAGGTTGCCGTTGATGGTCTTGCTCAGGTTATCCAGCATGGCGGCGTTGGCGCGGGCAGATTCTGCGGCGGTGATGGCTTTTTTTAGGTTGGTCAGGGCATCGCGGTTGGTATCCAGCCGGTGCAGGGCGGCCTGGTTTTGGTCGCGCAGGTTTTTGCGCTCAGCTTGCAGTGCAGTAAGGGCCTGCTGCTGGGCGGCAGGGTCCGGGCGGCTGGCGGTATCCCCAGCCTGTTCGGCCAGGGTTTGGGCGGCGCTTTGGGCCGCAGCAAGTTCTTTGGAAAAAGCATCGCGGCTTTTGGCGGCGGCATCCAGTGCGGCTTGCAGGGTGCGGCGCTGTTTTTGGGTCTCGGCGCGGGCGGCGGCCATAGCGGCGGCATCTGGCCAGGGCAGGTTTTTCTGCCCCTCGGCAAGGCGGGTCTGGGCTTCCGCGGCGGCTTTTTCGGCGTTGGCCTGTGCGGTGCGGGCCTGCTCCACAGCGTTTGCCTGGTCGGGGCGCTGGGCTTGCAGCTGGGCTTTTTGGCGGGTCAGCTTTTCCAGATCTTTTTTGCGGGATTCAGCATTTGCCATGCGGTCATGCATTTCGGCAAGGCCGCGGCGCAGGCTGTCATGTTGGGCCTGCAGGGCGGTTTGCAGCTCGTCTGGGGTCAGGGCATCGGCCTGCGGCCCGGTATAATACTGGCGGCGGCGCGCCAGAAAGGCGGCGGTACGCGCATACAGGGTATCCCGCTGGGTTTGGGCTGCGGCTTTGGCTTCCCCGGCTGCGGTGGAGGCTTTGGAAGCTTCCGCCGCAGCGCTCGCCGCTGCCTGCGCAGCTTTGTTGCAGGCGGCTTCGGTGACATGACTGGGGGCGGGGGCTGCCGGTGCTGGGTGGTGCAGAGCACCGCACACCGGGCAGGGGGTGCCATCCACCAGATCTTGCGCCAGAATCCCGGCGCGGGCGGCATTCAGGGCGCGCTGCATCTCGGCGCTGGAATGCTGGGCGGCATCGGCCTGCTGCTGCTTTTGCCGGTATTCATCGGCAGTGCGCTGCCAGTTGGCTTGCGCGATGTGCAGGCGGGGGATATCGTCCAACAGGGCTTGGCAGTCCTGCTGCTGGCTTTGGGCCAGCTCAATGGTTTTGCGGCAGCTTTCCAGCTCGGCGTTCGGTTCGCCGCAGGCCGTGATCTGCGGTTCCAGCTGGGCTAAGGCAGTATCGGTACTGCTTAGAGTTTTCTGGTCTTTTTCCAGCGCCGCGGCGGCCTGCTCGGCCTGGGCGCGGGCGGTTTTGGCGCTGGCTGCGGCGGTGCTCAACTCTTGATAGCGCGGCTCCCACTCCGCAAAGCGCTGCAGCTTGGCATCCAGCTTGGCAAGCTCTGGGCGGCGGGCTTCGGTCTTGTCCCACTCCGCATTCAAAGCGGGGGCCTGGGCAGTCAGCTCGGCGGCTTTGGCCTGGGCTTCATCCAGACTGCTCAGCAGTTTGGCACGGTTTTGGGCGGCTTCCACCGCGGCGGACTGCACTTCAATGCGGGCATCAAGGGTATCCAGTTGTTGGGATTGCTCCGCCGTCAGGGCGGTGTCCGCTTCGATCATCTCAGCGGCCCAGTCCAGCGCGGCGGGGGCACGGTAGGGGTCACGGCTGTCCTGCGCATCGGCAAGTTCGCCGGTGTGGGGGCTGCCGGGGGCAGGCTGTAAAGTGGCCAGCAGCTGCACAACGGTGTGGTTGGCAAGCTCGGCCTGGCGCAGAGCTTCCCCGGCTTTGGTGCGGGCGGCACTGCCAAGGCGCTGGTAGCTGGCGGTATCAAACACGCGGCGCAGAATTTCGGCTCGGTCGGCACTGGAAGCATTGAGCAGGCGGGCAAAATCATTCTGCGCGATCATCGAGATTTGGGCAAACTGGCGGGCGTCAATGCCCAGCAGGGCTGTCACCGCTGCAGTCACGGCTTTGGTACCGGTCACGGGAGCGTCCGGCTCCTGCGTTAAGGCGGCAGAGCCGGGAACTGTGGTCACGCCCTCGCCCCGGCGCTTGGCGCGGGTCTGCTCTGGGGTGCGGTTGACGGTATAAGTACGGCCGCGGTGGGTGAACTCCAGCTCCACAAAGGTGGTATCAGTGGGGATGGCATAGTCGCTGCGCAGCATGTCCGGTTCGCGGTAAGCGCCGGTGGTTTCGCCGTACAGGGCAAAGGTGATAGCGTCAAACAGCGCGGTTTTGCCCGCGCCGGTATCACCGCTGATCAGGAACAGGCCGCTGGAGCCAAAGCCGGACAAATCCAGTGTGCAGGTGCCGGCATAAGGGCCAAAGGCGCAAAGGGTCAGGCGTACAGGTTTCATAGTCCGGCCTCCTGGCGCAGCTGGGTCAGAGCTGCGGTTTCTTCGGGGGTAAGGGTGCGGCCGTGCATCTTTTCAAAAAAGCGGGCGAACAGCTCGTCAAAGCTCATGGTGCGCAGCTGGGCGGCCTGCTGGATGGCATCGCTGCCGGTATCCAGTGCGCCGCCGGGGGCGTAATCCAGCTTCATGGCGTTGGGGTAAGCGGCACGCAGCACGGCCATGGCGTCCGGACGGGGAACCGGGTCGGTCAGGGTGGCCCAGATGTAATCTTCGGCATCTGTTACGGTATCGGCGGCGGTCAGCTGATCCAGCGGGCCGGTGAGGTGGCGCATGGCGTGCAGCGGGCGCAGGGGCAAAGGCTCCGGTTCGGCTCCGTTGGCCCCGATATGAACCAGAACGGCGCTTTTCTGCGCGCCGCACTCATCCAGCGAATAGCACAGCGGGCTGCCCGCGTACCGCACAGTGGGGCAGCCGACCTGCTGCGGGCGGTGAATGTGGCCAAGGGCGGTGTACAGGTAGCCGGTAAAGCGGGCGGCATCCACGGCCTGAACCGTGCCGACGTTGACATCGGCGGCAACGCTCTCACTGCCGGAACAGGTGGGCAGACTGCCGCCGCCCAGCACCATCTGGTGGGCGATCAGAACCCGACGCTCCCCGGCGGTGGGCAGCGGGCCCAGCGCGGCGGCGATGGCGGAATCTTCATCCCGGATATCGGCATCCGGCAGGCAGTGACGCACGGTGGCGGGGCGGACAAAGGGCAGGAGGTCAAAGGTGAGCTCGCCGAATTCATCCTGCAAGATGACCCGGCGGGGGGCACTGGTGAACTGCCCGGCCAGATAGACCTGTTGGTTGGAAAGCAGCCCGGCGGCATAATCCAGCCGCTCGGCGCTGTCATGGTTGCCGGCAATGGCCAGCACCGGGATGTTCCGATGAGCAAGCTCGGTCAAAAACCAGTCCAGCAGCAAAACCGCGGCGGCAGGGGGCAGGGCGGTATCGTAAATATCCCCGGCCAGCGCCACCGCCTGCACATTGTGGGCAGTGCACAGGTCAAGGACCTGCTCTAAGATATAGCGCTGGTCCGGCAGCAGGTCAAAGCCATTGACCCGCTTGCCGAGGTGAAGATCGGCGAGGTGGAGAAGATTCAAAGGTGGCACCCCCTTGAAAGTTAGGAGTTAGGAGGGAGGAATGAGAAATTAGGAATTGGAGATGAGGATAAGTTTGAAATTTGGGGTGAATGGTAAATTTGTGGGGTAGGGCGGGGTGAACCTGACCAAGTCGGGAGCCTGACGTAAATTCTGATTATTTTTAGGCCCTGCGTGGGGAGCCACCCCTCAGTCCGCTGTGCGGACAGCTCCCCTCCAGGGGAGCCAAAATATACGGCGGGCTTCTGTATGAATTTGTTGTGGCATCCACCATAAAATCGCGGAACGGTCAAGACCGTTCCCTACAGATTGTTTTATAATGCGCAATCGTCATTTTGTATGCATCCCACCCGTAGGGGCGCACATTGTGCGCCCGTTGCTTTGTGGGGAATAGCGTGGTGGAATATACGGCAAACACTCTATAATTTTTACGTCCGTCAGGATGAACTCCCGCCCTATGCTCGGCCCATGAAAGGGTTTCGCCCAGCCTTTTTTCAAAAAGGCTGGATGGTCAGCGCCAGAGTTTTTCCCAGGTGGTGATATCGAGAGTAATGCCGGGCAGGACTTCCATGGGGACGGTCTCGCTTTTGCGGAAGCGGCACTTTTTGCAGAACCCTTCAGCTTTCAGGTCCTTGGCCCATACCCGCAGATATAGGCGGCTGCGGCCATCGCCTTCGGCCAGTTTTTGGGCATAGGCCACAATGCTGCGGCCAATGCCCTGGCCGCGGGCTTTTTCCAAAAGGAACAGGCGGGACAGGCACATGGCCCCCGTGGGGGTAAGATCCAGCGCAAAATAGCCGACTGGATCGCTGCCCAGATAGATCATGAAATAATTCACAGTTCCGCTGTGGATCTCGTCATCCGTCAGGATATCACTCTGGTACTTTTCCGCCAGGGCGCGGGCTACTTTTGGGGTCAGCTTGGTGTAATGCTGAACAAAAATTTCTTCCGCCAGCTGGCTGATCTGCTCAATATAGCGGGTTTTGGTCACTTGCTTGTAGGTGGGTTTCATGGGGAACCTCCGTAATGTATGGTTATTCAACGGTAACGCTGGCGCGGGCGGGCAGGCAGGCGGCCCAATCGCCCTGTTTGGTCAGTACGCCAAAGGATTCACAGGTGTGGTCCGGACAGGGGCTTTCCACAAAGCGGATGCCGCCGTTTTCCACAACCAGATGAATGGTGTAATAGCCGGTATCAATATCATAGCGATGGTCGGTGTCCAGCGGGATGCGCAGCTGGGTGCTGTCATCGCCATAGGTCAGCACGGCAACCAGACCGGACCCGGCAGCCGGATGGCCGAAACAGAGCCACAGCACCCCGGCGGCCAGCAGAATGATGATGGCAAACAAAATGTTCAGACGGGTAGATTTTTTCAAGGGGAAAACCTCATTTAATCAGGGTCAAAATTCAAGGTCAGCCGCATGCCGTCAACCCCGGCGGCTGCGGTGGGGAACGCCTGCTGCGCGGCGGCAAGGCCGGGGGCAAGGTCCGTTACGGCGGCGCTGTAATGGGTCAGCCACAGGCGGCACACGTTGGCTTCGGCGGCAAGGACCCCCGTTTCGCGGCAGGTGGAATGGCCGTATAACTTCGCTTTGGGCAGGTCGGCGTCATCGGCATAGGTGGAATCCATCAACAAAAGATCGGCATCCTGTGCAGCGCGGCGCAGCGCAGCGCAGGGGCGGGTGTCGGTCGCATAGACAACTTTCAGCCCGCGGCGCGGCGGGCCGAGAACCTGGGACGGCAGGAAGCCGCCCACCGGCTGGCCGCTTTGCAGGGTGGACCAGTAACGCACGGGGATGCCCGCCGCCTTTGCCCGCTGGGGATCAAACTTGCCCGCCCGCGGCAGGGTGAACGCATATCCGCAGCAGGGTACCCGGTGCTTGAGGGGGAACGCCTGCACGCACCCGGCGGGCACTTCAAACTCGCCTTTGCAGTCCGGCAGTTCTTTCAGCCGTAGTTCGAACGGCAGCGGTCCGGCCACGGCGTAAAAGGTGCGCACCACATCCGTCAAACCCGGCGGCCCAGCCATGACGAGGGGGGCAGTGCGGCCCTGGGCGGCCATCGTCTGCCAGATGCCGGGCAGGCCGAAAATGTGGTCCCCGTGGTAATGAGTCAGCAGAATGGCGTCCATGCGGAAAATACTGACCCCGGCCCGGCGCGCGGCAGTCTGGGTGCCCTCGCCGCAGTCCAGCAGCAGGTTGGAGCCGCCCACCGTGATGCAGGCAGCCGCCAGGGCGCGCTCCGGCAGGGGCTGTGTGCCGCCGGTGCCAAGCAGAATGATATCCAGCATGGCCAGAACCTCCGATAGACTTAATATAAAATGTATTTCTTGCAAGATTTGATAAACAAATCATATAACTTGTGGGGCGGTGGCTGTAGAAGGCATACACCCCCCAACTTATCATACTGCTAACAGTATACCACAACATGCCAAGCGGGAAAACCGGAAAATTTTAAACGGGGGACAGCACAAAATGTTGAAAATTTCACACCTGCCGCGTATTATGATAAGAATGAAGCGAAAGGGGAAGGCGGCCGATTTTCAGATATCTCCCAGCGGGGCAAAAAGATGCACCTTTACCTTATAGGGAGCGTAGGGGCACAAAGTGCGTCTGCAGAGCGTTTGCTAGTATCCCGAAAGCAAAATATCCGGCAAGGCCCGACATCCGGGACGATGCAAGCATCGTCCCCTACAGATTGCATTTAGGTTCGTATCGAAAATATATATCGCTCCGAGAGAGAACACTGTGATCTAAAATTGTACTTCGTGCGATGTTCGTTATTACAGAAAGCTTTTTGGCAGGATAAGGCGCATTTTAAGATGTATGCACCACTGCCGCAGAAAGGAATGGAAACCGGTATGAAAAAGTTCAGGATTTGGATTTTGGCCGCGCTGGCAGCAGCGCTTTGCCTGTTGTGTGGGTGCAGTGCAGAAGATTTTGCCCTGCCGCATGAAGTGCAGCTTGCCGTTGGCCAGCAGTGCGCGCTGGCCGGGGAGCTGCGGTTTACCGGCAGCCTTTCCGATATTACGCCGCAGGACCGGGCAGAGTTTGCCCAAGCTGTGACCGATGCAGTGGTACATATTGCTTCGACTGACCCCAGTGTGGCCGCAGTAGACCAGGACGGCAACGTGACCGCTGTGACCCCCGGCACGGCAACCGTGTTGGTAAGCTGTGTGGACCTGGATTTTTATGCCGAAGTGAACATTAATGTTGTGGAAACCGCCACGCCGGAAAGCGCAGCCCTCGCGACCCCGGAGACTGCTGCCCAGTCGACCCCGGAAACAGCCACGCCGGAGAGCGCTGAACCCGCAACGCCTGAAACTGCTGCTACTCCAGAGACCGCTATCCTGGAAACGGCTACCCCCGAAAGTGCAGCTCCGGCAACACCGGAAAGCGCCGCCACACCCGAAACAGCAAAAACGGCCACGCCGGAAACTGCGGCCCCGCCCAAAATGCCAAGAGCAACCGAAGCTCCAGCTGCAACCCGGGAAGAAACAACGGCTGCTGACGAAAAAACAAGAGAACCGTTCCGCGAATTTTTGAAGAAAGCAGGCAGCACCGTGGCAAACTTTTTTGGCGGGTTGTTCGATAAGAGCAAGACCACGGGATGATGCCTGACCGTGAGGATCCGCCCAAAAGCAAAGAAAAAACGGAAAGATAAACAAAAAGTATTACACTTGCCAAAATTGAAAAAATGTGTTAAAATAACACTATAATTTTATAGCAATATGACAGATGGCAAGTCCACAAAGGAGGCAGTGTCGTTGAAAATCTATGAATCCGCAGAGGATTACCTGGAAAAGATCCTGATGCTGACAGAACGCAACGGGGAAGTCCGCTCCATCGACATCGCTACCGAGATGGGCGTTACCAAGCCGAGCGTGAGCATTGCAATGAAAAATCTGCGTCAGGCCGGTTATATTTCGATGGATGGTGCTGGGTATATCACCCTGGAGCCGCCGGGACTGGAAATTGCCACCCGGATTTATGGCCGCCACAAAAAGCTGACCCGCTTTTTTGTTGCACTGGGTGTGGACCCTACCGTTGCTTCCCACGATGCCTGCAAGATCGAGCATGATCTGAGCGCAGAAACCTTTGAAAAGCTGGTGGCTTTTGCCGAAAGCCAGCATATGCTGAAGGAATCCTGAGTTTTTTATAAGAATCATGATGCCCCGGACGAGAAACGTTTCTCGTCCGGGGCATTTTTGCTGCAGTGTGCGCGCTGTATGTGATATAGAGCCAAATAAAATCCGCCTCGGCAAAAAACTCTGCCGGGGCGGTAATAGAATCATGCGGGATTGCTTCAGCTTTCCGCAACACCAAAGAAGAACTTGTTCAGGCGGTACTTGTTTTCTTCATACAGGCCAATGTGCTTGAACAGATCCTTGTAATAGGTGGTCAGCTCAAACCGAGTGGTCAGCACATCAAAGGGGTTCAGGTGGTGCACGGCGCTGTCTGGGTTTTGCACATAGTTGTAAATGGGGGTGGAAAGCGCATAGAACTGCTGGGCGTAGCGGATAAAGCTTAGATTGAAATACAGGTCCTCGCTGTAGTCCAGTTCCTCATTGCAGCGCACATCGGGGTGCTCACGCACAATGTCGGCGCGGTAGAGCTTGTTCCACATCACGCCGTAATAAAAGCTGGCGGGCTCCTGCATCAGGCCACAGGCAAATGCGTCTTTATTCAGGGGGCCTTCCATCAAAAAGCCGAAAGTCTGCACCCGGTGCTGCGGATCCAGGATGGGGTCCAGCACACGCTCCACCACGGTATCCCGCATGGTTTTTGGCAGGCTGACCGGCGGTTCAATGCGGTTGTAGTGGGCGATCACCATATCGGCGTGGCTGGCTTCCGCTTTCTGTACCAGCAGCTCGGTGGCATAGGGCTGGATGAAATCATCCGCATCCACAAACTGAAAGTATTTGCCGTGGGCTTCCTGCATGCCAAGGTTGCGGGTGGCGGAAACTCCGCTGTTGTTTTTGTCGATCACCACAATGCGGCGGTCAATACCGGCATAGCTCTGGCAGACGGCATAGCTGACATCCTTGCTGCCATCGTTGAGCAGAATGATCTCCAAATTCCGGTAGGTCTGGCGGCGGATGCTCTCAATACAGCGGGCAATATGGTCTGCTGCGTTGTAAACAGGAACAATAATGCTGACTAGCGGCTGGCTCTGCGGTTCGGTGGGCATGGCGGGCCTCCTTATATAAAAACGGTTAGGTTGTTGCCTTTACTATAACGCAGAACCCGCAATTTTGCAATAACACAAATACCGCAGGCTGTGCCCCGGAACATTTTGGTGTTGCGGTTCGGCCTGCGGTATGGTTTTGCTGGCTTTATTTGTCCTTTAGGACGTCGATTTCGTCCAGCTCCACAGCGGGCACATAGTAAGCAGAAAAGGTGTGCAGCGTCTGGTCGACATCATCGCCGTCGCCCAGGGCAGCGGGGCCTTCATCAATCGTGTATTCCCACATGGGCAGGTAGTAGGCGGCGCTCCCCTGTACATAGGTCAGGCGCAGGTTGGCAAGGCACTCCGGCTCTGCGGCGGGGTCAACCGCTTCCGCCGTGTAGCTGTCGGTCAAAAACTCTCCGTTGGCCAGCCGCTTGTCAGCCTCGGCGCGGGAAACGCTGGTGTATTCGCCCAGGGGCTCCACGGTGCGGTCCGTTTCATGCAGGCTCAACAGATTGCCGTCGGTATCTACGCTGACCAGCAAGTAATGGAAAGAATCCGCCGCGAACTTGACAAAGAGGGAAGATGGCTGACCGTAGATCGTGCTGTCGCCTCCATCCGTCACATCGGTATATTCACCGCCAAGCAGAGAGGTAAAGAGGGAACCGTATTTCTCTTGCAGGTCGGCGGCAATCACGCGCTCTTCCGCAAGGGTGGCAAAGGTCTTCACCTCGGCAAAGCTGTTGCAGACCACACTGGTGCGCAGGTCGTTGGAGACGGTGATTGTCAGCCCACCTGGCCAGTCGCTTTCGGGGATGTTCAGCTGCAGCTGTGCGGCATCAGAGAGATAATTCAGCACGGAAGAATCTGCATCCCACCCCTTCTGCTCGGCGGATTCCTTTATATCAGATACTGTTTTGGAGATGGTATCGGCGCTGTCCCTGCTGAACGTGGCGGTGTCAGCCAGTGTGGTATCCAGCCCAAGAGCATCCAGCACCGTGCGAAGACGGGCTTTCATGGCATCGGTATTGTCGGCGGCATCCAGCAGGCTGTTGCGGTAGACCGGCAGGCTGGCAGGGAGAACAACATCCGCGGAACTGCCTAAAATTAGACTTTCGCCGAAATACAGCTCATCGGCACTGTGGGCCAGCAGGGAAGAACTGCCGGAAGCGCCGCTGCCAAGCAAAATATCGCTCAGAGCCTGCAAGGGGCTGCTGTCCTGCATCGCGGATTTCAGGGAGGAGGACAACGGGGCATCGGCAACGCTGCCTGCGGCGGCATCTGGTTCACTGCCCTCCATGCTGAATGCGCTGAAGGTATCGGGACTGTTGGATTCCTCATAGGCGGGGGCGCTTTCGTTCAGATCAGCGGTCTCGGCGGCCTGGCTGACCCCGGCGGAACGGTCCTGACTGACCATCGCCGCCCCTAACAGAACAAGACAAAAACAAGCTGCTGCCGGAACAAAATGCCGGAATTGCAACGGAATGGTGTGCTTTACGGGGGTTTTGTTGGCAGATTCAATCAAATCATCATCAATTTGCCCGATCGCGCGGAATAAATCGCGGGAGCTCACAGGCAGACACCTTCTTTCTCTAAGTAGGCTTTCAGTTTGGTGCGCATCCGGTGCAGGGTAACGCGCACCTTGCTTTCGCCAATACCGTAGCGCTTGGCAATGTCGGCGGTGGCGTCGCAGTACCAGTACCGCCGAATAAAGATGTTGCGTGCCTGCTCCGGCTGGCTGCGCAGAAACGCGCTGATGGAGCGGGCTGTTTCAGCGCTTTCTACCTCCTGCGCGGTGTGGTCTCCGGCGGGCAGGCAAAATTCCAGCTCTTCCAGCACGGTTTCGGTCTGGCCGCCGCCGCGCTTTTTGGCATTTTGCCGCTCCCGCAGGTCCAGTGCCAGGTTGCGGGTAATGCGCCCCAGGTAGGGTGCAAGCTTGTCCGGCCGGTTTTGCGGCATGCTGTTCCAGGCGGCCATCCAGGTGTCATTTTCGCATTCTTCGGCGTCTTCCTGGCTGCCCAGCAGGTTCATGGCAATCTTGCGGCAATAGGCGCCAAACTTTTGTGCGGTCTGTGCAATGGCCTGCTCGTCCCGTGCCCAGTACAGCGTAACAATGTCGGCATCAGTCATTGCGGCACACCTCGCTTTCCTCTTACTATTTATATAATAGGGGAATCACCCCCAAATGTTACAGGCAGAAAAGTAAAAAACGCACCCCGGCGGGCAGGATGCGGCAAACAATACAAATCAGAGCATATGTTTTTTGTGCAGTACCCAGGCAGCGATCCCACAAATAGCAAGCGTAAGCAAGCAGACAATGACAAATCCATAATCAGAACCGGAAAACGGCATGCCGTCAATGTCCACGTTCATGCCATACAAACCGGAAATAACGGTCGGGACAGCCATCAACAGGGTAACGGAAGTCAGGTACTTCATCGCATTGTTCAGGCGGTTATCCAAAATTGAGCTGAACAGCTCGCGGGTGCCCTTGATATCATCGCGGTAGATGCTGGTCATCTCAATGGCCTGCCGAATCTCAACGATTACATCGTCCAGTAGTTCCATGTCATCAGGGTACTGTTCCAGCCGCTTGTAGCGGGTCAACCGGTCCAAAACCGTGCTGTTGGCACGCAGTGAGGTTGCGAAATATACCAGGGTGGATTCCAACCCATGCAGCTCCATCAAGTCACTATCGCGCAGGGTACCGGTCAGGTTTTTCTCAATTTCCTGGCGGCGGCGGTCGATCAGGCGCAGCTCCTGCTGGTACATCGTGGCGGCGCGGTACAGAATCTGGTACACAAAGCGCATCTTCTTTTTAGTAGAAAAGCCGCGCACCCGGCAGGAAGCGAAATCAGACAATACGGGGGTATCTACGGAGCAAACCGTGGTGATGGTGGTCTGGGTCAACAGAATACCAAGGGGAATGGTGGTGTATACGCCCTCGGCGGCGCCGTCTACCTTTAAGGGTATATCCACAATGATGACGGTATAACCATCTTCCAGGCTGATACGCGCAGATTCTTCCGGGTCAAGGGCGGCCTGCACATCAGCGGGCTCAATATCTAAGGTGGCGGCAACCTCGCGGATCTCATCCTGGCTGGGGGCAGTCAGGCAGATCCATGTGCCTTCCTCAATTTCGTCTGCGCGGGTTAAGCGCCGGTTGACGGTTTCGTATATCGCCAGCATGGAAAGATCACCATCATTTCTTTGTTAAATCACAGATTTTAGTATACTTGCTTTGGACCCAAAGCGCAAGTATGGAAGATAAATGATTTGGGAAAGATGGGGAAGCAGGGGATGGAGAAAGCTATTTGTATTATAGGAAGATGTGGGGGAAAAGGATAAAAAACGGGGACAAAAAGAAAATGAATAGAGAAACCACGTTAAAGCGTCCATATGCACCCTGCCCAAAAATAAATCGAAAAAATTATGAAGAAAATCGAAAAAAGGTGTTGACAATGGTTGAAAGTGTGGTATTATAAATAAGCTGTCGCGCAAGACAGCAGCTCTTCAAAAGCCA
>ERZ772884.1937-NODE-1937-length-12793-cov-2.833412_pt1 | contig 12793 bp, 10 predicted proteins | sample MGYA00580574_ERZ772884 | MGnify/ENA primary metagenome ERZ772884 (study PRJEB29015, sample SAMEA2737690) | human gut metagenome | biome: human gut; feature: human-associated habitat; material: faeces | place: China | collected 2012 ... | reverse complement strand
CTCCTTGCATACTACGGTAATATCCGCTTTCTTTTCAATATGATACTCCAGTACCTTGCCGTAATCCAATTTATAGACACAGTCGCCGCCTGCAATGACCACATACGGCTCATGGCTCTTCTTTAAGAAATCGAGGTTCTGATACAGCGCATCTGCGGTACCGCGGTACCAGTCGCTGCTCTCTGCCGTGATCGTCGGTGTGAATACATACATGCCGCCCTGCTTACGTCCGAAATCCCACCACTTGGAAGAACTCAAGTGCTCATTCAGGGAACGGGAGTTGTACTGCGTCAGTACCGCCACACTCTGGATGTGGGAATTGCTCATATTGCTCAGAGCAAAATCGACACTGCGGTAGCTGCCTGCGATAGGCATCGCTGCGATGGCTCTCTTATTGGATAATTCTCTCATTCTCTTGCTGTTGCCGCCAGCTAAAACAATCCCGATCGCTCTCATTGTATTCCACCTGCCTTTATGATATAATCGCCGCTCTCCAGCTCGCCGCCGTGATAATCTTCTGCCGTCGTCACGCCGGAAATCGCTGTGTTCCGTCCTATCTTCACTCCATCCGGTATCACGGAGCGCTCTCCGATCGTTACCAGATCGAACTGATATACCTTCTTGTCGTACTTGCTCTCGGCATATTCTCCGACGCCGACCTCGGCATTCTCACCGATGGTAACGTCCTCCGCCACGATCGCCTTATCCACAACCGTGCCAGCGCCGATCGTCGTGCCCTTCATGATGATCGAATCACGGATCACCGCACCTTCTCCGATCGTAACGCCTGCTCCGATGACCGAGTTAATGACTTCGCCGTATACCTCGGTGCCCTCGCCGATGATACTGCGCTCTATCTTAGACTGCTCCGATATAAATTGTGGGGGAATAATATCGCTCTTCGTGTAAATCTTCCAGTATTCTTCATACAGGTTGAACTCCGGAATGATGTCGATCAGTTCCATGTTTGCCTCCCAGTAGGAGCCAAGGGTTCCGACATCTTTCCAGTAGCCGTTGTACTCGTATGCGAAGATACGTTTTCCAGCTGCATGGCAATACGGGATAATGTGCTTTCCAAAGTCACATCCAGGCTCGTCCGAGAGCTTGATGAGCGCTTCCTTGAGCACCTTCCAGCTGAATATGTAAATACCCATGGAAGCTAAATTGCTGCGCGGATTCGCCGGTTTCTCCTCAAACTCCGTAATGCGGTTGTTGTCATCGGTTATAACGATACCGAAACGGCTTGCCTCCTCCATCGGAACCTGCATCGCCGCGATCGTCACATCCGCATTGTTTGCTTTGTGGTATTCCAGCATTACCTCGTAGTCCATCTTGTAGATGTGGTCGCCGGACAAAATCAGCACATACTCTGGATTGTACGTTTCCATGTATTCCAGATTCTGGTAGATCGCGTTCGCCGTACCGGTGTACCAATCGCTTCCTTTGCTCCGCTCATACGGCGGAAGTACCGTCACACCACCTACGTTGCGGTCCAGATCCCACGGAATACCGATTCCAATATGTGCCGCAGCGGCTGATACTGGGTCAGAACGCCTACCGTGTCCACTCCCGAATTGATACAGTTACTTAACGGAAAATCGATGATTCGATACTTTCCTCCGAAAGAAACCGCAGGTTTTGCTACTTTTTGAGTTAAGACACCCAGACGACTGCCCTGTCCGCCTGCTAACAGCATAGCTATCATTTCCTTTTTAATCACGATATCACCCCTCGATGCTCACATATAATGTGTATTTTAAACCTGTTTTTATTATAACATACTTCACGAAAATAGTGAACAAATTTTTAATAGAATTTGTCCCAATTTTGTACATTTTCCGACATTTTTCGTTCCTTTTACATAATATTTTCGTAATTCCGGGATGTGGAATCTACCTTTGATTTTCCCATGGATAACCCCGCGCTTCGCTTGGATATGCAGATGCAGTATTAAGTTCCCGTCATTTTGCTGCCCAGTGAAAAAGACTGATAATTTTTTCCTTCTATCCCCCCAGATTTTCCCTCCGTCCCTTGAATCTACAAGAAAAATACAGTATAATGAAAGTTAAACACGGTCTGCACACTGCAGGGCAGTCCGCATGAGAAAGTTTATTTTGCAAAATAAGGAGTTTACTGAGATGAATTTAACCACTGTAAGAGAAATTTACCGTTCCAGAGAGACGTATCTGGACAAAGAAGTTCAGATCGGCGGCTGGGTACGAAGCGTGCGCGGTTCCAAGAACTTTGGCTTCATCGTTGTGAGCGATGGCAGCTACTTTGAGACGCTTCAGGTTGTTTACCATGATACAATGCCGAACTTTGCGGAGATCTCCAAGTTAAACGTAGGCGCATCCATTATCGTAAAAGGTACCCTGGTTGCGACCCCGGAGGCAAAGCAGCCGTTCGAGATTCAGGCGACCGAGGTAGCCGTTGAGGGACCGTCCGCTTCGGATTATCCGCTTCAGAAGAAACGCCACAGCCTTGAGTATCTGCGTACCATCTCCCACCTGCGTCCGAGAACCAACACCTTCCAGGCTGTGTTCCGTGTACGTTCCCTGGCAGCTTACGCGATCCATCAGTATTTCCAGGAGCGCGATTTCGTGTATGTCCACACTCCACTGATTACCGCAAGTGACTGCGAGGGCGCCGGTGAGATGTTCCAGGTTACCACGATGGATCTGAACAATGTTCCGAAAAAGGATGACGGCACGGTTGACTACTCCCAGGATTTCTTCGGAAAACCGACCAACTTAACCGTCAGCGGTCAGTTAAACGGCGAGACCTACGCGATGGCATTCCGCAATATCTACACCTTCGGACCGACCTTCCGCGCAGAGAACTCCAACACGACCCGTCATGCAGCTGAGTTCTGGATGATCGAGCCGGAGATGGCATTTGCGGATCTGAACGACAACATGGAAGTTGCCGAGGATATGTTAAAATATGTCATCCGCTACATCTTAGAGCACGCACCGGAAGAGATGAATTTCTTCAACCAGTTCATCGACAAGGGACTCCTTGACCGCTTAAACCACGTATTAAATTCCGAGTTCGGTCATGTAACCTACACCGAGGCTGTCCGCATCCTCGAAGAGCACAACGACGAATTCGACTACAAGGTATTCTGGGGCTGTGACTTACAGACCGAGCATGAGCGCTACTTAACCGAGAAGATCTTCCAGAAACCGGTCTTCGTTACCGATTATCCGAAGGAGATCAAGGCATTCTACATGAAGATGAACGAGGACGGCAAGACCGTTGCAGCGATGGACTGTCTCGTACCGGGCATCGGCGAGATCATCGGCGGCAGCCAGAGAGAGGACAACTTAGAGAAGTTAGAGGCGCGTATGGACGAGCTTGGACTCAAAAAGGAGGACTACGGTTTCTATCTGGATCTGCGTAAATACGGTTCCGCAAGACACTCCGGATTTGGTCTTGGATTCGAGCGCTGCGTGATGTACTTAACCGGCGTTTCCAACATCCGTGATGTCATCCCGTTCCCGAGAACCGTAAACAACTGTGAACTGTAAACAATAAGCAACTATGGGGCTGTCGCAAATACTGGAATCTGCTTTCTGCTATTTGCAGCAGTCCCTTTTCTATTATTATTTTAATATGTACATACGGAGTGACAGACTCCTGAAAGGGGGAGAGAATGTGAAATTTATCCATACCGGCGATATCCACTGGGGCATGTCCCCGGACAGCGACAAGCCTTGGAGCCGGGAGCGCAGCCGCGATATCCGCGATACGTTTACCGCCATCATCGCCAAGGCAAAGGAGCTGCGCGTGGACTGCCTGTTCATCGCGGGGGATCTGTTCCACCGCCAGCCGCTGCTGCGCGATCTGAAAGAGGTCAATTACCTGTTTTCCACGATCCCGCAGACACAGGTTATCATCATCGCGGGCAATCACGACCGGATCCGCAAAAATTCAGCCGTTTTAAGCTTTTCCTGGGCTTCCAACGTGACGTTTCTGGAAAGTGAGGATGTCTCATCCGTCTATTTTGAGGATATCAACACCGAGGTGACCGGCTTTTCTTACTATACTGCGGAGATCCCGGAGCCGCGCCTCGATGCTCTTGAAGCGCCGGAGGATGGAAAAATCCACATTCTGCTGGGGCACGGCGGCGACGCGAACCACGTCCCGATCGACCGGGCGGCGCTGGCTTCCTCCGGATTTTCATATATCGCACTGGGGCACATCCACAGGCCAGAGATCCTACTGGACAAAAAGATGGCATACTGTGGTTCCCCGGAGCCGCTTGATAAGACCGAGACCGGCAGGCACGGCATCCTTTACGGCGAGATCGACCCGGAAAGCGGTCAGGTAACGACACTGGACTTTATTCCGATGGCGAAGCTCCGCTACATCCCGCTCATCGTCCGCGTCACGCCGGATACGACCAACACGGAGCTGTACTTAAAAATCGCCCATGAGATCGAACAGCGCGGCAATGACAATATTTTCCGCTTCAAGGTGCAGGGCATGCGCGATCCCGATATTTCCTTCGATCTGGACGCCTTAAAGCTGCGTTTCCGCATCGCGGATATCATCGATGAGACGGAACCGCAATACGATTTTTCCGCCCTGTTTGCCGAGCATCCAAGCGATATGATCGGCTTTTACATCCAGGCACTGAAAAAACCGGACATGAGTCCGGTGGAGAAAAAGGCGCTGTTTTACGGCATCCACGCCCTGCTTCTCACCACCGATGAAAGGAGTTAGCTTCCATGCGTTTTCTTGATCTTTATATCAGTGGGTTTGGAAAATTTCATGACACAGCCGTCTCCTTTGAGGACGGGTTAAACGTCATTTACGGTAAAAATGAAGCTGGCAAATCCACGATCCACACCTTTATCCGCGGCATGCTCTTCGGCATCGAGCGTCAGAGGGGGCGCGCCGCCAGAAACGACATCTACAGCAAATATGAGCCGTGGGAAAACAGCGGCACCTACGAGGGGCAGCTCCGGCTTGAATCTGACGACGGCACCATTTACCGGATCGAGCGCTCGTTCCAGAAAAATAAGAAGGAATTTACCGTCATCAACGAGACGACCGGACGCGAGGAACCGGACGGCCGCGCCGTTTTGCAGGAAATTTTGGGCGGCATGAGTGAAACCATGTACAACAACACCATCAGCATCAGCCAGTTAAAGAGTGCGACCGATGAAGGCATGGTTTCAGAACTGAAAAACTATATTGCTAACATGAATACCTCTGGCAATATGGCGCTCAATATCACTAAGGCAACCGCCTATCTGAAAAATCAGCGCAAACAATTTGAATCCCAGTTAAGCCCGGAGGCTTCGGTCAACTATACCTCCCTTCTTAGCGAGATCCGCGCGCTGGAACGCGAGCTTTCTTCGCCAAAATATGAGAATCAGTTACAGGAATACTCAAAGCTGCGTGACTCGGTTCGAAATGAACTGGAACATCAGAAAATAGAAAAAGAAGATTTATCCGACCGGCTGCAGAAGAGCCGTCAGGTACTGGATGAGTTTTCCTTTACGGACGAGGCGTCCATCGAGGCGTACCGCAGTCAGGCTGAAACACTCTACCAGGACTATCAGCATGCACAGGCGTCTTCCTCCAGCAAGGGATCCCGGTTTTTCCAGGTGTTTTTCTTTGTCGCAGCAGCAATTTGCGCTATCTGCGCGGCATACTGCGGATATCTGGCGTTCTTCCCGCTTCCGTCCCCATGGCTGGGAGCTGGTCCCACCGCCCTCATCTTTGGAGGCGCCGCCCTTGTGCTTCTCATGCTGGGAATCTGCGTCACACGGCACCGGAGCCGCCGCAGGCAGGAGGCGGAGAAAAGTGCCTCTGTTTTATCGGAGATTTTGCGCCGCCACCTGGGCGAATCCGAGATTTCGGATGAATCCATGAAGCTTTTATCCCAGCGGTTGGACCGCTTCATCACGCTCTGCCACGCCGTTACAAACTCGGAGGATTCACTGGTAAAACGTTCCGAACAGATCTCGGCGCTGATGGCAAAGCAGAATGACTGCAGCCTTGTCATCGAGGAACAACAGCGCGTCCAGTGGGAGTTAGAGAAAAAGCTGGAGCACCTATCCGCCTGCAAAGACCGGGCAGCGGCGCTCAAACACATTTTAAATGAAAATGAGCGCATCCATCAGGAGATCGCCTCCGTGGATCTGGCGCTTGATACCTTAAAAGAGCTTTCCACCACCATCCGGGATTCTTTCGGCCTGTACTTAAATAAGACTGCGTCCGACCTGATCGCCGGAATTACCGGCGGAATTTATTCCAGCATCAGCATCGATGAGAACTTGAATGCGTTTTTAAATACCCGCCGGAAGCTGATCCCGCTTGAACAGGTCAGCAGCGGCACCGCCGACCAGATCTATCTGGCGCTGCGCCTCGCCGCCGCCCACTTTATCCAGGGCGATGCAGACCGGCTGCCGCTCATCTTTGACGACAGCTTCGTCCTCTACGACGACGAGCGCCTGAGAACCGTCCTCAAATGGCTGCCAACCGCCTATTCCGGGCAGATTCTTGTATTTACTTGTCATGAGAGGGAGATGCGGGTGCTGAAGGAAGAAGGAGCTGCGGTGCATGAAGTGCGGTTGTAGGACTCTTTTCGTACATAACCGTGACATTGCCTGTTTCCTATGACATTAAAAAGAACGCCATTTTCTGACATGTATTGGTCCGGAAATGACGTTCTTTTTGTTTCTATTTTAAAGGTCTATTTTTAGTCCCGTATTCCCGCCCGATACTTCGCCAGCAGCTTATTGATACGTCCAGTCGGATTTAACAGCTCGCTTAAGGAGGCATCGTGGTTCAGGTTATCGATGATGAGCGCGATGTATTTGCTCATATCGACGCTGATATAGTACGGTCTGGAGAGAAGCTCCGGTGTCTGGTATACCAGGTTGGTGGTCAGGACGCGGTCGATCAGACCGTTCTCATAGTACTCGTCAAACTTCTGCAGTCCGTTGGTAAACAGACCGAAGGTAGCGCATACAACGACGCGTTTTGCCTTGCGCTCTTTGAGGGCGCGGCAGGTGTCCAGCATGCTCTCGCCGGAGGCAATGATATCATCGATGATCAGGACATCCTTGCCCTCTACGCTGGATCCCAAGAACTCATGGGCAACGATCGGGTTGCGTCCGTTGACGATCCTGGTGTAATCGCGGCGTTTGTAGAACATACCCATGTCAAGTCCCAGCACGTTGGAGAAGAAGACAGCGCGGGACATACCGCCCTCATCCGGGCTGATGACCATCATGTGATCGCTATCGATCTCCAGCTCTTTCTCATTTTTCAGCAGATATTTGATAAACTGGTAAATCGGCTGAACGGTCTCAAAACCCTTGAGCGGAATCGCGTTCTGGACACGCGGATCGTGTGCGTCAAAGGTAATGATATTCTCAACGCCCATATCTACCAGCTCTTCCAGTGCCAGCGCGCAGTCTAAGGACTCACGGCCGGAGCGCTTATGCTGGCGGCTCTCATACAGGAACGGCATGATTACGTTGATACGGCGTGCCTTTCCGCCTGCTGCCGCAATGACACGTTTCAGATCCTGATAATGATCATCCGGGGACATATGGTTTACCATGCCGCACAGAGAATATGTCTGGCTGTAGTTGCAGACATCCACGATCAGATACAGATCATCGCCGCGCACCGACGCCTTGATCTCGCCCTTTGCCTCGCCGGAACCAAATCTCGGTGTGTTTGCCCCGATGATGTAGGAGTCTCTCTGATAACCTGAAAATGCGATCGACGTCTTGTGCTCGCTCTCGCGCTCATTTCTCCAGTCCACCAGATATTTGTCTACCTTGCCTACCAGTTCCTCACATCCCTTTAATGGAATCAGTCCCAGCGGACCTACCGGTATCGTCTCAATGATTTTCTCTTCGTACAGCATTTTCCATTTTCCTCCAGCCTGTTTACTCTCTGTTAATTCGTTTTTTTGCATATGTTAGCGCATTCTAACGTCTCTTTTATATCATTATGTCCCTTATAAGTCAACCCATTACCGGTTTTCCAGCTTTTTTCGTATCCGGATATCCTCGCCGTAGAGCGGAATGATCTGATACTGGCTTACGATCCGTGACATGACGCGGTCGGTAAACTCGTCGCGCATCTCATTGACCGGCAGATTGGTGGAAATGATCGTGCCTTTCTTCCGGTTTAAGCGCTCGTTGACCACATAGAAGAGCTGGGAAGTCGTAAACGTATTCACCAGTTCCGTCCCCAGATCGTCGATGATCAGCAGATCGCACTCTAATAAATACTGGGAGCGGTCGCGATCCTCATCGGTCGCATCATTTGCGAAGCGGTCCCTTGAAAATATCTCATACATCTCCACCGCTGGGAGATACACGACGCTGAAACAGCGCTCAATCAGCTCTTTCGCGATGCAGTTGCTTAAAAACGTCTTTCCAAGCCCCGTTTTTCCGGTAAATAAGATATTTCCCTTTTCTTCTTTAAATCCGTCCACATAGCGGTGGCAGAACGCCGTCACCTGCTCCATATACGCGCGGGCAGTCTTGCCGCTACGCGGATCGATCTTCGTGTCATCAAAATAATCATAGGAAAAATGAGAAAAATTCTCCCGCTCCAGCACTTCCCGGATATTCGACTGGGCGTATAACAGATCGATCTCCCGCTGACGGAAACAGTGGCATTTTATGCCGTCTTTGTACCCGGTATCCTTACAGTCCGGACAATTATACTGCATCTCCAGATAGTCCGCCGGATAGCCGTAGGCGCTCATCAGCACCTGACGCTGCTCTTTCAGGTCTGCGATTGTCCCTCGCAAACGTTTCACCGCGTCCGCATCGCCCGCCAGAAGCTCTTTCGCGCTCTTGACCGCCGCGGCGGCGATCGCATCGTTCATCTCCCGGACCGCCGGTATTTTCTCATAGACCTCGTCAACCCGCGCGTCCAGCTCATGTTTCTTCTGAAGCTGTGTCCGGTTATAAACACGCATGATCGATTCATACTGCGAATTACTGAGTGCCATCGTCCCCTCCTGTCTTCTGCGCTCCGTTTATCATGCTCCATACCATCTCGTCGTAATCATATCCGTGTTCCTCTAGATTGTGGAACCGGTTGGAAGAACGGCTGCTGCCTGCAGACGCCTGCCGGCGCTTCGCCCCGCCTTCTTCCTTCCGTTTTTTATCTAGCTCTGACACATCCCGGAAGCTCTTGACGCCGGCATTTTTCCAATCCCGCAGGATCTTGTCTGCATAGTCAAACGACGGTTTATGTATCTGCCGGATCGTGCGGCTGCACGCCTCGACGATCAGCTCGCGCGTGAAACCGTACTCCCAGAACCATTTTTCGATAAATTCACTCTCGACCTCCGCCGGACTCCGGTCCGAAAGCCCCATCGCCCGCATAACCGCGAATGAACCCTTCGTGTAGCCCCTGCCGCTCGCTTTCGCCTGTTCCACATCCTTGATGCCGCGCTTATGCCAGCCGAGCGCCACCTTTTCCATATAGCGCAGGCTGGTGTGGTGGTTCTGCACGCAGTACTCAATCAGGTATTCCAGCAATTCCCCGGAAAATCCCAGATTCGAATAGAGATTTCCAAGAATCTGGCAGTCCGTCGGTGTGAGCAGCTTGTTTAAATACTGCTGGGCAATATAGATGAGCTGCTTAAACGACTCATCCGAGGTCAGGCGTGACATATCGCAGGCTGCGGCTTCCCGCGCGGCAGTTTTTGCAGATGGCGCAAAGGAACCAGCGCCTGCCAGGGATTCCGTTGAAGCAAAAACCGGTGAAATTTGCTGTCCCGGCGTCTCCTGAAACGATCGCTGTGCCTCTTCACCGACTTCCGTTCCCAGCACCCCGGCTCTCTGCCAGTATGCCAGCGCGCGCTGCACGTCCGCCTCCGTGTGGTTGAGCGCGTCCGCGATCTGTCCGATCGAGACTTCCTCCTGCTGGTGGCGGAGCAGGTACAGATATACCTTCACATATTCTCCACTGGCTCCCGCCATATATGTATCAATAAATACGTCCGGAACCGGCGTCGCGCCCACCGCCAGCCGGTTTTTGAATCCTATTCCCATCGTCTAACTTCCCTCTTAGCCATTCTGTGTCCTCACATTTCCTGTTACCATTTATCTATCAGCAGCCTGCGGCTGTGTAAACCATTCAAACTGCTGTATTTTACTTTTATTTTGAAATGTTCTCTATTTGTTCCATCCAAATCTTCCTGTTTTCTTACTTTTCCACCGTTTTGATTTTGTTTCCGGACTTTTCCACAATTTTGCTCCGGACAAGACAGTTTTCATCCATTTATCACAGGTTCACTGCGTCTGTTCCTATCATAACATACCTTTTTTTAAAAAGAAATACTCCTAATTATGGTTCGCGGCCGACACTTTTAGACCAATTTTTCCACTATTTTGATTGTGGATAATGTGGATAATGTGGAAAAAGCCTTCAAAAATCCTCAAAAAACAACCCTTCATCCGACAAAATCCTTATTTTATCAACATTTTCGGCATTTCCCCATTTCCGCATTTAGGCGCAAAAAATCCACATAGTTCCTTTACATAATATGTTGAAAACTATGTGGATAATGTGGATAACTATATGTACACTCGGAGTGCATCTATTTCGCAAGGAGGTTTTCCCCTACATTTACAACGTCTCCGGCGCCCATGGTTATCAGCAGGTCACCCTGTGCACAATGTTCCATGACAAATTTTTCTATTTCATCGAACGTCGGCAGATACCAGGCTTCTTTTCCTTTTTCTTTTAGAAGTTTCACGATATCCTCTGAGCTGATGCCGAGCGTGTCCGTCTCGCGCGCCGCGTAGATATCCGCCAGAATGACTTTATCTGCCAGTGAGAGCGCCTCGGCAAACTGCGGCAGAAATGCCTTCGTCCGCGTGTAGGTGTGCGGCTGGAAAATACACCAGAGTGTCTTGTGTGGATAGTTCTGCGCCGTCTTTAAGGTAGCCTCGATCTCATGCGGATGATGCGCATAGTCGTCGATGATGGTAAATCCATTTACCTCACCCTTCTTTTCGAACCGGCGGTTGGTTCCGGTAAAATGTGCCAGTCCCACGCGGATGGCGTCCATGGAGATGCCATTTTCCAGGGAAACTGCAATAGCTGCCAGCGCATTATATACATTGTGCTCACCTGCCACACCGAGCGTCAGGCGCTCTTTCTTCTCGCCGCCGATATAAAGGTCGAAGGACGGATGCGCGTAAGCGTCATACTGGATATCACCAGCGCTGTAATCGTTGCCGCGGCTGTGACCAAAAGTAATAACCTTGCCTTTTGCCGCTTCTATGATCTCCTGATAGTTCTCGATATCGCCGTTGATAACAACCGCGCCCTGAGCCGGTACGCGCTCGGCAAACAGCTTGAAGGAGCGGCGGATATCCGCCAGATCCTTGAAGAAATCGAGATGGTCTTCTTCTATATTAAGAATGACCGCCATCGTCGGGTAGAAGGATAGGAAGCTGTTGGTATACTCACACGCCTCCGTCACGAAAAATTCCGGTCCGCCGACGCGGATGTTGCCGCCGATCGCCGGAAGGATGCCGCCGACCGAGATCGTCGGGTCATTTTTCGCCTGCAAGAAAATCTCCGTCACCATTGAAGTGGTTGTCGTTTTGCCGTGTGTTCCGGCAATCGCGATCGCATTTTTATAGTTCCGCATCATCTCGCCCAAGAGCTCTGCACGGGTCAGCATCGGAATGCCGCGCCGTTTTACTTCCTGAAATTCCGGGTTATCCGGGTGAATCGCCGCCGTGTAGACTACCACATCGATGCCATCCTGGATATTCTCCGCTTTCTGTCCGATATATACCTTCGCGCCGCGCGCCTCCAGGTTATCGGTCAGCTCCGAACGGTGTGCGTCCGAGCCGGACACAGTGAATCCCTCGTCCATCAAAATCTCTGCCAGTCCGCTCATGCTGATACCGCCGATTCCGATGAAATGGACGGATTCTGGTTTATTAAAATCAATCTGATATACATTCTCACTCATATTTGTGCATTCCTTCCCCGCCGCAGGCGGTTTTTGTTTTCGCAGACGCCATAGAAAAACGATATGGAACCGCGAGGCATTGTGTTTTCACGTCCTTTTAATTTAACTTCTTTTACATGAAATTGTCAATATAAGGCAAAAAAAAATAAAAGATACACGCCAGCCATCGCACTGCGATCCGTCTGTAACATGCATCTTTTATATCATTTAAGTTATGTCTTTTTCTTAGCGTCCCGTTGCCAGACACTTGCCGAACAGCATGGTTTTATAACGGTTTAACGCCGCCAGAAGAATGCTTCCCAGCACGCCGATTGCCAGCACCTCGCCGATCCCGACGGTCAACATCATGAACGGAATCAGATCCTCAGAGCCGTATGCAAAGCGGAGCACCCACGGAACGATGATCGTGTTTGCCAGGATCGGCGGTACACATACTAAAACCTTGCTTCTGCGAAGCGCATAGGAACCGACGGCACCGATCAGGGTTGCCAGGCTGCCAAATACGATGTCCAGTCCGGCTGCACCGCAGAACAGGTTAGATAAAAAGCATCCGACAAAGAGTCCCGGGATCGCTGCCGGGGTAAAGAACGGCAGGATGCAAAGTGCTTCCGAAATACGGAACTGCACCGGTCCAAAGCTGATCGGCTGGAATGCCATCGTCAGCGCTACGTAGATGGCCGCGATCACCGCGCCATACGCCAGAAAATACGTGTTTTTCAGGTTGTTTTCTTTCATATTCAATTCTCCTTTAGTTTTGTTTTACGAGTGGAAGGTCACGAACACTCGATTCATTTTACGCCGGGA
>ERZ772884.1932-NODE-1932-length-12813-cov-5.370356_pt1 | contig 12813 bp, 9 predicted proteins | sample MGYA00580574_ERZ772884 | MGnify/ENA primary metagenome ERZ772884 (study PRJEB29015, sample SAMEA2737690) | human gut metagenome | biome: human gut; feature: human-associated habitat; material: faeces | place: China | collected 2012 ... | reverse complement strand
CATCATCGGTCTAGAGGCAGAGAAGCAGATGGCGATGGCAGGTGAGTATCCTGATCAGGTGATTGCTTGTTTCGGTGGTGGTAGTAACTTTGGTGGTATTGCCTTCCCATTCCTCCGTCACAACTTTACAGGCGAGCGCCATACTGAGTTTATTGCTGCAGAGCCAGAGAGCTGTCCTAAACTGACTCGCGGTAAGTTTGAGTATGATTTCGGTGATGAGGCAGGTTATACTCCATTGCTGCCAATGTTTACTTTGGGTCATGATTTCAAGCCAGCCAACATTCATGCAGGTGGTCTCCGTTATCATGGTGCGGGCATGATTATCTCCCAACTTCTGAAGGATGGTTATCTGCATGGTGTAGATATCCCTCAGCTGGAGTCATTCAAGGCGGGGATGCTCTTTGCACAGACCGAGGGTATCATTCCTGCTCCAGAGAGCTGTCATGCGATTGCAGCCACTATACGTGAGGCTCTGAAGGCTAAGGAAGAGGGCAAGGAGAAGGTTATCCTGTTCTGCCTCTCAGGTCATGGACTTATCGATATGCCGTCTTACGATAGCTATATTAATGGCGATTTGCACAATTATTCAGTAAGTGATGAAGAAATCCAGCAGTTCCTCAAGGATGTGCCAAAGGTTGACTAATAGTTTACAGTTAATAGTTTATAGTTTATAGCAAACAGTTGACAATTATTCTTTGAGATATATTGAAATAACAATATCACATTATAAAAGAAGCCAGGCTGCGAAAAGCAACCTGGCTTTTTATTTAGAGATTCTATTCTCTTTTTTTAGAAATTCTATTCTCAGTTCGAGACTTCTATCTTTCATTAGAAGTTCAACCACTCTTCGATAGCCTTAGCGATGACATCGAAGCTTGTGGTAGGCTCGAAGCGGGCTACAACCTGACCCTTCTTGTTAACGAGGAACTTAGTGAAGTTCCACTTGATATCGGCACTCTCCTTGTAGTTAGGATCAGCCTCGCTCAACATCTTGTCGAGAACAGGGTAGAGAGGGTGGCTCTCGTCCCAACCAGCAAAGCCCTTACATTCTTTCAGAAATTTGAAGAGAGGGGCAGCATCGTCTCCGTTTACCTTGATCTTCTTGTAGCGCTGGAACTCTGTGCCGTATGTAAGCTTGCAGAACTGATGAATGCTTTCATCTGTACCAGGGGCTTGCTGACCAAACTGGTTGCAAGGAAAATCAAGTATTTCGAAACCTTGAGAATGATAGGTCTCATAAAGTTTCTCCAGTTCCTCATACTGAGGGGTGAAACCACACTTTGTAGCGGTGTTAACGATGAGCAGCACTTCGTTGGCATACTCCTTGAGGGAAACATCCTTTCCCTTTCTGTCTTTAACAGAAAATTCGTAAACAGTTCTCATTTTTTTTATCTTTATGTATGTGTTATCTATATTTCCGATCTCAACTTATATGATCTAGAGTGCAAAGATACTACTTTTCTCTTAGAATACTTCAATAGTTTTTTTAAAAATTCTAAAAATCGAACAAAATCATAGATGAAGGAATAAGCGTAATATATATAATGTAGATAGATATTGTATATCTGGGTAAACAGATACCATATACCTGAGTATAGATATCGGTTAGATATAGAATATAGAAGAATAAAATATGTAGACGATATACCTGCACAATATCAGTATGAAACAGCATAAAAAAATAAAAAATGCAGGATTTTCACAAACCCTGCATTCCTTTTTCTTTACCTCTTTTTCCTCAAAAAACAAAGAAAAAGAGGTTTACGATTAATCTATCATTTAACTTTTCTAAGAACTTGTTGCAAAGGTACTATATTTTCTTGTAACACCAAACTTTTTCTCAGTTTTTTTTCAGTAAAAAGGGAAAATTAATCAAATACCCCCCCATTTTTATACTTTTTAGCAATATTCGGTCAAAAAACAAAGCACAACGGCTCAATTTTATGACTATTCTGCTTTTTTCCTTGCTTGAACGTTTTGCTGTGTACGATAACAAAGAAGGCTGTGCCCGACAACAACTGAAGATATGTTCTGTATATGTATTACTTTTTTGTCAATACAGATAAAAGCAGCCATCAGTAATGATGACTGCTTTCATCTGTAATTATGCGGGCTATCCCTGCGTTCTGTTTCGGTATTCAGTAGGCACGATACCCGTTTCTTTCTTGAATACCTTCGAGAAATACTTAGGGTCGGTGAAACCTACTGCGAAGGAGATACTGGTCAGAGTATTGTCTGTATTGCGCAACATCTCGCATGCCTTCTTGATACGTATATGGCGAACGAAGTCTACCGGTGTCATTCCAGTTGTTGCTTTCACCTTATTATATAGTACGCTTCGGCTCATACCGATTTCGTTCGAGATGTCATCAATCTTGAGTCCCGGGTTGCCTGCATTTTCAACAACAAACCAGAAGACACGCATCATGGTTCTGTCTTGAATCTGTGCCGCCATAAATGCCAGCTCGCTGCTTGGGTCAACCGCTTTGTTCTCGGCACTAGTTTCAGCCTGGTTAAGAGCAGGCAGAGGAGCTGCTGCAGGCAGTATTCGCAGGGCTGCTATGGCATCTTTGTCGCCAGTTTCCTTCAGTTTTCTGATGACATCCATCTGAATGTTGCGACGCTGGGTGAGGATAGCCTCTATTCGGCCGAGCAGATAAGTGGTAGAGAATGGCTTGGTGATATAGGCAACAATACCTTCATCAAAGCCTCGCTGCTGGTCTTCTATGCTTGCCTTGGCCGAGAGAATCATCACTGGGATGTTGTTGAGGGTGGTATCCTGCTTGATCTCGTGAATCATCGACAAACCATCCATCACAGGCATGGTAACGTCCGTGAGGATAAAGTCTGGTATCTCCTTGCGGACCATCACTAAACCAGCCTTTCCGTTCTCTGCGAGCAGCACGTTATAGGTAGGCGAGAGGATACTGTAGAGGAACTTGCGCAGGTCGGCATTGTCTTCTACTACCAGTATCGTCTGGTCTTTTTGTTCCGCTTCTTCCTGTGCAGTTTCCTGTTCCTTGCCCATTTCTTCCAGGTGTTCAGCCTCTGCATCCTTTTCTTCTTTCTGTTTGTTGGTTTCTTCCAGATAGTCAGATGCATTGTGGTCGTCAATCTGACCATTCGCTTTTTCTCTTTCTGCCAGGTCGTAATCTTCCTCGGTCAGACCGCTGTTCGTATGGAAGTCTGCCTTGTTGCCGTATCTCTGAACCTTGTCCAGCATTACCAGCATTTCGTTGGCATTGTCTACTACCATTCTCAGCAGTTCCTTGCCCTTTCGGGTGATACCCGGCTCGGTATCCAGAATGGTTTTTACCGGGGCTCCGATGAGTGTTAGAGGGGTTCTCAGACGGTTGGCAGCATCGTTGTAGAACTCGTTCTTCAGCACGCTCATTTCGTGGGTTACGTTCTCGCGCTGGCGCTGGTTGTAGGTATAGAAGATAGCGCCTACGATACCGAAGAGCAGGAGCAGCATGAGAAACTTGCCCCAGATGCTTTCCCAGAAGGTAGGGCGCACTTCGATAGGCAGTTCTGCCACATACTTGCTCCATACACCATGCGAGTTGGTGGCTCTCACCTTGAGTACGTAATCGCCATGATTGATACGGTTGAAGCCGATGACATTGCTGCTTCCGTTCGATATCCACTCGCCTGGAGCTGTATAACCATCTATGCGATAGAGGTATCTGGTCTGATACTTGCGCTGATAGTCGAGTGATGCGAAGGTGATGGTCAGACTTCGCTTGTTGGCAGGAATCACCACTTTTTCCTTGTGCAGGATAGGTTCCGACTCCTTCTCTCCGCTATAATGGAGGGAACTGAAGATGACTTTAGGCTGGTAGTTGCTCTTCTTCAGCGTAGCCGGATTGAAGGTAATCAGTCCCATCGGGGTACCTACCGAGATGTTGTTGCTTGCCGGATCGTGGTAAGGACGGCTTTGCGAGAACGACATGTTGAAGTCGAAATCGTTAGGTCCGAACACATTGCACTGGCCCGTTTTCGGGTTTACGCAGTCGATACTCGATTCTCTGATTACCCAGATTCTTCCCTGGTTGTCTTCTACCATGCCCTGTACGATGCCTTCGTTAACATCGATGGCATGGAAGTATTTCATCTTCAGGTTGTCTTGCAGGAGCGATTTGCTCACAATCTCTTCCATCACGCCGCCCTGTTGCGAGATATACATCTTGCCGCTGGTGTGCTCCATGATATTGTTCATATCGTTTGCAGCCAGACTTGTTGTATCGTTCGGTATGTAGTAGGTCTTGTGGTATTTGATCTTTCTTGCGTTTGTAAAGGCATCACTAAAGGTGATGAGACCATCTGTAGTACCTACGAGAATGGTTCCCGTAGTGGTGCAGCAGATGCGGCGTACGCGGTCGTAGTGCTGCTTCTCCCAAGGCAGTCCGTTTCGTTTACTGATGAAGCTGATACTGCCGTCTGCTGCCTCATTTACCAGGGCGATACCGCCACCATAGGTACCTATCCAGATGCGTCCGGTGCGGTCGGCTACGATGTCGAATACCTTGTCGAATGGCAGTGAAGCGGCGTCGTTTGCATCGTAGGTAAAGTGTCTTACCTGCATTTTGTCTATCAGATATACACCGTTTCCGTTGGTTCCTATCCATGTTCTTCCCTTGATATCGAAGTGGATAGAGTAGATGCCCGTTTCGGCGAAGTTTACCTGCTGTGGCACAATCTGTCCGCTTGGCGAAAGGTATCCGATACGCTGGTAGGAGGCGTTGAGTACCTGGATTACTCCATTGTGATAGCCTGTCCAGATATGTCCGTCTGGTGATGCATTTACCGAGAACACTTCGTCTTCGCCCACATCCAGCTTGTTGATAATGTAAGGGTGATATTTGAAGACTACCTGTGTCAGGTCGTGAGAGCCTGTCAGCCAGAGGATTCCCTGGTCTGAGAGTACATATTTCGTAATCTTCGGTATGCGGTAGTTGCCCGATGAATTGCTTCTCAGCAGATAAGGCACCAGTTTTCCTGCCTTGCGGTCAAAATAACTGAAGGTTCCTCCTCTTGGCACTACCCAGAGGGTCTTGTGTTCATCTTGTGTGATGAAATTGCTTTCGCAGGTTGTGCGGTCCATCGGATCGTCCTGGTCGGCAAAGAGCCATTGTGTCTGTCCGGTCTTCGGATTGACAAGGGTTACTCCTATACCGTCTGTAAATGCCCATACCATACCGAAATCATCGATATAAATCTTCTTTACCTCTGCCAGAGGCTGACTCGGGCTCTGTACGTTGATGATATCAAACTTGAAGGTGCGCGGGTTGTAGATGACCACACCCAGATTGGTGGCCAGCAGGAGTTGGTAACCTGTATTTTTCAGTTGGTTGATACGGGTTACGCCTTCCGGCATCGGTATCATGGTGAGTCGGTTCTGCAGGTCATATTTTGCCAGTTTACCGTCTTCAGTTGCCAAAAATTCATCTTCTCCCACCCCTCTGAGCCATTTGAAAGGCAGTTTGCTTGGAATTTTCGAATGATATATGTATGCGCCTTTGTCGGTAAGCACCCATTCTCTTCCGTGTATATCTCGATGGATGTACCATACATTTCCGCTTCTGAGTCCCTTTTCTCCTACTTTGATGAGTTCTATGTTCCGCTCATCAAAGGTTCTTCCTGCTGATCGGATGATGTATTTTCCATCTTCTGAAGTAAACCATGTAGCTCCGTTTTTCATTGGGTATACCTGGCTCACGCGCAGGTCGATGTTGAACAGTTCGTTGAATTTCTGTCCTACGGCAAAGAACTGGCAGAAGTGGGTATCGTATACGTAGAGCTTGTGGTCGTATGTGATACACCACACGTTGTTGTTATAGGATGGTTCTATTTTCAGTATACGGTTGGTTGACAGAACGTCAATATCATCGGGGTTGTCTCTGAAAGTATGAAACTTGTAGCCGTCATAGAACGACAGTCCGTTCCATGTACTGAACCACATGAGGTTGTCTTTACCTTGTTTGAGGTCTGAGATGGTATTGGCAGCGAGTCCGTCTGTGATAGAGAATTTTCTCACATCGCAGTAGGGTACAGCTGCTGTCATGATGGTAGAGAGCAGTCCTAATAGTGTGATATATAATTTTCTTTTCATCATTTTTATTCGTATACGTTTATTAATCGCAACAAAGGTAGTGAAAATAAATGAGATATTGTAGTTTTAGGTGTATTTTTTTATGTTATTGCATTAAATTATTCCACTTTTCATGTTATAGGGGTAATATTTGGTTGATTTGCTGGTGGTTCCTTCTTATGTTATGCCTAACAAAAAACTCCCCCGATAAATGAATATCGGAGGAGCAGTAGGGATATATTGTTTTGAATTTGATTACTTCTGAATCATCTTCTTTCCGTTCTTGATAACTACACCCTTGTAAGCCTTGGTTACCTTCTGGCCTGCGAGGTTGTAAACAGGAGCGTTCTTTGCAGCTTCATCTGTTGTAATGTTAGTGATGCCGGTAGGTTCAAACTTTTCTACAGCCTTGATAGGGAGAACTTCAGGGATGTTTTTGAATATTACACCGAAAATACCGGTTAAGGTATATTTCTCTCCTTCTGTTAATTTTGAAACACCACCAATACCGCTAAACTTATCGTAAATCATAATCTTGTTTTCACCATCATTAGCATAGTAGTTGAATTTACCTGTAGTATACTCTTCTTTGCTGAATGTGAACTCCTTAATCTTGATAAGGTCGTTGGTGTATTTGCCATCAAGGATGTCCTTTACAGTTGCAATAACAGGTTCAGCAGCTTCGTTGCTCTCTGTGATTTTGAGATTTTCGCCGTTTGTTTCCTTGCTTGCTGACAGATAAGGAATTCCTGCGTCATAAGCCAAATTTACCTTAACAGTACCGCTAATGATGCTGTTTACAGGCATATCGATTCCTAAAGTTCTCATTTCGATAGCAGTGTCACCTTCACGTACGTAAGTATTTACGGTTCCCTTGTAGCTGTTTACGTATAATACCTTTGCGTTTGTGAGTTTGAGGTTGATGTAATCCTTAGCTTCTTTATTGTTAGCCAAGAGTTCCTTTACACTTGCTGCATCGGTGTACTCTATCTTGGTACCAGCGAGCGTAACTTTGATAGACTTGATTTGGGTGTTGCCACCAATTGTATATACAACTTTGTTTGCATCACCAGTCCAAGAACCTTTATTGATCGTACCTACGTCAGCTTTGTTCTTATCATCCCATTTTTTATTAATAATGTCGATAGAAGCAATCTTCTTGTCAGCAGGTGCTTGAATCGTAAGCGTTCCACTGTACATTCTGAGCCGTGGTGAACTAATCCAGATTCGGTTTTCATTCGAACCAGAAGTTTTTGCAGAAACTGTTACAGAAATGCCATTAGTTGTACATGTCATGGCTTTGGTGATATCTCCATCTTTAGAATCTGAAGAAGATGTACCTGTCAGTTCTGGGAAGAGTGTTTGGTAATCATTGTCAAAGTCAAAAGTTACTTCCTGTGCAAACGTAACGCTAGCTACGAATGCCAGAACCAATGATAATGAATAGCGTAAAAATTTGTTCATAACTTAATAATTTTAAAGGTTTAACGTATAATTAATAAACTGTTGAAACTCATTTTTTTTGAGCGCATTCTTAGAATTTACTTTGTGCTAAAAGCATATTCTTTGAATAATTACTTATTTATGATGCAAAGATACGAAAAATATCGATACGATGTGTTAAGAAAGTGTTAAAACTTTGATACAATATTATCAAAAAGGCGGCTGTTTTTGAAAGAATAGGGATTTCCCCCTCAGTTTGTATCCTTTTCCCCTTTGATGCAGACGGGAAATCCACTACCTTTGCATCGGGTTCAAGAAAGAATGCTGTTCTTCAAGAGCTCAATAAATTAGAAGATATAAGGATATAAATAACTTAACTGATAAATTGATATGAAAAAGTTTACTACTCTTCTCACAATGGCTTTCATAGCTTTGATGAGTATCTCATTCACCTCATGTGATGATGATTCTGATATTGCATACACCCTCGATGGTACATGGAAGGGTAATATGTTGGTAGAATATGGTAATCACAATGCCCTCTACTCGGTAATCCGATTCGACCAGAATGATGGCATCTATTCCGGTACAGGCTATTGGATCGATTACTTTGATAGAGATTATTGGCATGGTAACAATTATATAGCAAACCATATTACCTGGACAGTACGTAACAGAAACATCTATATCACTCTTCTTGATGAGGGTAGCGATGTTGTGATTTACGACTATGCTCTGGGCGACCGCAAGTTCTCTGGATATGTAGATGCTGATAACGGCAACCGTGCTTATTTCGAGCTTTATCGCGATTCTTACAGCTATAACTGGCGCGATTATGACTGGGGCTACGATTGGGACTACGATGACGGTTGGGGCTACAGCAAGCAGCATTCGGGCTTGGAGAACACCCAGATTGTTTCTCGCGGAGCTAAGGATTCTGTAGAGTATGTTAAGGTGGCAGATGATAATCAGAAGCCTGTTCGCCGCTTTGTAGTGAAGTAAGGCAATAAGGAATTTAGTTTGAAGAAAGGAAACAAGATATGAAAAAGTTTAATCGGATATGGATGTGGATGGCGATAGCTGCAACATCTTTCTCATTTACCTCATGTGATGATGATGATTATTGGCATGATGATTATTACTGGTATGATGACTATAATCATGGTGGCTGGGGATGGAATCAGGGCGACTGGAACAACGGTTCTAACGGCTCTCAGGATGATTACCTACTGTCGGAGGCTCAGACTCTTACAGGCGACTGGAGAGGCTCTGTGATGCTCTCTGAACTTGCAGAGGACGGCCAATCTCGCAATAACTACAGTTTCAATGCCGAGATGACGTTCTATCAGGCGGGTGATAAGGTTAACTCGCTCAGCGGTAATGGTGTAGAAGTGGATTATGCCGATGATGGAAGCAATAAATCCCAGACTCTGAAGTTTACCTGGTACATCGATAAGAATGGTGATATTTATATCCGTTATAATGATTCTGGTGCTACCTATGTGATGGATGCAGGTGCTAAGCAGTATGGTTTCTATCTGGGTGATGAAAAGGGCCGTGATGTGTTCTATGGTTATATGATAGGAACAGGTAAGGCTAAGGGTGATGTGATGCAAATCGATTTAGTGCGCTACAATCCGAGTGGAGCCCGTAAGAAGACCCGTTCTGCTGCAACCGATTCCGTAGCTCCTAGCTTCGGTAAGGCTACCGGCAGGGCATTCATGCCACATGCTATCAAGAAGTTGCCAAGAAGATGATGATATAAACCAAGAAACGGGGGTGTCATAAGTCTGGATAATAGTTGGTGCATAACAGTTGACCACCGCTTGCACAACAGGTGTTGTGCATGCGCATATCAGCTGTTATGCAAGCGCACAACAGCTGTTGTGCGACCGAAAATACTAACTATCTCAACTACATATCCTATCTTTTCCAACAACATATCCTATCTCTTTCAACAACTTCAACAACAAGAAGAGGGTGAATCATAAACTTATGACACACCCTCTTCTTTGTTTGTATATAGCCTGATTTATTTAAAGCCCCAAAGTTTCTTGATGACTTCTGCATCTACGTTTTCCACATCCTTCTCTATTTCATCCGGGAGATTACAGAAGAAGTCGATGCCGGTTTTGTCTTCCAGCGTCTTGATGTTTACGACATATTTGCCGAGCTTATCGTTCTTCTTATCAAATACCTTGTCCTCGTGAAGGAACCAGTAGCCGAAAGCATTGTATTTAAAACTGTCAGTGTCTTTATTATATTTCTTTTCCAGGAATGCTACAAAGAAATATTTTGGCACAGGGATATATCCATCATGAGGTTGCTTTACGTACTCTGATGGTTTGATATGGCTTCTGTTTTTAACATATTCTATTACGTTTCCATTTTCAATAGTGCCACCCTTCACTACGAATAGCGTATCTCTTCCTGAGATGTTTTGCTTTAAGTTCTGCTGTTCCATTGCAAACCAAATACCTTTAGATTGGTTAAAGGTAGAATATTGTGGCTGCATATTGGTGAAATAGAAAGTCTGTTTGTTTGATACAGCTGAAACTTGGCGCTCATCAGATGCTATCAGGTGTCCGCGATCATAGCCTGAGTTTTTGTATGGTGTTTCTGCAAATTCTGTAATTCCTGGGTAATACTTAGCCAAGTCTGGGTCATTGATATAATCTCCTAAACGTCCCACGTTACCTCCTTTGTTGCTTTCACAATAGAAGTAGCAAGTCCAGCGCTGTGATTGGAGATTGTCGTCCCATTCAGAACTGAAGTTAACTGCATTATCTGCCATGTGAGTAACCACATAGCTTGAACCGCCTTTAATCTTAGGGAATTCCAGACCATTGATGGCATTCTTTACAACCTCAGGCATAATGGCTGTAGGCATATTCATATTTTGGTTAGCCTTGTTGGTAGATACTCCTGGAGTATTATCTCCCAAACTGCCATCACCTGTGCTTCCACCTCCGGTATTACCGCCACCTGTATTACCGCCACCGGTATTACCACCGTTTTCAGGAAAATAGAACTGCAGGGTATCGTCAGTGCCGCAGGCAGAGAACGTCATCGCAGCTACGAGTGCGAAGATAAAAAACTTAGTATGCTTCATAATTCTCGATAATGTTTTGAAGTTAAAGATTAAGTACTTTCTATATAATAATGTATGTAGAAATCGATTGCATGAGGATAGAATAGAGAAAAAAAGTGCATTCCTACGTATATGCAACTACGCTGGAATGCACTCAGTATCTTTGCGATAATAAATATATCCTTATAAAAAAGGTATATTATTACTTCTTCAATTTGCCGTAACGGTTCATGAAGCGGTCTACGCGACCCGCTGTATCAACGAGCTTGCTCTTACCTGTGTAGAATGGGTGAGATGTGCTAGAGATTTCAATCTTAACAACTGGATAAGTCTCGCCTTCGAACTCAACAGTGTCGTTAGTCTTGCATGTAGACTGAGAGAGGAACATATCGCCGTTAGACATATCCTTGAATACTACAGGACGATAATTCTCTGGATGAATACCTTTTTTCATTTTTCTTTTTTATTTTTATTGGGTTATTAAAATTAGACGTCATGGGGATGCTTGTTGCATCATTTCGTGTCCCTTATCGGGGCATGCCCATTATAGCCTGTTATCAATTTCAGGCTGCAAAGTTACGCTTTTTTCCTGAAACCACCAAATATTTCCTCTTCTTTTTAAGAAATATTTGAGAAATGAGCATAATACGTAGGTTCGCGTTCCCTCCTGACACCTATGTTTTTAATGGATGAAAAGAAATCCCCATCGCCTCTGTTTGGGTAGAGGACGATGGGGATTGGTATTTTTCTCTAATATATAATATCTACTTAGGGGAATTACTTCAATGTGATGATGATCTTCTCGATGTAGAGAGCACCAACAGCCATTGTTCCAGATGGTAAAGTACTTGCTGCTTACGCTGCTGAAGTCGTAGGTAAAAGTGAACGAATTGAGGGTGCTGCCTGTCTCTTTGGTGTAAGAGCCCTTGATAGCATCTGTCGTAGGATGGGCAGAAGAACCATGGTATACACCGAATACTGTAGGCGTGTCATACTTGCTCAGTCCCTTTACCACGATGGTGATGCTCTTGATATCCTTGCTGAACGCTGTGCTGTTGAAGAGGAATCCCTGCTTGGCTGCATCGGATGCGTTGCCTTGTAACTGGAGAGTGCCAGTGAAATCGCCGTTGGCTTTGCAGATGCGAGCACGCTATAAGCGATGTTGTCGAATTTCCAAGAATACCAAGTGCTTTCTGTGGCTGCTACTTGTGAACCATAAGCGTTCTCAGGCAAATCTTCTGAGCTGGTCTTGCCACTTACGATAGAGCTGATGTTCATGGCATCGCCAGTAGCTGGTGTATCTGGTGTTGGGTCTGGTTTAACCTCACCACCGCCAGCGCTGGTCTTACCGTTTACAGAAATGAGTTTACCGCCCTGGTTGGTCTCTGGGGTGTTGCCCATGTAGTTGATGAGCTTAGCGCAAACCACAATCTCGTCGCCTTCCTTCAGTGTCATATCGCCTTCCTTCCACTTCTCGCCACCGAAGTAGTAGATGCGGAAGATGTAGAACTGGGTGCTGTTGGCATCATCGGCAATATAGAATGATCCGTTGCCGTAGGATGCAGAGAACTGCTCCTTGATGCTCTGTACCTTACCCTTGATGTAGAACTCCTTGTCGGTAGCCTTACCAGCCTCCAGGGCTGCAGTATATTTCTGGGCAGCTACACTGTTGAATGGGTTTGCCTCAGAACCATCTCCCTTAGCTTCTCCCTTCAAATCTGTGCCTGGGGTAGTATCTCCTGGCTTCTTACCAATCTCCTTACCGTTAATCTTAGCGTATGTTGCAGATTTCAAACCGGTAGCTCCGAAATAGGTTTCGATATTACCGCAGATGATGAGTTCTTTCTTCAGATTACCTGGGTTATCCTTCAGGTTGAGAGCTGTGCGGAGATCGCCGGCTGGCAACTGGATAGGCATACAGTTGTTAACCTCTTTCTCGTCAGCCTTGGCAGCGAGCAGTCTCTGCACTTGATGCATCACCGAAGATAGCCTCATTGAGTGCCTTGTCTGGTACATAACCTACAATGTAACCCTTAATATATTTGCCGGTGCCTGTCTTAACTGTCTTAGCGTCAGTCACAGTATAAGGGCTGGCTTCTGTACCCTGTGTTGCCACCTCAGGAGTGGTTGGAGCACCAGGCTGAGTAGGCAGTGTATAAGGCTCTGGTACGTCCTCACAGCTAATGAA
>ERZ772884.1930-NODE-1930-length-12835-cov-23.763224_pt1 | contig 12835 bp, 18 predicted proteins | sample MGYA00580574_ERZ772884 | MGnify/ENA primary metagenome ERZ772884 (study PRJEB29015, sample SAMEA2737690) | human gut metagenome | biome: human gut; feature: human-associated habitat; material: faeces | place: China | collected 2012 ... | reverse complement strand
CTAGAGTTAAGTATGATAGAAAAAATAAAAAGAGAAATGAAGCAAGAAGAAATGAAGAGGGCTTAACACTAAAACAAGCTGAACTAAAAGTATTAGAATTAAAAGGTAAGGGTTTAAGTACTAGAGCAATAGCAAGAGAATTAAATTGTAGTGAGGGAAAAATAAGAACTATACTAAAAAAAGTAAGTGCGTAAAAAAATGGTCTTTAATAAAGTGTGTATAGTGCTAGTTTTATCTATTCTATTAGTAGAATACTATATTTAAATAGATATTAAGTATTTAGGTTTAATATTGAGTGATTAGGATAAGTGGGAAATCCCTGCTATCCTTTTTTTTATATAAAAGGTAATTGTATTATTTATAATATATGAACTATACTATTTACTATAAATAAACAAACTTAGGGGGAGATTATGAGTACAGAGTATTATTTAAGAGAAAGTAATGATAAAACATTAAAACAATTTTTTAATAGATTTTATTGCATACCTAAAGATATTAATTTAACTAAGGAGCAAAAAGAATTTTTAGAGAGTGTTAATCATACACCAGTAAGTGAAAATGTATTAAACGGAAAAGATGGTTATATAGTATTTAGAAAAGGTAAAAAATTAAGTGCTGAACAAGTAAAGCAGATTAAAAATGATACTGGAAGCTATAGAGCAAAGGCAAAGAAATATAAATTATCCCTTGGTACAATAAGTAAGATTATGAATGATAAATATTAAAAAATAAGGCTCTGTTTTAAACCAGTGTTGATAACAGAACGTATAAAAGTGGACAAATTAACTTGTCCACATTACTTCTTAATAGTAATATATTAAGGTTATTCATTACTTTTTATTAATATTCTTAACAAATTTTATAAGTGCAAATATACATAATCCAATTAATATTACTATTGTAATTGGTAAGAAAGATGTTAATAACCCTATCATAGTCTCCTCCTATACGCAAAATATAATAGATTTTTCAATACTTTATATTCTTATAATAAATAAATTATGTATTATAATTTCAGTAATTATGTGAGCAAAATTAAATTTATATAAATATCGGTTGTCTTGTTTTAAAATCATTTACCACATTATAATTATTAAGGATATCACTATGAATTATCAAATTTTTAGTTCTTACAATTTCTTTTTCTGTAATAATGTAACCTACTTTCATAAAAGTATCACATATCAACACTCTGTTAAAACAGAGCCAAAAATAAAAATATATTATTATAATAATATTTAGTAATATATTTATTCTAGGGGGTACAGATGAATAGAGAGGGATTTAATAAATTAGATATAAAAGGTCAAGTTAATCATTTTAACAATGAATTGAAACAGGAGAATAATAATTTTAATGCTATATGCAGGGGACTAGGAATATCAAAAAATACTATACTGAATAGATTTAAGACTAATGGATTTGAGCCATTAAGAGCAGGACAAAAGATAATAGCATTTTCCCAACTTGTTGAGAAATCAGAAGATAAGGATATTCTACCGTCGGGAATCACGACATTAACCGAACAAAATTGTTCAGTTAAAATAGAAAATTTAACTGCCGAAAATTCGGCTGTCAAAAATCCAATTTTGGATAGCGAAAAGTTGCTGGTGAAAAATAAATGTAATGTGAGTGATCCAAAAGATATAAATTTAATTTTAAAGAGAGTTGAGTTGCTGGAGCAAAAAGTTGAAATATTACAGAGTGCAAACTTGGGCTTAGATAAAGAGGACGGCAAAATATTTTGCTCTGATAAAAGCTTTATTAATAGTTATGATAATACCACAACTAAAACATTCAAAATTGATATAGAAGTATATCAAGAACTAGAAAAATTATTTGATAAATACAAGATGTATAAAAGGCAGGATATAGTTAGTAGTTTATTAAAATATGCTTTAGATAATATTGAGTAATATTTTATAATATTTAGTAATATAGAAAAATAGCCATATTATAAAAGTCTATTACTATTGTAATATTAAGTAATATAAATAAGCTAAGTGTTCTAATCCTTCTAAAGGATTAGGTATCGACTTAACCGATACCATTTATTAAAATAAAATACCCATGTTGCCAATTTGGTTATATGGGTTAAACTGACATAAAAATTCAATTAGTTAATAGTAAAATGCGTGTTTTATCCAATAAAACTGCGTAAAAAATCAATATTACAAAAATAATATTTTGTAAGACTAGCAATATAAAGGCTTTAATAAAAAACTGCGTGATTTAAATATTGTACGCAGTTTTTTATTATGCTTAAAATTTAATTCTGACCCGATAAAATATAGGGGTAACTGAAATAATTTCATTATTAATTTTAATTGGTGCAAACTTGAACTAATCACCAAAGGAGTATAAGGGAAATTTCCACTTATCCAATAAATGAACTGGAGGGGAATTTTGATTTGAGTAATTACCCACTAAAAAATTTTTAGTAGGGTAATTTTAATAAAAATACACCATTTTTTAAAGGGGCAGGATAAGGTTGTATACAAATTCGATGGCAAAGCCATGAAAAACGTTGATGTTACTAAATTTAAAGGTGTAACGTAAATGGTGAATATTTAAGATAATGCGTTACAAGTTATAAATAAAATAGCTTAAAATGGCTTAAATAAAAGGTTTGTTATGTGATTAAAAATAAAAATAAAAAAAGTTATTGACAATATGTACGCCGTGGCGTACAATATAATTAAGAAAGGAAGTGAGTAAATGAAAGCTAAAGATGATAGATTGTCTTTAAGAATTAATTCAGAAGATAAAAAGAAAATCCAAAAAAGAAGCATAGATAAAGGGTTTAAAAATTTAAGTGATTATGTTATGTATGCTTGTAATGAAGAAATGAAAAAAGATAAATAAAAAAAGCCCACCCAATACGGATAGACCTTAACACCAATTAGATTATATCTTAATTGGGTGGTTAATTCAAGGAGGATTAATTACCAATGAACATAAAAACATTAAAAAATTACATAGAGAAGTGTAATTCTCACAACGTTATACCAACCCTAAAGGGAGCAGTAATATATAAAAGATTTGGGGTGGTGAGATAATGAACTATGAAAATTTAAAGAAGATAGTTGATGGAATAGTAAAAAATGAATTTAATCATACATCAAATATTTCAGCAAGTAATTTTGAAAATGAAAATTTTGCGTATAAGCAACAAGAATTAATTACAAAAGTAATACGAGAGGCTTTAAAAAAAGATACAACAGAAGAGCAACAAAGATTAATAGGAGAGCTTGAAGACTCTATTTCAGCTGAATGGCTAAATTTATGCGAATTCTACTTTAGAGAAGGTCTAAGAGCAGGATTAAGTAATTTAAAATTTTTAAAGGAAATAGAGCATATAGACTATTATTTATAAAGGGAATTAGAGGGAAAATATAATGGATAGAGAGTTAAAAAAATATATATTATTAAGGCTATTAATAAAATGGAAAATGAGAAGTGTTTAAATTTTATTTATGGATTTATTAAAGGATGTATTGATAACAAAGGAAGAAAAATTAAATAAAATAATAATTAAAAAAGGATAACGTAAATTTGGCGTTATCCTTTTTTAAAAAAAATTTCCCGCGGTGTCTACGAATGAATAAAATAAAATTAATATATTACATTTAGTAAATTAAGGAGCGTTTTATATGGATAATAATAAGATACATGGATTTAGAAAAAGAGGAACTGAATTAGCATTTAAAAGATATGCAGGAAACATAATAGAAGTTAAAAAAGATATAATTTCTTATCTTCCAAGACAATATGAGTATCAAAATTATATGAGTAATTTTATTATGGCAGGTCGACCAGTAAGGAAGGAGATACTTATTGCAGAAAAGTTATTGGAAGAATTAGAAAAAGAAGCAGTAAAAAAAGATGTTGATTTATCAAGTTTAATAACTACATATTTACTTGAACAATTAGAAAGAAATAAACCAACAAGAATATTTGCAACAGGTAAAACAAGAGGGAAATTAACATATATTTTAAATAATTTATATGAGCTTTCTAATTTTATACAATATGCAGAAAGTAAAGAAGAATTTGAAGAGAATATATTTTCAAATAGGAAAATAGAAGAGTTATTAACATATCAGACTACTATATTTGACGAATATATATATATAGAAAAATATTTAATGGATAAAGGTTATAGCAAAGAGCAGATAGAAGAAATCCAAAAAGAAGAGTGGAAAAAGTTTGGGAAAACTAAAAACAATGGTGTTGATATGATAAAGCCATATACATTAAATCATGAAGAAATATGGGAAAAAAATGGGCGAGAAATAATAAACTTTAAAAGAAATATTCATGTTTTTGTATCAACTAGATTAGGATTTCATTATATGTTAATGAAAAACCCCAATGCACCAAAAACATATCAAGAAATAGAAGCATTGATAAATAAAGGGGGTAATAAGGTTTGGGATTCATACGTAAGATTTTTAGAACAAGAGATTCAAAGGAAATACAATCCGAAAAAAGCAGAGTAGAAGTAATGAATGGTGGACCAGCAATATTCACTCAGTTTAGTGGCAATGCATATGAAAGTGATATTTATAGGTCAGCCGTTGATTCAATAGCAAGAAATGTTGCAAAGTTGAAGCCAGTTCATGTTGTAACAATAGATAGGAATAGAAAAGATGGTGACAATTATTTAAATAGAATACTTCAAGTAAGACCTAACCCATATATGACGGCATATGATATGTTCTACAAAATAGTAACTCATTATTACTTGTACAATAATGCATTTGCTTATTTACAGAAAGATGAAAATGGGAAATTAACAGGTATATATCCATTAAGTCCAGTAAATATGGAATACTTAACAGACTTAACAGGAGAATTATATTGTAGATTTTTCTTTGCTGGGGATAAGCAGGTAACACTATCTTTTAGAGATGTTTTCACCATAAGAAGATTTTATAATTCAAATGATTTATTAGGTGATAAAAATACGGCAATATTAAATACTTTGGATTTAGCACATACACAGAATGAAGGTATATCAAATTCAATAAAATCTAGTGCAACAATAAAAGGATTATTAAAGTATAACCAGATATTAAGTCCAGAGAACTTAAAGAAAGAAAAAGAAGAGTTTATAAAAGATTATTTATCTATAAGTAATAATGGGGGAATAGCCGCATTAGATAGCAAAATGGATTATGTTCCTTTAGAAATTAAAGGTGTATCTATTGATAATGAGCAAATGTCAGCAGTAAAGCAAAAGATATATGATTACTTAGGAGTATCAGAAAAAATTATTAACAGTACATACAATGAAGATGAATGGTCAGCTTTTTATGAAAGTGTAGTAGAAGCAATAGGCCTTCAAATCTCATTAGAATTAACTGATAAAATATTTACTCCAAGAGAACAAGCCTTTGGTAACTCAATAATCATGGAAGCTAATAGATTGCAGTTTGCAAGTAATGCAACTAAAACAAATATGTTGAAAGAATTAATGCCATTAGGTTTATTTACAGTAAATCAAGCATTAGAAATATTAAATCTACCTAGCTTAGAAGATGGCGACAGAAGAGTTCAAACCCTAAATGTTGCTAATACAAAAATAGTTGATGAATACCAAATGAATAAAAAGGGGGCAAATAATGAAGGAAATAAGAAACACCCAAATACAGAGCAATAATGAATTGGAGTTAATAGGAACACCAATAGTATTTGACCAAGAAACAATTATTAATGACCCTATGGGAAGTTATAAAGAAGTCATAAAACGTGGAGCTTTAGATTCGGCAGACTTGAGCGATATACGTTTATTATATAATCATGATTTTAATAAATTACCACTTGCAAGAGTACCAAAGACAATGCAATTCAATGTTGATGATAAGGGTCTTCATATGAGGGCAGTTTTACCAAACACCGAAGAAGCTAAGGCAGTACATACGGCAGTATGCAGGGGGGATTTAACAGGTATGAGTTTTGCTTTTAAAGTACCAAAGGACGGCAGTTTTTATGACAGTAAAACTAATACTAGGACAATAACCAAAATAGAAAAAGTTTATGAATGTAGCGTAGTTCCTTTTCCAGCTTATCAAACTACATCAGTTGAAGCTAGAAATCAAATAATAGCAGAGCAGGACAAGGACAAGCAAAAAGATGAATTAAGAATAAAAGTAAATCAAATATTGAAAGGAAGTATTTAAAAATGAAATTTAAAAATATAGCAGAAGCATTTAATTATTATAGAAATCATAACATAGCAGACATTGAAAAGAGAACCGCAGAAATAGGGAATTTAATTAATACAGACCCTAATATAGATATTCAAGAATTAAATATTGAACTAGAGGGATTAAAACAAGCAAAAGAAAATATTGAAGAAAGAAGTCAAGGATCACAACAGTTTAATCCAATAACAGGAATGAGTTTTGCAGGAGCAACGGAAAGTGTAAAGGGAGATGTATTTGAAAGTACAGAGTATAGAAATGCATTTTTCAAGACAATGCTAGGGCAAAAGTTAACAGATGTAGAAGAAAGAACTTTTAAAAGAGCTATGGAAATAGTTGATACAGAAAAAAGAGCAGATGCATTTAGTACAACAACTAATAGTGCTGCAATTTTACCAACTCATACATTAAATGAAATAATTAAAAAAGCTAGAACAATGGGAGGTTTAATATCTCATTGTAGAAGTTTTAATATTCCATCTAATATATCAGTACCTATTGGAACACCTAGCACAAAAGCAAAGTGGCATACAGAAGGTGAAAAAGTAGATTCAGAAAATCCAGCAGAAAACATTGCTAAAGTTTCATTTGCTGGATATGAAATAATAAAAATATTCTCTATTTCAGCAAGTTCAAAGAAAATGACTATTTCAGCATTTGAAAGCTATATTATTGAAGAATTAACAAATTGTGTTATGGAATGTATAGCAGATTCATTAGTAAACGGAACTGGAACAAATCAAGGGACTGGAATAGCAACAGGAATTACATGGAATGATAAAAATAGCTTTACATTTACAGATAATGTGGTTTATACAGATTTAACTAAAATGTTAGCGAAATTAAAAAGAGGATATTCAGCAGGAGCAAAATGGGTTATGAATAATGCAACTCTATATAATTCAATCTATGGACTTGTAGATGGTACAGGCAGACCGATATTTATATCAGACCCAAAGAATGAGAATATAGGATACATATTGGGTAAGCCTGTTATCATTGATGACAATATAGCAGATGACACTATATTCTTAGGGAACTTTAATTACTTAGGTTACAACATTCCAGAGGGCATAGTTGTAGAAACATCAAGAGAAAGTAGTTTCAAATATGGAATAATTGATTACAGAGCATTAGCAATAGCAGACACTAAGCCATTAGTTGCAGAAGCATTTATAAAATTATCAAAATAAGGATAAAATCAAAGGGTGTCCGACTTGGACACCTTTTCAATAAAGAAGGTGAAGAAATGATATTAACATTAAAAGAAGCAAAGTTAAACTTAAGGATGAGTCTTGAAGCTGACTGTGATGACGAACTTATAACAGGACTTATAAAATCAATTCCAGATTACTTAGAAACTAAAACAGGCTCGAGATGGGAAGAAGAGCCGATTAATCCATTAGTTAAAACTCTAGCAGGATATTTAATATGTTCAATGTATGACCAAAATTTTGAGCATTATGAAAAACCTATAAATAACCTTTTGATGGTATTAAGTTCAATGGCGAGGACTGAAAATGAGTGAAGCAATAAAAAGTAAAATAAAAGGATATAGGAAGCTAGAGGAAAAGATAATTAAAAAACATAATGAAAAAATACAGAAAATTGAAAAAATAATTAATATCCTAGAAAATAAATCTCAAATAAAAGAAGATGATAACTTTGAAACTATAGTATTTAAAAAATATTTAGAGTTAGAAAGTGTAAGAGCAGTAGCCAATTACATAAATGAATTAGGATATAGAGTTAAAACAAATAGTTATATTGGAGAAAGAAAATATATAGGCACAGATATAACAAAAATAATTTTAAGTGATTTAGATATAGATAAAAACCTTAAAGAAGTTGTAAAACTTATTCAAGAATTAAATTATGAACATATGTCAAAAAAATGGGGGTGATGTAATGACAGAGCCTATAAAAGATAAGAGCATAGTAAAAGATATAATGAAAAGTTTAGAAGGTGAAAACCAAAGAAACGCCATTATGTTTGGATTAGGAATATATTGCGGATTCAGAATAAGCGATATTTTAAATTTAAAAGTAAAAGATGTAAGAAGAAAGTGGAATTTAAAAATAAAGCAACAAAAAACAGGAAAGATGATAAATATTCCATTAAATAGAGAATTAAAGAAATTAATTGATGAATATACAGAAGAAATGAAAGATGATGATTATTTAATCAAGAGTAGGAAAGGAATTAATCAACCAATAACAAGGACACAAGCTTATAGGATTATGAAAGAAATAGAAGAGTATTTTAATATAGAAAACTTAGGGTGTCATGGAACAAGAAAGACATTTGCATATTGGTTATACATGGACAATAAGAAGGATATAGGATTAGTTCAAAAGGCATTAGGACATCAATCAAGCGCAACAACATTAGCTTATATTGGTATGGATACAGAGAGATTAAATAATGCAATAAAGAAAATAAAATATTAATTTAGATTAAATAAGTAATGTTTTTTATATGAGGTTACATTGATATTTAAGGGTGCTAATAAATAGCATAGTATCAATGGTTAAAGGGGTGTAGGCGGGAGGTAACATTCTCATAGTAAAAATACATTCAAGGCATAAAAAATTATATAAATAAAGGAGTAATAATGGCTAAAGAATATGCAAAAGGCTTCTACAATAGTATTCAATGGATTAAGTGTAGAAGTTCATTTATGAAGAGTAAGAATTATATTTGTGAAAGATGTGGAGGGTTAGCAAAGATAGTTCATCATAAGGAGCATATAACACCAATGAATATAAATGACGTTAATATAACTTTAAATTGGGATAACTTACAAGCCGTATGTTTAGAGTGCCACAATAGTGTTCATGGAATTGGTGGAGCAACAGTTGATGGTGTAGCATTTGATGAAAATGGAGATTTAATTTATACCCCCCCACATAACAAAGATATTATTTAATCAGCCACGCCGAGTGGCTACCTAATTAAACCCCTCCAAGAAATTTTAAATTTTAGGGTAGGGTAAAACAAAGAAAGTAGGTGAATTTTAAGAAATGTTTGAGAAAAATAAAGATATATCAAAAGAGATGAAGCAACTTAAAAAAGTTTTAAAATTAATTCCAAAAGATAGGCTACCAATAGCACAAAATATTTATAATGAACTTTTATTCATTCAAAGAACTTTAGATAAATTGAAAGAAGAAGTTGAAACACAAGGTACAACAACATTATTTAAGCAAGGGCAACAAGAATTTTTAAGAGAGAATCCAGCATTAAAGGGATATAATACAACATTAAAAAATTATAGTAATTTATCAAAACAATTAGTAGATTTATTACCACCAGTTAAAATAGTAGAAGAAGAAGATCCATTAATGACTTTCATTAAGGAGCAACAAAAATAATGAATTATGTTATTGAATATTTTGAGAAAATAAAAGCTGGTGAATATGTTGTATCTAATAGAGTGTACAAGCAATATGAAAAAATGGTAAATGATATTTATAATTCAGACAAATATATATTTGATGAAGAAAGAGCATTAAGACCAATAAAATTTATTGAAACATTTTGTAAGCATAGCAAAGGCGAGTGGGCTGGAAAGCCAGTAATATTAGAATTATTCCAAAAGGCTTATATATCAGCATTATTTGGATTCATAGATAAAGAAACTAATTTAAGAAGATATAAGGAAAGTATGTTTTATGTAGCAAGAAAAAATGGAAAGTCAACAATGCTTAGTGGGATAGCTGCTTACATGATGATAGCAGATAATGAAGCAGGAGCAGAGATATATTCATGTGCTACAAAGAAAGACCAAGCAAAGCTAGTATTTGATGAAACATTAAATATGATAAACCAAAGCCCTTATCTATCAAAGCATATCAAGAAGAGAAAGAGTGATTTATATTTCCCTTTAACCATGAGTAAGTTCCAACCGCTTGGAAAAAATTCTGACACATTAGACGGATTAAATGCACATTGTGTAATTATAGATGAATTACATGGCGTAAAAGATAGAAATTTATATGAGGTAATGCAACAATCACAATCAGCAAGAAGGCAACCGTTATTAATAATGATAACTACTGCTGGAACAGTAAGAGAGTGTATTTTTGATGATATTTATGAGTATTCATGCAATATTGTAGATGGAACTTTCGAAGATGATACATTTTTGCCGATAATATATGAATTAGATAAAAAAGAGGAATGGTTAGATGAAAGATGTTGGAGCAAATCGAATCCATCATTAGGAGCAATAAAAAAGCTAGATGACCTAAAAAGGAAAGTAGAAAAAGCAAAGAATAGTCCGAAAGATTTAAGCGGGGTATTAACTAAGGATTTTAATATAAGAAATACCCTAAGTAATGCATGGTTAAACTTTGATGATATTAATAATACAGAAACTTTTGATATAGAAAACTTTAAAAATTTCTATGCAATAGGGGGAGCGGATTTATCCATCACAACAGATTTAACATGTGCAACATTATTATTTATAGATAAGGAAACAGAAAAAAGATATATACATCAAATGTATTGGCTACCTAGTGAAAATTTTAATGAAAGAGTTAAGATTGAAAAAATACCATATGATAAATGGTTAGAAAGAGGATTAATAAGGCTATGTAATGGTAATAGCATTAATTATAGTGATGTTACGGCTTGGTTTATTGAAATGCTCAATAATTATGGAATAACACCTTTATGGATTTATTATGATAATTATTCAGCTAAATATTGGGTTGAAGAAATGAAAGCTCATGGCTTTAAAATGGAAAGATGTATTCAAGGGGCAAAAACTTTGAGCCTACCAATGCAACAGTTAGGGGCAGACCTTAAAGCAAAAAAGATTAACTATAATAATAATCCAATTTTAAAATGGTGCTTAACTAATACAGGAGTGTGTGAAGATAGAAACGGGAATATAGTACCGATTAAAAATCAATCAGCAAAACAACGTATAGATGGAGTAGCTTCAATGTTAGACGCTTATGTTGGATTATATGAACATTATGAGGAATTTATAAGAGCATTATAATTTATAAAAGAAAAGGTTGAAATAGTATGAGAAAAAATTTAAGAGCTAATTACATAGAACGTAATGGAAAAGCAAAGCAATATTATTATTCTGAAATGGTACAAGCTAGTGAAAAAGCAAGAATTGATATAAATAAGTCGAGTGATCCAGTTGAAATGTTAGAGTTAAGTTTACTATGTATTTACTTTTTAACTGGAGATAAATTATTTTACGAGCAGAATAGACAGAAATTAATAAACATTATTGCCAGTTATGATGGAAAAAGATTTAATTTTGAAAATTAAAATTATTGAAAATATAAGTATTAAAAAGTGGAATATTTGGAAATGTGATGGTATAATAAATTTAAACAATAAAAAAAGACCTCACACTTTCAAATATATTACCAGTATATTTAAAAGTAACTTAATAGGTACTCGGACTACCTAAAAAGCATTGAAGCCTTTTAACTAAGGACAGTATAGCATTTAGTTAAAGAATTTTCAAGCCTTTTAGGATAATAATACCTAGAAGGCTTTTTTGTTGAACTAAATGAAGAGAGGTTATATAAATGGGAATATTAAAATTAGAATATGATTTAGGATTTACACATATAGTACAAGCTTCAAAGGGAACAATGAAAAGACTTGAAGCAATTAGTCCAATAGAAATAAATTCAGAAGAATATAAAAATAAAAAAGATATATATTACACGCCTAATACGTTCAACTCCCCAATAAGAAGAGAAAGAGAATATTTATGGCAATTACATAGATTTTATATTGATATAGACCATAAAACAGGTACTGAACCAATAGACCAATTTGAAGTAGTTGGAGCAGTAGAGCAGTTAGTTGAAGAAAAGAAAATTCCACAACCAACAGAATATATAAATAGTGGTAGAGGAATACATATATATTGGGATATTAACAACTGTCATATAATGCTTTTAGACCTTTGGGAAAAGATAGAGAATTATTTATTTAACACAATAAAAGAACTGGAAAGAAGCATAAAAAATATATCAGTAGATAGCAGAGTAAAAGACCCTACAAGACTTTTAAGGCTACCAAATACTATAAATAGTAAAAGCAATAGTAAATGTTATAGTATGCTTAAAAATGAGGGGAATATATACAATATATTTGATTTAAAAAAGGCTTATATAAAGGTGAATAAGCAATATAAGAAGAATAAAAGTAAAATTACTTATTTACCTACTAAAAACTTATATACGCTAAATATGAGCCGTATAGAAGATTTTAAGCATATAGTGAGTTTAAGAAATGGAGATATTAAAGGATATAGAAATACTTTAATTATGCTTTATAGTTATCATTATAGGCTTGTAAATGAGGTTACAGTTGAAGAGTTAATTAAAGTTACTAAGGAGTTTAATAAAAGCTTTAAAGAGCCATATAAAGCAAAAGAATTAATATCAGTATGTAGAAGTGTAAATAGAACAGTAAAACACTTTCAAGAGGATAATAATAAAGGGTATAAATTCACTAATAAATATATAATTAATGCTTTAGATTTAGAAGAGCAAGAGCAAGGGCAATTATTAACTATAATATCTACTAGAGTTAAGTATGATAGAAAAAATAAAAAGAGAAATGAAGCAAGAAG
>ERZ772884.1920-NODE-1920-length-12876-cov-2.576632_pt1 | contig 12876 bp, 7 predicted proteins | sample MGYA00580574_ERZ772884 | MGnify/ENA primary metagenome ERZ772884 (study PRJEB29015, sample SAMEA2737690) | human gut metagenome | biome: human gut; feature: human-associated habitat; material: faeces | place: China | collected 2012 ... | reverse complement strand
AGCGCGGGGGTCTTCCACAAACAGGTAATCGTCCCGACCCAACTCGCTCTCGATGACCGGACGCATCAGGCAGGAACCGCCGCCAATGAATACGGGATACGAGAGGGTCAAATCAACGCCCTTCTCTTTCAGGGTCCGGATAAGGGTCCGGGCATAGGAACGAGCGGTGCTGTGGACCAGTTCGTTGATTTCCCGACCGGGGTTGTAGCCTCTGCGCAGGACATTGTCGATGCTGTAGTCGTCCATATCCAGCTGGAAGCGGTTGCGAACCGCACGCTGTACCTCATCGTACATCTTGATGACGCCGTTGTTGAAGGATTCGCAGAAAGTCATATCGACTTGACCGCCGCGAGAGAACTTCACAACATCGGTCGTATATCCACCGATATCGATGATGTAGGTATATGCCTCGGGACGCGCCATGATTTGTCCCATGTACGGAGCGATGGCAGCAACGCCCTGCGGGAACACGAAGACGCGGGCAACGCGAATCTCAAAGGAGATGTCGTTGTAGGTGAACTCGACTCGGCGTCCATCGCGGCCGAAATAGGTCTGGTATTTTGGGGCAAGGTCATGGATATGTGTCGGAGGCAAGCCCATTGCAAGGCAAATATCCTGACGGACATTCTTCTGACCGGGACGAATCATGCCGCTTGCCTGAAACTCCTTGGCGATGGCAAAGAGAGTCAGAACATAGTAAGACCAGTCGGAGGTCTTGTCGTACATGTACGGAACGCGGGACTGGGTCAGCGTATAGTAGTTGCCCTCATAGCAGAGGGTATCCGCCTTGATGGCGGGCGGGATGTTGCCGTGGCAGATAAGCCCGGAATTGAACGGCTCGGTATGCGGGGTCTTGATGTTCTTGTTTCCGGTATCCACTGCAACGACCAGAAGATTAGCCATATTGATTACTCCTCTATGTTTTTATCAGCGCTCACAGAACGCCAGGTATTTTGCGGTAGCCAGTGCCAGTTTCCCGTACTCGCTGTTCACTTTCGTGGTCACGAACCGGACACTGACCTTCGTCATAGCCTTCCATGCCAACTCGATGTATTTGCGGCGCACAGGGGACTTGCCATCGAGAAGACGGTTGGCGTTCTCGTTCATGATTTTGGCAACCACGGGTTCGGTATAGATGACGACATCCCGAACCGTGTGTTCATCCAAAGCGAGCAGCATCTCAATCGCACCCATCAGAGCGTACTCCTCCGGGTTATTGGCTTTACCGCACTTGGAAGACTGTACGAAATCCTTGCCCATATCAATGCACAACCCATAAGAACCCATGTCCTTATCGGTATTGTACCGAGCAAACAGGAAAACATTTGCTTCCTCCGCTCCCACTTTACGGGGCAAAGAACCGTAAGCAACAACGCTTTCGGTGAACTTGGGACCATTCATGCCGTCAGGCCATGCGGGAGTTTCCAACTGTTCCGGCTTCTTATCGGGAATGACCATCTCACCAACAGGCTCATGATATCCGGAATTCTTCTCAGGCTTTTCCTCTTTGGTATCGGGACTCGCATCCAGATGCGCAACAAAAGCAGTGGGTTCCTGAGCAGGTACATTCTCGGGCTGAGCAGTAGGCTCGTTTGAAACAGGAACGGCTTCTGCATTCTGAGAGGCCACAGGCTGCGCGGGAACTGCTTCGTTCTGAACGCTCTGGTCGGGCTGTTCGTTCTGGACATCTGCCTCGGTATCGTCAAACTCGATGTCGAGGGGGATATCGTCAACGGTATCAATGGTATCAACGGTTTCGGGCGCAGAGGGCGCTGCAGGCTGTGCGGGGACAGGGACAACAGGGATATTGAACGTCTCGTTCTGCGGCGCTGTAGGCTCGGGAGCGGGCGCTGCGAGGGTCTGAGTAGCCTTGGCAGCATTCTTGTCCGCTGCGGGTTTCTCGCGAGCAGGACGCTCCTGCTTTACCTGCTTGTGAGAGTGTTTGAACAGATTTTGGACGAAAGGGTTGTTATCTGCGATATCGTCCATATCCTTCTTGGATGCAGGCATTGTGGCAGCTTTTGCCTCAGGGGTGCCGGGATTCTGTTTCGGAATCATGACGAGCGGCTCCTCGACATCCTCTACATCGTAGTCGTCATCGTACACATGGTACTTCTCTACGGCAGATTCTGCTGCCTGCTTTACCTTGCGCTCGCGCTCGGCTTCTTCCACCTTACGCCGCCGTTCCTGGTTTGTCTCGTATGCGCGGCTTGCTTTGGCGTTATCAAGGTGCGCAAAGATATCATTCAGAGTGTTAGGCATTTACGGATTCCTCCTCATTCAAAGTCGTGTCTGCCTCGCATTCATCTTCGTTCACATCGGTGCGAACCGTTGAAATCGAATGCTTGAAGCAAGACGGCCAGACACAGTATTCTCGATTGCTGCCGCGCCAGGGGCAGCTGGATTCGGTACAGACGATGCGGGCTTTTCCCTCCTTCACATTCACTGCAAAGGCACCGCCGCGCTTTGCACGAATCTCGGCGCGGTGTTTATCGTTCAGTTTCTCGTATCCGCGTTGTACGGATTCCGGGGTGATGCCGAGCGTAGCGGAAATCTCGTCGGTCGTGTGGTTCTGCTTTTGCAGACTCTCAATCTGCTCAAGCAATGCCTTGGTCATTTTCGGGTGTGCGCGAAGTTCTTTGAACTGGTCCATCAAAAAAATGCCTCCTATCACTTATCGGGCAAGGCGCTTCAAGCGCTTATAGAAGAAGTTCTTTTTCTTCCAAGGAACATCCATAGCAACAATGGGTGCCTCGATGAATTTCAGCTTTTTAAGCATCGCCATCACCTCAGCCTGCTCGTGACCTGCGAACATGCTGACGGTTTCGGGAGCCGCCATGCTAATGAGGAAATCGAGCATTGCAGTGGCGATACCAAGTTTACGATGCGGGGCATCCACCACAAGGCTTTCGATGTACAGATGCGTGGTGATGGGAAGAACCATCGCAACGCTGTCCGTCTTCTCACGCTCACAGAGCGTCTCGACCTCTGCGTTTTTCTGGCACAGATAGTTGATAGCCAGCTGCTTTGCCGGAATAGGGTTCTGTTCCGTGGCGTGCAGGGCTTCGAGGGGAAGCTTCTTCGTGGGAACCTGCAGGACATGAGCCTTCACGGACGCAATCTCTTTCGTGCCGTCCATCGCCTTACAGACGATTTCAGTATCGGACAAGAGGTTGCGCTCCCCAAGCCGCCCGCAGCGGTCCTCGTACAGAGCACTGCTCGTATCTGCCAGCACGACGATGTGGGTAAAGGACTTATCGATAATCGTGATTTTCTTTTTCATAGCGGTTTCCTCCTTTACTCACTCACTCGCAGCAGAACTTGCGCTTAGAACCGTCAAAGACCACGACCATCGAAGGACGGGTCCCGCCAACACTTGCGGCTCCATGCTGGCCGTATTCGGCGTAAGACGGGAGCAGACGGTTCACGAACTTAACGCGCTCCGGCAAAAACTTTACACGGACACCGGGTTTCAGGTAGATGTGCTCCTGAAACCAATGAGAATCCGTAGAAACAGGCAGCAGCATGACTACCGTAGTCCCCTTCTTCTTTGCCTCGAAGCTTCCCTTCTTTACCCAGCGGCGAAGATTTGCAGCACCGCTCGGCGGGCAGCAGAACACCGTATGCCCTTTCCAGTCCTGTACAAGACCATCATCCTGTGCAGTAAAGAACTTCTGGCATTTGGCATTTTCAGGGCGGGCACAAGCATCAAGGGTGAAATGATATTTGCGGTCAAGTTCCCGGAAGAGTTCATCGGGGGTCTCCCACTCTCCCGCGATGGTAAGACTTACATTGCGGCTTACGCTTTTCGTGGATTTGTCGTACATAAGACTCTCCTTTATGACAAATAAAGTGTACGGAATACAAGCATGAAACTTTACAAAAAGAGCAGCCCTGCGGAAATTGTACCGCAGCGGCGCTCTTAATGTCCTCATACTTGTATTATCTGCAATTCGCACATTTCCGCAACAGGATTTTCGAAAAAATGCGCTGGTTCTGTGATTTTCTTGAAAGTGAAATGTGTCATTTGCCGGTGTTTGCCGCTGTATCCTCATCAACGGACCATGTGATGTCTCCGCCAAGGCTGTAAAGGCTCAGCGTAGTGGTGAAGGAGGCATCATCCTTGCCGACCAGATACACCGTATAGTTGCCGCCGTTAAGTTTGATGGTGTCGTAAGCCGTTTCCGTGTACTCTGCTGCAACAGATTTCGTATCGGTATCGACAATCAGGATTTTGCAGGCTCCCGTATCGCAGGTGATAGTATCGTATACATCAAGGTTAGCAGAATCTGCGTGCATCGTGAACGAGAAGGCTTCTTTTGCGCCCGTCAAGGACACAGCACCAGCGGCGTAATCAATCGTACCTTCGTCCGTCAGGCTGCTCTGTGACCATTCTGCGGCTTTGTAGGAGGTCGTTCCCTGTGCAACAAGGTCGTTGTTCTCGTACAGCGTTGAAGGGTCTGTACAGCCTGTCAGAGCCATCATAGCGAAGGCGCAAGTCAAAGGTACTGCCATGTATTTGCGCATTGTGCGTCACCGCCTTAGTTCCCGGAGAACCCGAATGTGATATGGCTTGTTTTAGGCGTGACATGGACCGTTGCCTGTGTTTCAAGACCATATTCGTTCTGAATCTTCACAACGCTGTCGCCTGCCTCGATGCCTGTTACATCACCCTCTACAGAGACGGCGCAGATGAGGTTCGACTCGTTCTCGTAGGAGTAGTTGGTGCCGTCCATACCGGATTCGAGGTCTTTTACATCTGTATAGACATTGAGTTTCGCCGTCTCGCCGATTTCGACATACAAGTCGTCAGCAAACAGTTCAGTTGGTGCTTGGGTGACTTTAAGGTTCACGATGCTGGACGGACCCTTGTCGGAGCGAATCGTTACAGTCGTATCGCCGGCCTTCAAGGGGATGATGTTATTGCTCTCGTCAACACGGGCAATCTCAGAGTCCGCAACCGAGATAGTCACAATGCCTGCATCTGCGCCTCCCGGTACAGTCGTGTAGTTGACGGGTACGAGGGTACTCTTGGTAGAGGCAACGATATCCTCAGCCTGGAATCCCTGCAGCGGTTCAACCACATTCACGACCGCACCAGCCGTCAGGCGCTTGTTCTGGCTCGTGATGCTGATTTCAGTCGTTCCGGAATTGTTTGCCGTAAGCAATCCGTTCTGGTCAATGGACACAACGTTGTCCGATGAACTCTCATAATGCATCCCTTTGCGTTTAAGAATCGCATCGAGTTCATCCCCTGTCACGGTCGTGCCGTCGCGCAGGATACCGGTAATCTCCACTTCCTTGCTCTCACCGAGCTGGAGCGTGATAGGGCTTGCGAGAGAAATCGAGGCCAGAGCCTTCTTGTTCCCGCAGCTGCACAGCATCACGGCAACGCACGCCGCAATGCATCCCAATGTGACAATCTTCTTGATATTTCTCACTGTTAAATGTTCCTTTCTGTAATGGTTTCGCAGGGGTTTTCCTTATCCTGCCTGCATTTTCCATTATCTGCAATTCGCACATTTACGCAACTGACGAATTGTGTAGTTTTTGTGCCGGGAACAAAAAAGAGAGCAGGCAGCCGAGTTCAGCTGCCTGCTCAAGGTTATTGTACAGAAGCGACCATAAGGTCACACTGGATAAGTTAAGTCACTGCCGGAACATCAGGAGGCGTCTTTCAGCCAATCCTGAGAATCGACCTTCTCAAACTCCGCTTCGTCGGGCATCGTGCCACCGTAAGGAGCGATGGTGTAGGTGACCTTCGTGACGGGAGTGCAGACATTGGCATCGTTCACATTGCCGGTTGCTGTATACACTGCCATCGGAACGCGCATTGCGGTGCCGGTAATCTTGTTGTTGAGGAAGTCGCCGGTCGCCTTGGGGATGACCCAAGCCGTATCGCTATGGTCGATTGCGTTATCGCCATCGGTCAGGACCTTATCACGCAGACGCATGTAAAGTTCGCCGCGACGCAGGGTGTTGTTACTCATCGTGTAAGAGGAAGAACCGTAATCGGTGCCCGTGTAGTATTCCATGCCCGGAACATCCTTCACAGTCCAAGGACCGCTCGTCTTGATGTTCTTCACCTGAATAGCAACCGTAGAATAGTTGGTGATACGGTAGTTGGTGGGTTCAACCACAGCGCCGGAAGAGTTGGAACCGTACATGCAGACATACAGAGGAACGGTGGCTTTCAGCAGTGCCGGGTGAACATAGAGGTTACCCTTGTGGATGATGAGGTCGTAGTTCTTAACGGTCTCGCCGTTCGGGTTCGTGACCGAACGAACCGTCAGAGCGTTGCCCTGCGTCGGGTCAGTGTTGATGTCAACAACATACGGGGCAAGCGGCTTGTGGTTGTAATCGCAGAATCCACAGGTCTTCTCATCATGCGCCCACTCGAAATCGTCATCGGTGTCAGTCTCATTGACATACAGCGGCAAAGACTTTTCATCGCAGTCGGTAACGAAAGGCAGATTCGTTTTGCTCTCGTCTGCATTCTGCTTCTTCCAGTAATCGTAGTTGTTTACGAATTCCTGAGTAATAGCGGACTCGGTGCCGTTATTATCGAGATACAGAACGCTGCTGACAGTATCATTGGCTTTCAGCGGGGTGTCGAGAATCGGTGTTGCATCAACATCGCTCACAACATCAATCAGGTTCTCATCCACATCTTCCATCTGAATATTCACATGGAAGTTCGGGTTCTGCTGGTAAATCAGCTTGTCATCATCCACTACAGTGACATGCAGAGGACGCTGAGCAACCTCGAAGCGGCCATTCAGGACCATTACGATGTAGTTCTTCAACACATCGTAGTTGTCTTCTGTCAGACCGACATAAGTCAGCGGATATACACCAACAGGAGTAGTCTCATCGGGGACAAGGTCCTCGTGGTCGGTAACAAGAGTCTTGAAATGGCTCTTGGTATAGGTCGGGTCAAGTGTCAGAGAATCACCGGGAACAAGACCGTCCAGTTCCAGCCAGCAACCGTCAGAAGCTGCCGTGCCGTAACCGTAAGCCTTTGTATCGTGCCACGGGTCCTCGCCTACGCCGTCGCCATACAGACCGCGCCAGTTCTTGACCTGCGCGGTCAAGTTAGCACGGGCGATAGCGCCGGAATAAGCCTGACGCTCAACATAGTAGTTCTTTGCGTCCTTACCGGTAAGGGCAGGTGTCGCATCAATCGTGATGGGGTTCTCATCCAGCTCAGCGGGCCAGTTAGAACTTACCTTGCCATCAGCATCCAGACGCTGACCAGCGTCCTTGGTCTTGTACTTACCAGTCTGAATCGGGTTGACCAGCTTGACATCATCGCCTTCGAGGATACCGTCAATCAGGATATCCTTGATGGTGGCATTCGTGGTGCCATCGTAGTGTTTGATGTTACGAGGATTGGTCGGGTCTTCCAGATACAGGCTGTGGACATACAGACCGCGAGCAGAAATGCTGCCGGAATACTCTTCCGTGCCGATGTAGTAGTTGGTGCTGCCGTTGCCGACCAGCGTCAACTCACTCTCACGAACAATCTTGTACGGACCACCAGCATCGCTGACGCGGTTGCCGGTCGCATCGCAGTAATAACCATCCACCTGCGTGGTGTTCAGGGTTACAGAGTCGCGAGCCGCCATGCCGGTCGTGATACGGGCATCCGGGATAGAAGCGTTTGCAGTGTGGTCATAAGCCTTGCTGTGCTCACCGACTACCGTCAGAGCCATCGGGTAGATATCGAACTTGACGGAAGAGCCTGTGCCGCTCGCACCACCGCTCGGGTAGGTGTTGCCGGGGTCGGTGTTCTCGTACTTGTAGGTTACGATATAGCCCTGTGCTGTGCAGTTTACGGTTGCCGTGTAGGAACCGCAATCCTGACGGGCATTCTTGTGCTCGTCCGTAGACGCATCGATAGCAGATGCCTGAGTGCCCTTCTTATTGCTGTAGACAATAGAAGTAGCGTTCTGGACCTCTGTCATCTGGTCGCTGGACAGGTTACCGGAATAAGAGAGGGTTGCAACATCGGGCTGACCATCGTAGGTCTTGTTGGCGACCGTGATATTCACAGTAACGCGAATCGGCTCGCCGGAAGAATACGGGTCAGTATCCTCATAGGCCGTGTCGTAGGCATTGTGACCGTTGCGGGTGAAGCGGTCAACAGCGGAGCGGATAGTCTTAATGGTTGCATAGCCATTGCCGGGATGGAAGTTGTTCTGGTAGCTGTTGAAGTCGCCGCCCCAAGTTGTGGCACCAGTGCCAACATAGGACTGTGCTTCAAGGACCGTCACAGACTTGCCATTGCTGCCAGTGAAAGTACGGCCGGTCGAGGTAATGTAGTTAGAACCACCGTTACCGTCGCGCTTGCAGTAAGCCCAGCCATCGCCCCACCACCGCTTAGAACCAGTGTTGGCGTAACCGCCTTGCCAACCGCCGCCGCCGCCAGAAGGGGCTTCGACACAGTTCTCGGAAGAACCGTTGACAATACCTCCCAGATAGGGGTTGAAGTTACCGCCGGAAGAACCAGTAGCGAAGGTGCCATTACCGCCGCCGTTACCGCCATTGACGGGAACACCGTACTGCGCATAACCGCCGGTAGAATCCAGAGCACCGTGCTGGTTGCCGCCGCCACCGCCTGCAACGCCGAGCATATACTGTGCTGCAGTTGTGGTATTGCCGTACTCAGCAAGACGACCAGTACCCATAAGACCGATAGCGACTGTCGTAGCACCACCGCCAGAAGCACCAAGCAGGTTGCCGTGACCGTTACGGGTAATCATGGGAGTACCGCCGTTACCGCCGCCGTTGTAGCCGCCAGGAAGAGGACGCTTAACTTCGCCGCAGGCACTGCCGCCGCCATTCTCCCAGTAACGGTTATCGACTGTACCGGAACCGCCCTTGACGAAGTAAAGCTTAGCGCCCTGCTCAGCCTGAATGACAAGGCGGACACGACCGCCGGAAGAGGTGTTGCTGTTCATGGAACCGCCGCCTGCACCGTAAAGCATAACTTCATAGGTGCCAGCATAGGTGAAGGTGTATTCGCTGTAGGGGTTAGAGTAGCTGTTTGCGCCTTCCAGCTTATCATCGACCTTAGGACCGGAGCCCTGCTCATCGATGTAGAAATAGACCTGGTCCATATCCGCATTGTCGGTGGGAGCATCATAGCAGACATAGTAGACTGCATTGCGCCACCACCATTCCCAAGTGGCTTTGTCGAGGACATTGCCGTCCTTGGTGCGGTATGCAAAACCGTGGGTGCCAATCTTACCGATGTAGTCATCGTCGCTCGCTGTCACCTGCTGGAACAAATCGTACCAGTTATGACCGGCGCTGTCGCGCACAGAGGAGTCGATGACCACGGTGTCGCGGCTGTCAACGGTTGTGCGGCTGTTGACAGGAGAGCCTGCCGTGAAGTAGGTCTCCATGTACCGGATACCGTTAGGAGCGATGATTGCGAGGTTTTTGTAGTTGTAGACTGCACCGCCATTATTCAGCGCATCGTTGATAGCGGAAATGCTCTTGAGGTCGTTGATGTTCTTGTAGCTGCCGTTTTCCGTGGTAATGGTGTTGTGCTTTGCAGTAGCCTTATTGGGAACATTCGCCTTGATAGAGATGGTGTAGTCGAGGACCAGTTCAGCACCGTAAGAGGACTGGCTGAAATCCTTGTAGATGTGGTCGTTCGGGTCAGCAGAATCGACGACACGGTTGAAGTTGTACGCAACGGTGCGGCCGCAGGTATACGGCTGCATATTGTTGGCGTCCCAGTTCTTCATATACCTTTCTTCTGCTTCACACAGGAAGTAGTATCGCCGAAGTCCATCGGGTTCGTGGCGTTATCGATGTACAGAGACACGATAGCGTTCCACTCATTGTAGGTCTTGTTGTTGAGGTTTGCTGCATCCGTGGGATACATAGCTTCCAGCTTGATGTAAGCGGAAAACTTGTTGAAAGCAAGACCATTGCCGCTCATGAACGAGCGTTCCATATCATCGACATTGTTGCTCAACGCATTGACATTGCCGATTTTCTGACCAACCTGACTGTAATTCAGCTGAATCGTGCCGTCGCCGTCCGTGACATTCATGAAACGGTCCAGACGACCGCCGCCAGCGACATTGCTAAACTTCCAGCGAATGGTGGGTGCAGAATCCTTGTTACCGAAGAAGGTAATCTTGGTGGTGTAGACCGCCTTATTATCGTTGGCAGCACCATAAGTCGTAGTACCGTCCTTGTGCAGCACATCAGGCGCAATCGCGTCCAGAGGCACATCGGTGGTACGGCGACCGTTGTTCGGGTTGCTGGCTGCGGTAGTCCACGCCATGTTGCCGTTCTTGGAATCGAAAGAGTTCAGCAACAGAGACTGTGCTTTCAGAGGCGTCAGTTCAATAGGCGGAGCATACACGACCAAGTGACCGGTACGACCGTTCGGCTCATAGTTGGAAATCGTAGAGTCAGCGGTGATTTCGTGCGCGGGAGCCTTGTAGCTGAACACACAACGGAAATCCAAGCCATCCCAGTCCATGGTCGCATTCGTCAGCGTCAGCGTGACGGTAGAATGCTTACGCATGGTAGAGATACCGGACTCGCGCAAATCGTTCAGGGGATTCCAGAAGGCAGCGGGCCAGAAGGTACGAGTACCAATCTTGGTCGCATCAATATCAGAAACCTTAGTCGTGACATTGAAGGAACCAGCCGGGAACAAAGCGGGGTCGCTGCCGACCTCGACCCAGGTGTTATTTTCATCGCGGTACTGGACCGTGTAGGTAACACCCTCGTTGACACCCTTCCAGTAGTTGAGGTCAAAGTCAAAGGTCGTGGTCTCGCCGACAGGAATACGCTTATCGAAAGCCTGCTCAATGTACATGGGTCGAAGTGCAGACTCGCAGTAACCGTTCTTGCCGTCCTCAGCCTTATCGAGGCTCGTATACTGCTTACCAGCGACTGTAAACTCGCACTTGAACTGAATCTTCTCGTTGCAGTAGTCGAGGGTCGTGTAGGTCACGGTGCTCTCGGTGTACGGGATATCAGCGTTGGTAGCAGCCGCCGTAAAGGTGGTCTTGTTGATTTTGCCCTTGACGACACCGTCATAGGTGGTGAAGGAAGTGCCGGGACCGCCAATCTCGAACCACTGGCTCATCTTGCCGCTCTCGGTGATGGCACGGTAGTACCACTTCACATTAGAGTCGGGAACCGTCTGGTCGTAGAACAGCTTACTGCCGACAGTCTTGTTGACAGGACCTTCCCAGTCCTTGTAGTCGTCAATCGGGTCTGCGGTGGGCTTGAGGAGTTCCAGAGGATGGGTCTCGCAGTCATTCCAGAAATGATTCGGAACTTCCACGACAATCATACCGTACTCGACCACGCTATGACCACTGGGGTCGATGACCTCAGCACGCTGCATGCCGGTACAGGGTACATTGGAGATAACATACTTGCTATCACCATTGACAACGCAGTCGTAGTCAGTGCCATCGGTCGCATGGACGATAACGCGGTAGCCGGTGTAATCAGAAACACCATCATCCGGGAGCAGAGCATTCAAATCGCCGACAACACGGGCAACGCCAGTGATACGGACATTGGGCTGGTTGTCGAGTTTCAGAACGGGAAGAGCGCCGACAGTCTTATCGCTGCCGAGGTTCCAGCCGTTGTTGCTGCCTGTAGTGAACATGCCGTAGGTGTTGCCGGTGTTATCGAACAGAGGCTTGCCGTTGCTGGCAAGGTTCACATGGTATGCATCGGAGTTCCAGTGACCGGAGAAGTTCTTGATTGGCTCCCAGCCTTCCGGCAAAGTCAGGTCATCAACAACCTGATAGCAGCCGTTCAGAGGATACCAGAAAGAGCCGCCAGCCTGCAGAGCAGACAGAACCTGCATGTAGTTGACAGAACTCACGCGGATAACGAAGTGGCTGTCTTCCTGACTGTTCTGGTTTGCTGCACAAATCTCGCACTGCTTGCGCTGAGAGATGTACATGACAGTGTTGGCAAACAGAGCAGATTCATCACGAGTAGCTTGGTTATTCGGCAAGTGACCAATCTGGTTCATCAGGAAGTTGCCCGTGCCGGAAAGGTAGAAGTTGCTGGTGCCGAACCAAGAACGACCAGTCACAGGGTCGGTAATGGTCTTGGTGGTGGGGTACGGATTGTAACCGAACTCTGCACCCGTGACATTGCCGCCTGCGTAATCGACCCAGATAGGACCGAATGCAACCTGAGAGTTAGAGTGCGTCTTGGCAGCAGAAAGAGTAGACGGCAAGTCGTAGGGGAAGTTCGTGGGGTCACGATACTTGACCGTAGACTGCGCCTGAGAGTTGGAATACGGCTTCAGGCGAACACTCAGCTGGTCACTGCCGTACATGATGCCAGCTTTACCGTAGGAGCTGTGGCTACCACCGGTAGACAGAATCATGGAGATAGCATCGGTCGGCAGGACAGTACCGGAATCAATGTTACCGCCGTTAGCGCCCATCAGAGCGTTCATGTTCCAGTGACCGTTATCGATGTTAGGAACAGAGTTCAGAACATAGTAGCGGGTAGAACCATCGTTCTTGTCGGGACCGAAACGACCACCCTCGTAGTAATCACGAGAACCGGGGTCGGTATAACCAGCAATGTGGGCATCATACCAAGAACCGGCATAAGCGTACATGGTATCGTGACCGACACACATGCCGTAGCCCTGACTCAGGAAGCCTTTGATGGCATAATAGGCTTTACCGGAGATATCAGGCTCCTGCTGTACGCAAACGCCCCAGCCAATAGAGTCGATACGATAGTTGCCTTCGGCATCCATCATAAAGCGGTTGGGGTCAGCATTGAACTGCTCTGCAGCAACAGAAAGCACCGTAATGTGCTGGCTCATGTGAGAACCATCGTTGTTGCACAACCAAC
>ERZ772884.1911-NODE-1911-length-12929-cov-3.569831_pt1 | contig 12929 bp, 11 predicted proteins | sample MGYA00580574_ERZ772884 | MGnify/ENA primary metagenome ERZ772884 (study PRJEB29015, sample SAMEA2737690) | human gut metagenome | biome: human gut; feature: human-associated habitat; material: faeces | place: China | collected 2012 ... | reverse complement strand
GAGGTCTCCGGCCTCCGCAGCACCAAGTCGAACACTAACATCGCCGGTTGCTGCGTAGGCCGGAGACCTCCGCTACTATATTTAAATCACGCTGAGCTGATTGATAGCCGGATTGGCGTACATGGTGAGTATGCGCTCACGCAGGAACGCCCAGTCGGGGTTGGGCAGTTGTATCTTCTTGAGCTGTGTGTCGAGATAAGCCTCAAAGCGCTGGCGGTCTTCAGCCGTGTAGCGGTCGGCGTGCTCGTCGGTGCCGCGCAGAAGGTCGAGCGCCACGAAGTTGGACGAGTACAAGCGGTAGCCGCGCCATATCTCGTGGTCGAGATGCTCGGCAACAGCAACGTAGAACTCGTTCTTCGGCATGTCGTCGGGCAACGCACGCAGCCACTCGTCGATGCACGGAGCAGCCTGATAGTGGATGTGTCCCTTGTAGCCCATTATGCCGGTCTGCATGCTCACCACGTCGTCCATCGGACCCTTCTTCCAGTCGGCCACATCGCGGCGCAACTGGAACTCCTGTGCCTTGAGGAAGTCGCACGGGTCGTACTCGTATGATATAGCGAGCGGCACGAGGTGGAGCGAGAGTAGGCGTTCCTTTATAGAACCCTCGCCGCCCATGGTCATCATCTTGAGTATAGCCTCTGCGGTGCGGTCGTTGGAGTCCTTGGCGCGGCCTTCGCGCTGCGCAATCCATACGTTGTCGTTCTTCTCGGCAATGACGAAGTGCATATACTCGGCGAGCAGCTTTGAGGCTGCGAGCATCTGTCGCATAGGCAGCGAGCGCTGCACGATGAACGACTTGTTGAGGCGCACGATGTCCTTCACCCAAGGCAGCTTGAGGAGGTTGTCGCCGATGGCTATCTCGGTGGTTGTATCGCAGCCGGCGTCGAAGAGCATCACGTGGAGCAGCGCAGAGTCGAGCACGATGTCGCGGTGGTTGCTGATGAAGGTGTAGCGATTGCGGAGGTCGAGGCTTGCGAAGTCGGCGTCGCAGCCGAGCGATGCCTTGGCAAGCAGGTTCTTCAAGAAGCCATAGCAGAACGCTTTCTGAAACTCGAGATTGGTCTTGCACTGGTGCATCTTCTGCCGTATAGCCTCAACGGGCACACCGGGATAGAGGTATGCCAGCACTTGGCAGAACTGTTCGTTCTGCACCAAACGGTCGAATACTTCGGGGAGCTCTTCCGGCTCAAACGGGCGGATAGAGTCGTATTTGTGGAGTTGTTCAGGTGTCATAGGGGAATTTTGAGTTCAACACTTGAATTGGTTCTCTACGATGTCGGTCAGCACTTCCTTGATGTCGAGACCTGCGGCGCGCACCTGCTGCGGAATGAAACTGGTGGCAGTCATGCCCGGCGTAGTGTTCACCTCAATCATGTTTATCTTGTCGTTGCCGTCTGCATCCTTCGAGATGATAAAGTCGATGCGGATGATGCCGTTGCAGTGGAGGATGTCGTAGATGCGGCTCACCTCCTCAGCCACGCGCTTTGCAGTCTCGGGAGCGATGCGCGCCGGAGTTATCTCCTGCACCTGTCCGTTGTACTTTGCGTCGTAGTCGAAGAACTCGTTGCTTGTAACGACCTCGGTTGCAGGGAACACAACCGACTTCTCGCGCGTCTTGTAGCAGCCGATTGAGATCTCGGTGCCTTGCAGGAAGCTCTCTATCATCACCTCGTCGCTCTCCATGAAAGCCACGCGCAGAGCCGGAGCAAGCTGGTCTACATTCTTCACCTTCGACACGCCGAAGCTCGATCCGTCGGCAGCCGGCTTCACGAAGCAAGGCATACCAATCTCCTTCTCGATGAACTCGTCAGAGTATCTCGACTCTTCGCCGCGGCGTACGAGGATGCTCTTCGCCACATTCACGCCCCAACCGCGCAGATAGTTGTTGAGCACGTACTTGTCGAAGGTCATAGCCTCGACGAGCACGCCGCTTGTGCTGTACGGGATGTGTAGCAGTTCGAAGTAACCCTGCATCACGCCGTTCTCGCCCGGTGTGCCATGGATAGTGATGTAGGCGTAGTCGAACACCACAGCCTTGCCGTCGAGCACGAACGAAAAGTCGTTCTTGTCGATTGGCGCTGTTGTGCCGTTGGGCAGGTTGACATGCCAGTCCTGACCCTTCACGTCAACGATATAAATGTTATAACGCTCCTTGTCGAAGAAGGAGTACAAACCCTGAGCAGAACGTATTGATACGTCGTGCTCAGAAGAGTCGCCACCGCAAACGATGGCAATGTTGCGTTTTAATGTATCCATAGTGATTATTGTTTTAGGGGTGAGTGTTCTTTTTACTAAACTAAGCCGAGCTAAGCCTCTTTAAGCCTTTCTAAGCCTTTGATTGAAATATTACTGCTGTGCAGTGCTGAATGTGTCGCGGGTTGTGCCCTTCATGTATCCGCGCCACTTCTCTATGAGCTGTGCGAAATCGTCGGGCCACTCGGATGTGAAGTCCATCTGCTGCTTTGTCTTCGGATGGACGAAGCCGAGCGTACGGGCGTGCAGCGCCTGGCGTGAGCAGGCTTTGAAGCAGTTGTTGATGAACGCCTTGTATGTAGCCGAGCGCTCGCCGCGCAGAATCTCCATGCCGCCGTAGCGTTCGTCGCCGAAGAGCGGATGACCGATGTGCTTCATGTGGGCACGTATCTGGTGTGTGCGTCCGGTCTCAAGGCGACACTCGACGAGCGTCACGTAGCCGAAGCGCTCAAGCACACGCCAGTGGGTTACGGCTTCCTTGCCGATGCCCGAGTCGGGCGACATCACGGTCATGCGCAGACGGTCTTTCGGGTCGCGTGCTATGTTGCCTTCGATGCGTCCTTCGTCTTCGGTGAGGTTGCCCCATACGAGAGCGTTGTACGAGCGGTGTGTTGTCTTGTTGAAGAACTGCAAGCCGAGCGACGTCTTAGCCTGCGGAGTCTTCGCCACGACGAGCAGACCCGATGTGTCTTTGTCGATGCGATGCACGAGTCCCACTTCGGGGTCGTTGGGGTCGTAGCTTTTCAGGTCGCGCAGATGCCAAGCGATGGCGTTGACGAGCGTGCCGGTGAAGTTGCCGGCTCCTGGATGAACCACCATGCCCGCCTCCTTGTTTATCACCATCACCTCCGAGTCTTCGTACACTACGTTGAGCGGCAGATCTTCAGCCACGATGCTTGTGTCGTGGCGCGGACGGTCGAGCATGAGCGTCACGACATCGTTGGGGCGCACCTTGTAGTTGCTCTTCACGGGGCGCTCGTTGACGTGTACAAAGCCTGCGTCGGCAGCCTTCTGTATGCGGTTGCGCGACGAATGGGGCAACTTCTCACACATGAACTTGTCGACGCGCTGCGGCTCCTGGCCTGGGTCGGCAACAAAGCGGAAGTGCTCGTAGAGCTGACCGGTTTCGTCGTCGTCTTCGATTGGGGGTGTGAGGATATCTTCTTCTATCATATTCTTGTTTTTTAGGCTAAGCCGAACTAAGCCTCTTTAAGCCTTCTAAGACCAAGCCGAACTAAGCCTCTTTAAGCCTTTCTGAACTTTTGCTAACTAAGCCCTCCCCGATGGGGAGGGTTGGGAGGGGCTTTTTACTTTTATTCTACTCCGTCGGACCTGTCACTTCATGAAACTGGTCTACATCGCCCGACTCGTAGAACTCGTCTTCCTTGGCGTCCTCTATCGGAGCATCGGTGTAGTTGATGTCCATGTCGACATCGCGCTGTCCGCTACCCACCTCGATAGTGATGTAGTCGTTCACCGACACCTTGTCGCCTGCAACGACGTGACGTCCTTTCACGGTGAGTCCGTACACCCAGTCTTTCTCGCCGTCTACGAACGTGGGCTGCGTGAGCTTGAAGCCCATCGCCGAGAGCTTAGCCATCGCCTCGCGCAACGACGAGTTGTCGATGACGTCGGGCACGGTGATGGTAGGCGTCTGCGTGGCGTTCACGGTGAGGTATATCACATGACCCGACTTCACACGCTCGCCCGGCGCCGGCGACTGTTCGAGGATGCAGTCGGGGCGCATGCCTGGCACATATCCCGTGTCGCTCACTACCACCTGCAATCCGCTCTGCTTGAGCAGATACTCGGCGTCGCTGAACGCCTTGTGGCGCACGTTAGGTATCTGCACCACTTCGCCGTGATGGGTGTATATATCAAGTCCGAACTTCACTCCAAGACACACTGCAAACACCACCGCAACCATTGCGGCGATATTCCCCCAGAGGTAACGGCTCTTGAACTTGCTGAAAAACTCAGATGTATTCATACTCTTTATGTATATATAAATATGTACAAAGATACGACTATCGTAGCAATTCACAAAATATATGCTAAAAAAAGCGCTAACTTATTGATATATTTTGTAATTTCGCATGAAATTACAAAAAGCGTAAAACACTATGAAAGATACATATAAGAAAGCTTTTTACATTGCTGCCTGCGTGTTCGGCGTGGCGCTGGCGTCGTGGATTGTATGGCGGTTGCTGCCGTCGTCGGCTGACGAAATGAAGCGCTGCACCGTGGTGGTGAACGCAGAGTCGTGGCACGAGGTGCGTGTGGACGGCAAACCGCTGCTCTACTTCGCCGAATGTTATGGCGACTCGGCTGTGAGCGACCTAAGAACCATGCGCAACGAGGCCCTCCATCACACTTATTCGGCTGGTTTCTGGACGAACAGATGGCTCATGATGCCGTCGTGCGAGGGAAGGATTGTCACGGCGATAGAGACACCGACCGACGCTCTGCGCGCCTGCGCCGACTCTACGATAATGCGCCTCTGTCGCGAGGCGGCTGCCGCACGGCTCAAGACGCTGAAGCATCAGAAGTCGGAGCTCAACTACTATATGCGTGTTCACAGCGTGCACGACTACGGCTATCAGGATGTGGCGACTTTGGACACTCGCGTCTGCAGCGAATATGCCGAGGCTGAGCGTGTGCTGCACATCATCGACAGCATTACTGCCGGCAAGCACGGCGTATGCGTTAAGACGCGACACGAATACACGGCGACCTACCGCACGGAGGAGGGCAAGCTGGTGCGCACCCGGCTACGCTTCGTGGGCTCTGCCGACGGACTGACGCTGCTGCAGACCGCCGACGGCAAGACGCCGGAGGGCGTAGCGACGCTCGCTCTGCTGCCGTGGAACGCTTCTGACATCGGCGAAGCGCGCGCCGTGGGCTTCCCGACGATAGCTGTAAAAGGCATGGAGTGCGACACGGTCTCGGCACACATCCTTCCTGCACGGATAGCGCAAGGCGGCAAGCACAATCTGCCGCAAATGCTGGCTGGCAACGGCACGCCCGTGTTCAGCACGAAGGGCAGATTCGTAGGCATTGTGAGCGGCGACACGATAGCATCGAGAAAATCAATAAGAAGAATTTTGAACTTTGAGCGGTAGGAGGGTATGACATTCCTGCCATACCCACGTACTCACAAAGCATCCACGAATCATATAATATATTGTATGGAGGATGAGTAAGAACTCTATTTATGCGAAAGTTACTAAAAACGAAACGACAATGAAGGCAATCAGATACACTATCTCGCTGTGTCTCGCCCTACTCTGTCTCTGCGGATGCAATGATATTCCGCACGACGGCGAGGCAATAATCGGGCACGGCGCTACAACATACTATGGCGGCACGAAGCATGGCAAGTACGACGGATACGGCGTGCTCTACGTGGGCGACAGCGTGGTGTACGCCGGACAGTGGCGCATGGGTAAGCGCTGCGGAAAGGGCGTCAGCCACGACTCGCTGGGCCACCGCATCGTGGGCAGATGGCGCGCCGACACGCTCGTCAGCGGCACATGGCGCGACTCTACGGGCACATACAGCGGTACGCTCAACCGCGACGCAATAGCCTGCGGACACGGCACGTTCACCGACCGCAAGCAGAACCTCTACCAGGGCGAATGGACTGACGGCAAGCGCAACGGATTCGGCTTCGCACTCACAGCCGGAAAGCACATGCAGCTGGGCGAATGGAAACGCAACCGCTTCCTGGGCGAGCGCATAGAGTATCGCGCCGACCGCATCTACGGCATCGACATATCGCGCTTCCAGCACGAGAAGGGACGCAAGCGCTACGCCATCGACTGGAAGCGGGTGCGCATCACCAATCTCGGCAAGCTCTCAAGAAAGCGCATCGCCGGCGCAGTCGACTATCCCGTGTCGTTCTGCTACATCAAGTCGACGGAGGGCGCAACGATAAAGAACCGCTACTTCCGCACCGACTATGCTGCGGCTCGCGCCCAAGGAATAAAGTGCGGCGCCTACCACTTCTTCTCCACTCGCACGCCCGGCGCTAAGCAGGCGCATCACTTCCTGAAGTACAGCACGTTCCGCAAGGGCGACTTGCCGCCGGTGCTCGACGTCGAACCGACGTGTGCTCAGATACGCGCCATGGGCGGACCGGAGGCGTTGTTCCGCAGCGTGCGCCAATGGATCAGGGTTGTGAAGGCGGCTACGGGCGCCCGACCGGTGCTCTACATATCGCAGTCGTTCGTTAACCGCTACCTGCCGCTCGCACCCGACCTGAAGCGCGACTACATCGTGTGGATTGCCCGCTACGGCGAGTACAAGCCCGACGTGCGCCTCGCCTATTGGCAGCTCTGCCCCGACGGACATGTGCGCGGCATTACGCCCGAGGTTGACATCAACGTGTTCAACGGATACCGCAACGAGTACGAGGAGTTTCTGCGCAACGAGTGCATTAAATAAAAAAAAGCTGCATCGCAAACCGAATTGCGATGCAGCTTTTTTATGTATTTAGCAGAAGCAGCGGAGCATGTGTCCTGCTGCTTCCGTGTTTGTCTTCAGCGATTAGAAGTCGTTGTTGTGATCGAGCGAGTCGTTGAAGTCGCGCGGCTCACGATGCTCGCGGTTCTCACGACGACCGTCGCGACGCTCACCACCCTCACGGCGCGGACGACGCTCACCGCGGTCGCCACGCTCGCCACGCGGACGGCGCTCACGCTCTACATATCCCTCCGGCTTCTCGAGAAGCACGCGGTGAGAGAGCTTGTACTTGCCAGTCTTCGGGTCGATCTCCATGAGCTTCACCTTGATCTTGTCGCCTTCCTTGATGCCAGCCTCTTCAACTGTCTCAAGTCGATCTCAGAGATGTGGAGCAATCCGTCCTTACCCGGCATAATCTCTACGAAGCAGCCGTAAGGCATGATTGAACGAACTGTGCCCTCGTATACCTCGCCTACCTCAGGGATAGCCACGATAGCCTTGATCTTGCCAAGCGCAGCGTCGATAGCGTCCTTGTTAGGAGCCGATACCTGCACCTTGCCTACGCCGTCTGCCTCGTCGATAGTGATAGTAGCGCCGGTGTCCTCCTGCATCTGCTGGATGATCTTGCCACCAGGGCCAATCACAGCGCCGATGAACTCCTTCGGTATCTCGATCTGAACGATGCGCGGTACCTGCGGCTTCAGTTCCTTGCGCGGCTCAGAGATAGTCTCCATCATGCATTTGAGGATGTGCTCGCGGCCTTCCTTAGCCTGCATAAGAGCCTTCTCGAGAATCTCGAAGCTCAGACCGTCGCACTTGATATCCATCTGTGTAGCTGTCAAGCCGTTGGGTGTACCGGTTGTCTTGAAGTCCATATCGCCGAGGTGGTCCTCGTCGCCGAGGATATCGCTAAGCACAGCGTACTTCTCCTCGCCCGGGTTCTTGATAAGACCCATTGCGATGCCTGATACCGGAGCCTTCATCGGAACACCTGCGTCCATGAGGGCGAGTGTGCCGGCACATACTGTAGCCATTGAAGACGAACCGTTCGACTCTAGAATCTGGCTCACGAGACGTACTGTGTAAGGGAAGTCCTCAGGAATCTGACCCTTCAGACCGCGCCATGCCAAGTGACCGTGACCAATCTCGCGACGGCCTACGCCGCGCTGAGCCTTAGCCTCGCCTGTGCAGAACGGCGGGAAGTTATAGTGGAGGAGGAAACGCTGGTAGCCACGCTCAAGAACGTCGTCAACCAACTTCTCGTCCATCTTTGTACCGAGTGTACATGTAGAGAGCGACTGTGTCTCGCCACGTGTGAAGATAGAGCTTCCGTGAGGCATCGGCAGCGGAGAAACCTCGCACCAGATAGGACGGATGTCTGTAGTCTTACGACCATCGAGACGCTTGCCCTCGTCGAGGATGCAGCGGCGCATAGAGTCGCGCATCACGTCGGCGTAGTAGCGCACCATCTCTGCGTGCTTCTCGTCGAGCTCCTCAGCAGTGAGGTCTGTGTGAGCTGCGTCGTAAGCCTCCTGGAAGTCAGAGAGAATCTTGTCGAAAGCCTCCTCGCGCGACTTCTTGTCGTGGTCGCCCGACTCTGCGATAGCGTAGCACTTGTCGTAGGTCTCCTTGCGGAGCTGCTCGCGGAGTTCCTCGTCGTTCACCTCATGGCAGTACTCGCGCTTAACGTCTGTGCCAAGCTCCTTAGAGAGTTCTGTCTGCAGTTCGCACATCGGCTTGATAGCAGCCATGGCAGCCTTCAACGCGCCGATCATGTCCTGCTCCGAAACTTCCTTCATCTCGCCCTCTACCATCATGATGTTCTCTGCAGAAGCGCCTACCATGATATCCATGTCGGCATCCTTCATCTGCTCGAAGGTAGGGTTGATAACGTACTCGCCGTTGATGCGTGCTACACGCACTTCTGAAATCGGGCACTCGAAAGGTATATCTGAACAAGCCATAGCGGCTGAAGCTGCAAATCCAGCGAGAGCATCAGGCTGGTCAACGCCGTCGGCGCTGAGAAGCATAATCTGCACATATACCTCTGCGTGGTAGTTAGACGGGAAGAGCGGACGGAGCACACGGTCTACGAGACGCGATGTGAGGATCTCGTTGTCGCCCGACTTGCCTTCACGCTTTGTGAAGCCGCCAGGGAAACGGCCTGCTGCTGAGTACTGCTCTTTGTAGTCTACCTGCAAAGGCATGAAATCTGTTCCGGGAACTGCATCTTTTGCGGCACAAACAGTGGCGAGAAGTACGGTGTTGCCCATACGCAGTACAACACTTCCGTCGGTCTGCTTTGCCACTTTCCCGGTCTCAATGCTGATGGTTCTGCCATCAGGCAATGATACTGTCTTTGTAATTACGTTCATCTAAATCTTTATTTACATCAAAAAAAATTGTAATATGTGAGCAAAGTTAGTCAATTTCAATGGTATAAACGAACAATCGCCGATTATTTTTGTTTTTTTGTATAATTTTCCACTGCAGCATCTGCAATCATAGGAGATACGCTCCTCAGAGCCATGCAAGCCCCGTTTGTTATTCAGAACTTGAAACTCAGCCCTACACCCAATGTTTTTCTGTTTGCCAGATTATCATTGAGCATGCTGACGTTGGCAGAAAGCGCCAATTTCTTTTGATGATGGGCTGCTATAAGGAATGACGTGGTCCATATCACACTTGCTCCGAATGAGGCGGCTAATCCGATGGCAAATGGATTAACTCCGGGGCCGTTTTCTTGAAAAGATGCAACGTATGCCGTTCCTAATAAGCAATATAAGCTGGCTAAAAAGAAGACACTGCCGCCCACCCAAGCTGTCCACTTGAATATTCTTGCCTTCTTCAACCGCTTAGCGGAAGTGTCTTCAGCGATACTTTTCAGCAATTCGGCGTCCGACACAAGTGTGTCGTTGTGTTGCAGCAAAGTGAAGTTCTCTGACTTGACATCTGTACCATATTTTTCCAATACCGTTACCGTCGAAGTAGCGGTTGGGGTGTCGTCATTGGCGATGGCGTCTTGAGCGTTGACGGCGAGTGAGCATATCACGACTGCCATCAGCATAAAGAATCGTAGACTTCTCATCATTTCTTATGTTGTTATGCCAGCATATAATCTGGCATAGGGTTAGACATAAGCAAATTTAGCTGATTCTCTCGAAATGACAAACAATAAAAAGAAATTTTTGATAAATTCGTTTATTATACGTACATTTGCATAAATGGGAACCGCTGCGCTCTGTTGCTGCTTGCTCGGCTTCAATCCATGCGGCGTGTGCGGCTGTGTTGGTGCATACTTGCTTTGTTGGTGCACTTCTTGCTCTGGCAAGCGGCAAAGCCGAGCGGAGACAAGTGCACCCCCTAAAATTGCATCTGAAATCTGTGGGAGAATACTCAGCAGTAAATTCTGTGAGTTCTGCGTATTCTGTGGGAAAAAACTCTGCAGTAAATTTTGTGCATTCTGCGTATTCTGTGGGAGAATACTCAGCAGTAAATTCTGTGAGTTCTGCGTATTCTGTGGGAGAATACTCAGTAATAAATTCTGTGAGTTCTGCGTATTCTGTGGGAGACCATTCCGTCAAACCTTCGATGAAATCGTGCTTTTTTGTCCAATTTCGCAGGCTTATAGAAAAAAACGCCATATAAATTCGGTAAAATTAAATTATTCTCTTTATCTTTGCCAATATCTTTAGAGATTGTTATCAAACAACTGCAGTACAACACTCACTATATTTATTAATAAACCACGAATCTCTGTATATAGTTATATGATTGGTAGAAATTTATTATACTTCTTATATGGCGCAAACATAATGTTCCATCTTGTAATGGCATGTATGTTCTTCTACAGACATAGCAGCCGTTTGAAGATATACGTGAGTTTGCTTATGCTCACCATCGTGGCGCAGTATGTGAAGGACCTCATATTCATCGGCAACACCTACTACAGTTCGCGTCTTGAGGAACAGTATGCGTCGAGCATCGACCTGCTCACGCTGCCCATGTACGCCATTGTGCTCGTAGAAGCCTGCCGTCCGTTGTGGATGAACTGGAGTAGGGCGTTCTGTTTCTACATTCCGTTTGTCGTCCTGATGGTGACATTCTGGGTGCATCCCGTGCCGCTTGCCTATTATTCCATGCACTTCGCCGCCATCCTCTGCGCCGTCTTCATCCTTCTGTGGGCTTTTCGAGAGCTGCCGCGCTTCGAGCGTGCGCTCAAGGAGGAGTATTCCTACGCCGAATACATCAACCTCCACTGGCTGCGCGGCGTCATCCTGCTCTTCTTCTGTCTGCTCATGCTATGGGTGTACGACAGTATGGCGTCGGGCGTGCGATACGACAATATCTTCCTCTTCAACTCGCTCGTGATGTGGATAGCTGCCTGCTTCTGCTTCTATCGCCAGTCGGTGGTTATCAACGCCGTGAAGTCGTACTTCGTGGAACCGTCTGAGGACAATGCCGAGACTAACCTCGATGCAGCCGAGAACGACTTCGACAATGCGACGGCGCATCTGGAGGCAGCCGAGGCCGACCAGAATGCTCCACATGTGCACACGCAGCCCGAAAACGTAGCGGAAACGGTGGCAGAACCGCAGCCCGTTGCTGAACAACCTGTTGAACCGGAACCCGAAGAACTCAAGCTGCAGCAGGAGGTAGCCTTCGCCGAGCGCATGTATCTGCTCTTCGAGAAGGAGCATGTCTATCTCAATCCGCGCTTGCGTCTTTCGGAGCTTGCCACGCTCCTCGGCACCAACCGCACCTACCTCTCGCAGTATTTCAACCAGAACTGCGAAAGTACGTTCTACGACTTCGTAAATGATTATCGCATACACCACGCAAAACTGCTTCTTCACTCCACCGACGACACGCTCGAAACCATTGCGATGAACTCCGGCTTCAATTCGTTGTCCACTTTCCGTCGTGCTTTTGTGCAACGAGAAGGCATGAGTCCGATAGAGTTTAGAGCGTCAAACGGTAAAATCAGGGTGTCAAACAGTCCAAAGCTGGAGTAATTTGACGAAAATCAAAGGTTTTTACAATTTGACATTTCTCTTTTACGCAGTGGAATTGAAGGTATGAAAAAAAGTTACTACTTTTGCAATACCAACAGAAACAACAAGAAAAACTAAGTGAGCACATCTTCTGTTCTAATATGAACAGAGGTGTAGTTTAAATTTATAAGAAGCAGTTTGTAATTGTTTGATAAATCAAGAAAAGAGTTTAAACCGCCAAGCAGTGATGCTCGGCGGTTTTGTTTTTTATTCAATTCTCAACTCTGAATTTGCGTAGCAAGTCTTTCCAATGCTTCCTTCAGCACGCTTCTCGGCGTCGCCACATTCATGCGCATGAATCCCTTGCCTTCCTTGCCGAACATCTCGCCGTCGTTGAGCGCCAGACGCGCACGGTTAACGAAAAGATCAATGAGCTGGTCGTGGTCGAGATGCAGGCCGCGGCAGTCGAGCCACACTAAGAACGACGCCTGCGGTCGCACCGCCTTAATCTGTGGCAGGTGCTTGCTGAGGAACTCCTCAACGAACAGGATGTTCTGCTCCACGTACGCCAGCATCTGCTGACGCCATTCCTCACCGTTCTTGAACGCAGCCATCGTAGCGATAGGTGCAAACAGATGCGGGTCGTCAAGCTCGTTAGCCGTCATCCACTCGAACAGCGGACGGCGCAACTTCTCGTTCGGCACAATGCACCACGAGCTCACGATGCCCGCAATGTTGAACGTCTTCGACGGAGCGCCGAACGTGATGCTACACTGCGCAGCCGCCTCAGAAACCGATGCGAACGGCACATGCTTGTTGCCGAAGATAGCCATGTCCGAGTGAATCTCGTCGCTGATGACGATGATGTTGTGCTCAGAGCAGAAGTCGGCAAGACGGCGCAGCGTGTCTGCATCCCATGTTATGCCCGCCGGGTTGTGCGGGTTGGAGAGTATGAGCACGCGGCACTTCTCGTCAGCCACTTCAGCCAGATTCTCAAAGTCCATCGAGTACGATCCGTCGGCGTTCTCTCTAAGCGGGTTGTACACCACCTTGCGGTGATTGCCCTCCGGCGTCAGTCGGAACGGGTGATACACCGGCGGCTGAATGATAACCTTCTCGTCCTCCTTCACAAACACGTTGATGACGAAGCCGATGCCCTTCACGATGCCCGGGATGAAGCGCATCCACTGCTCGTCGACACGCCACTGGTGATGG
>ERZ772884.1908-NODE-1908-length-12934-cov-140.130600_pt1 | contig 12934 bp, 10 predicted proteins | sample MGYA00580574_ERZ772884 | MGnify/ENA primary metagenome ERZ772884 (study PRJEB29015, sample SAMEA2737690) | human gut metagenome | biome: human gut; feature: human-associated habitat; material: faeces | place: China | collected 2012 ... | reverse complement strand
GCGTAGCAGCTAAAAGCCACTACGCTTTCAAATCTAACTTTTTGGGGTCACCACAAATTGTGGTTGGAGTGTTTTGCGTTTATACATAATTGAATTCAATTTTTCTTGGCGGCTGTTCATAGCTGCATATGGCAAATGAATGATTATCAAACTCAAATTGAGTTACAAAGCAATCTTTTGCAATATTGTTTTCTGTAATAGAAATATCATTATCGCTGATATTGATTTCAAAACTGTTGAGAGGTATTCGCAATCCCTTGCCGCTCTGCTTTATATAACTTTCTTTAATCGTCCAAAGTTTGTAAAATGCATTGCTTGTATTTTCTGAATGAATAATATAATTGTATTCATTTTCGGTGAAAAATCTTTTTGCAACGTCAAGGCGAGGTTTTTTAATGATTTCAACATCACAGCCTATCTCCTTATCGGAACTGACCCCGAAAGCAAAGTTACCGGAGTGAGCCGCATTAAAGAAAATTTTATCAACATACGGTTTGCCGTTACTGCCGTAATAAATTGAATTTATGTCAATATTATTCTCATTGAGAATTTTATTTATAATTAAACCTGCTCCGAGCGAGCGTTTGCGATCGTCGGCAAGTTTATATCTTAGTATCTTTATTTGCCTTTCTTGAGGTAAAAGAGAAATTTTACCGTTATCATTCAAGGGGTCGCAAAGAACTGAAATATCAGCTAAATAGAGCTTTATCAATGTTTTCACCTCATCTTTTAGTGTAATTATAGTATTATTTTTGTTTTTAGTCAATCGTAATAGATATATTATTCTGTTTATTAAAAATACAACTTTGTTAAAAAAGTCAAAATTTTGTTCTAAGTATCTTTTTATAATGGTAAAGATGATTAACTAATGTAAAAAGCAAATGAAGAAAATGTAAACATATGTTCTAACCATTGTGATATATAGACAAAAATATCAACTTTAAATTAGTTGATATGTACATTTGAGTAGCATATTGTACAAATAAATATTTTAAAAAATGTTGACTTTCACGAACTTTTGAGTATAATAATAATTGTCAAGTAAATAGTCCGCTTGACTATCGGCTGATTAAACAGTCACATTACTCGAGTAAAATTAATTAAGTCGAATTTAAGTCTAGATTTTGCCAAATGGTAAATGGCGCACGAAAAAATAAAAATTGATATTTTTAAAGGAGGAAATTTTTATGACACCAATCCTTAATTTACACGATATTGATGTAACCAAATTCCTCGCCGTGCTCGATACCTGCGAGGGCAATGTATATCTCGTTACAAGCGAAGGCGACAGATTAAACCTTAAGAGCAAACTTTGTCAGCTCGTTGGCTTAACAAAGCTTATTGAGGGCGGCAGAATTGCAGAGGCAAGCATCATCTGTGATAATAAGAATGATGAAAGCAAACTTTTCAGATTCAATTTCTTTGGTGATACAGCAGATGCCAAGGTTGGCTGATAACCCGAGTTACATTGATAACACCGTGTTTTCACGATAATTTCAAAACTTCATAAAAACTGAGGGCAGCCGCAGCAATGCGGCTGTTTTTTGGTATATAAGCAAATCGGGCAAAACAAGCATAATGTTTTGCCCGTGATTTTTATTTTTATCAAAAGTCGGGGGTAAATATCAGTCAGTGAAAAATTTGACGAACTTTTATAATTATTTAATAATAACCGTACGTTAAACACTAATCTTACTTATTAAAGAAAAGTTTTATATCGTCCTCTACAGAACCGATACCGCTTATTCCGAAGTTTTCTACAAGTACATTTAATACATTCGGAGAGAGGAAAGCAGGGAGTGTAGGGCCGAGATGGATGTTTTTGACTCCGAGGTAAAGCAAAGAGAGAAGAACGATTACGGCTTTTTGCTCATACCAGGCAATATTGTAGATAATTGGAAGTTCATTAATGTCATCAAGACCGAACACTTCTTTTAGCTTAAGTGCAATAACCGCAAGCGAGTAGGAATCGTTGCACTGACCTGCATCGAGAACACGGGGAATACCGTTTATATCGCCGAGATTAAGTTTATTGTATTTGTATTTTGCACAGCCTGCGGTGAGAATTACCGTATCTTTTGGCAATGCTTTTGCAAATTCGGTGTAGTAATTTCTTGACTTTGCTCTGCCGTCACAGCCTGCCATTACAATGAATTTCTTGATGTCGCCGTTCTGCACGGCCTCTACGATTTTATCTGCAAGAGAAAGTACCTGATTATGAGCAAATCCGCCTACAATCTCGCCTCTTTCGATTTCAACGGGAGGTTTGCATTTTTTTGCAACTTCAATGATTTCCGAAAAATCTTTTATTTCTCCGATTTCGCCGCCGATGTGTTTTACACCCGGATAGCCCGCTGCGCCTGTTGTAAACATTCTGCCTTTGTAGCTGTCCTTTGGCGGTACAATACAGTTTGTAGTCATAAGAATTGCGCCGTTAAAGCTCTCAAACTCTTCTTTTTGTTTCCACCATGCGTTGCCGTAATTGCCGACAAAATGGCTGTATTTTTTAAAAGTAGGGTAGTAGTGCGCAGGCAACATTTCCGAATGAGTGTAAACATCTACTCCTGTATCTTTTGTCTGTTCTAAAAGCATTTCAAGATCTCGAAGATCGTGACCCGAAACAAGAATTGCAGGGTTACTGCGTACACCGATGTTGACTTTTGTAATTTCGGGATTACCGTATGCGGAAGTATTGGCTTTGTCAAGCATAGCCATTCCGTCAACGCCGAATTTACCTGTTTCAAGCGTCAGTGCTACAAGGTCGTCAACGGACAGTGTATCGTCAAGCAACATTGACAGCGCTCTCTGTAAGAAAGCGTCAAGCTCTTCATTGTCTTCCATAAGAACATTTGCGTGTTTGCTGTATGCCGAAAGTCCCTTTAAACCGTAGGTTATAAGTTCCCTAAGACTTCTTATGTCTTCGTTTTCTGTGGCAAGTACGCCGACTGTAGCCGCTTTTGCCGCAAATTCACTTTCATTTCCGTTCCATAAAGATGCACTTGGAAGTGCTGATTTATCGGAAACTTCTTCTAACAAATTCTCTTTTACTTTGAGGGTTGTTTTAATGCGTTCAACGATAACATCTTTGTCAAAATTTGCGTTTGTAATTGTTGTGAAAAGGTTGAGAGTAATAAGATGATTTATGCTTTTGTCAATCTGTTTTCCCTCTGCTCTGATTTGTGTGGTAACTGCCGAAATGCCCTTTGTAACATATACGAGCAAGTCCTGCATATTTGCGGTATCAGGCTTTTTGCCGCATACACCGCTTACTGTACAGCCTGAACAATTAGCTGTTTCCTGACATTGATAACAAAACATTTTATAATCCATAGTTGCCTCCAAAATATTTATTTATACAATTGTAAGTTGTTGTAATTACTTACCTTGTGGTATAAGTATAATATTTTTTGGTCGGCAAATATGTTGTTACGGCAACTAAATTAAAATTAACATTATTTTATAAAATTGTTAAAAATTAAGTTATATTAAATCGGCGAGTATTGTGTTTGAAATCAAAAAGCCTTTCGGAGTAAAAGAAAAAGAAGTGCCGTTGTGTTCCATAAAACCGTTTTTTACATACAAATCAGTTTTTTTGAAAAAACTCTGCGGCAATGGAGTACCGTATTTTTTGGCATATTCTTCGGTATCGAGTCCCTTTTTCAATCGCAAAGACAGCATAATATATTCTTCGGCAGTGCCGCCCTCGCCGTCATTGATAATTATGTTTGCTTTGAAATTTTCTATACTTCTGTCATAGAAAAATCTTTTACCGTTAAAGAACGAATGAGCGGACGGACCTATTCCGATGTACTCGCCACACTCCCAATAGCTTGAATTATGTCTGCTTTCAAAACCTTTTTTTGCAAAATTTGAAATTTCATATTGCATATATCCGTATTGTTCAAGCAATTCAACTGTATATAGGTAGAGTTCGGCCTGCTCGTCATCGCTCGGAAGATTTAATTTTGATTCTATTTGCGCAAATTTTGTGTTTTCCTCAATTTTCAAAATATACGATGAAATATGAGTAACTCCGCATTGAGCGCAAAAGTCAACGGATTGTTTCAGAGTTTTCTTTGTTTGCAGAGGAATACCTGTCATAAGGTCAAGTGAAATGTTGGTAATTCCCGCAGCTTGTGCAAGCTCTGCCGTATGTTTTGCGTCTTCGGCGGTGTGTATTCTGCCGAGCTTTTTTAATTCGGCGGGTACTGCGCTTTGCATACCGATTGACAAGCGGTTAAAGCCTGTATTTTTCATTAAGGCAAAATCAAGTTTTTTTCCGCTGTCAGGGTTTACTTCAACCGTGATTTCCGCATTGCTTTCGAGTGTAAAATTTTCTTTTACGGAACTAAGAATATTGCAAAGCCTTTCCGCTCCGAGAACGCTCGGAGTGCCTCCGCCGATATATACGGTCTTTACAGTTCCGTTAAAGTGATTGCTCCAATATTTTAATTTTTCTTTTAAAGCAATAACATAGTCGTTATATTCATATTCGCCCGCCCTTGTGCTGTAAAAATCGCAGTAAGGGCATTTGCTTTTGCAAAATGGGATATGCAGATACAGTCCGATTGATTTACTCATAATAATCTCCGTAAAAGAATTTGAGGCAGAAGTAAAACTCCTGCCCCGATTTGGAAGGTATATGAAAAAATAGGAAAAAACAAAATATAAAATGAATTTATTACCTTCATCAACTATATATTACAATAAAATTACAAATTTGTCAAGCTTTTGTAGCAGTTGATTTTTTATATACCGTAAAACAAATATTTTTCGTCCGTTTTATTGACATATATATAAGAAAAATAGTAAAATATAGTATTGTAGAAAAGTATGTAAAAATGATTCCGAAAGGATTGTAAAAGATGAGTTCATTAAACGAAGAAATCAGTAAGCGCAGGACTTTTGCGATTATTTCGCACCCTGACGCGGGTAAAACAACACTTACAGAAAAACTCCTTTTATACGGCGGAGCAATCAATCTTGCAGGCTCTGTAAAGGGCAAGCGTACTGCAAAGCACGCAGTATCGGACTGGATGGAAATTGAAAAACAGCGTGGTATTTCCGTTACTTCTTCTGTTTTGCAGTTTAAGTATAACGGCTACTGCATAAATATTCTTGACACCCCCGGACATCAGGACTTCTCCGAAGATACCTACCGTACACTTATGGCTGCCGATTCGGCGGTAATGGTAATTGACGGTTCAAAGGGTGTTGAGCGACAGACTATCAAACTTTTTAAGGTTTGTGTAATGCGCCATATTCCGATTATTACATTTATCAATAAGATGGACAGAGATGCAAAAAATCCTTTTGATTTGCTTGAGGATATTGAAAATGTACTCGGTATTCATACCTGCCCTGTAAACTGGCCTATCGGTTCCGGTAAAGAATTTAAGGGTGTGTATGACAGAAACTCAAAGAAAATTCTTGCGTTTACCGCTAACAACGGTCAGAAAGAGGTTGAGAAAAACGAAATCAGCCTTGATGATCCGAGCATAGATGATGTAATCGGTATGTATCATAGACAGGATTTGTTTGATGATATAGAGCTGCTTGACGGCGCAGGCGATGACTTTGACCTTGAGGCAGTAAGACGAGGCGAGCTTACACCTGTATTCTTTGGTTCTGCCCTCACAAACTTCGGCGTAGAGCCGTTCCTTGAGCAGTTTTTAAAGATTACAACCTCACCTCTTGCAAGAGAAACAGTTGACGGCATTGTTGAGCCGATGTCTGATTATTTCTCTGCATTTGTATTTAAAATTCAGGCAAATATGAATAAGGCTCACCGTGACAGAGTTGCGTTTATGAGAATTTGTAGCGGTAAGTTTGAGAAAAATATGGAGGTTTACCACCTTCAGGGCAATAAAAAAATGCGTCTTTCTCAACCGCAGCAGATTATGGCGCAGGAGCGTGAAATAGTGGATGAGGCATATGCAGGCGATATTATCGGTGTGTTTGACCCGGGTATTTTCTCTATAGGCGATACAATCTGTTCGCCGGGGAAGAAAGTTCAGTTTAAGGGTATTCCTACCTTTGCACCCGAGCATTTTGCACTTGTTCGTCAGAAAGACACTATGAAGCGTAAGCAGTTCATAAAGGGTACAAGTCAGATTGCGCAGGAAGGTGCAATTCAGATTTTCCAGGAACTTGACGCAGGTATGGAAGAAGTAATTGTAGGCGTAGTAGGCGTGTTGCAGTTTGATGTTCTTAAATACCGCCTTGAAAACGAATACAATGTTGATATTATTATGGAAAATCTGCCTTACGAATATATCAGATGGATTGTAAATAAAGATGTAAATCCAAAGGAACTTGACCTTGCGTCAGATACAAAGCGTATACAGGACTTAAAAGGCAATCATTTGTTGCTGTTTACAAGTTATTGGAGCATTGACTGGGCGCTTGAGCATAACAAGGGACTTGAATTAAGAGAGTTTGGCACTGACTGGTAATGCTGTACGATAAATTAAAAATGTATTCCGAAAGCGGAGTATATCCATTTCATATGCCGGGACATAAACGCAATCCTATGCTTTGTGACGGCATAATGCCTTATGAAATTGACCTTACAGAGATTGACGGCTTTGACAATTTGCATAATGCGGAGGGTTGTATCCTTGAGGTACAGAACCTTGCGGAAAGACTGTATAATGTAAAAAAAGCATTTTTGCTTGTAAATGGCGCAACAGGTGGAGTTTTATCGGCTGTTCGTGCAATGACAAACAGGGGAGATAAGGTGCTTGTTGCTCGCAACAGTCACAAATCCGTTTACAATGCGCTTGAGATTTGCGGATTAGAGCCTGAATATATCGTACCGGCAGTGGATGATGAGTTCGGAATAAATTGCTCGATTACACCGTTGCAGGTTGAAAAAGCAATCGTGGAAAATCCCGATGCAAAGCTGTTGATTATTACTTCGCCGACCTATGAGGGAGCGGTATCCGATATAAAAGAGATAAGCAGAATTGCGCATTTACATAATGTGTCGGTACTTGTTGACGAGGCGCATGGAGCACATTTCCCTTTTTCGGGCAGCTTTCCTGTTGAGGCAATACAGTGCGGAGCAGATGTGGCGGTGGCAAGCTTGCACAAAACTTTGCCGTCACTTACACAAACTGCGCTTTTGCTAACTTCAAACGAAGAATTAATCAATCCTCTTGCCGAAAACCTTGCAATTTTTGAAACCAGCAGTCCGTCATATGTTTTTATGTCGTCAATCGAAAAGTGCCTTGATTTTTGTAAGAATACAAAGGCTTTTGATGAATATATAATCAAGCTTAATTCTTTTGACGAAAAATGCCGAGAATTGAAAAATATAAAGGTTCTTTGCTGTGGCAATGATAATATTAAAAATCATAATTTTTTTGATTTTGATATTTCTAAAATTATCGTGTCCGTAAAAGGACTGAATATTAATGGTGTTCAGCTTGCGGACAAACTTAGAAACGATTTTAAAATTGAGCCTGAAATGGTATGCTCGGACTATGTTTTACTGATTACGACAGTTTGCGATACTGACGAGGGTTTTGCAAGACTTATAAATGCGTTACAAATCATTGACAACGAATGTTCTGCAAAAGAATTAAATTATAATAATCTGCTTCTTTCACAGCCTCGCATAGCACTGAATCCTTGTGATTGCAGCGGCAAAAGCGGAGATTTTTACAGATTGAAAAACAGTATTAATAAAATTTCACTTGAGTATGTGTGGGCATATCCGCCCGGGATTCCGATTGTGGCAAAGGGCGAAGTTATAACTCAAGAAATTGTCGATACAATTTTTATGCAGATTGAAAACGGTATAAATGTGTATTCTACCAAAGGCAAAGTTCCGAAAGAGATACTTTGCTGTGAATGATTATATTTAATAAGCAGTAGGAATACTGTAAAAGTATTATTGAATAGTTTAAAAATAGAACCTATAATTAAAGCCTGTCGATTATACTGAATCAACAGGCTTTATGCTTAAAATATTAATTACAAAATAAATTTAGTCTTTGGATTTTCAAACTCTGCTTTGCGAATTTCAAAGGCTTTTTTTACATCGTCTTCAAATGCGAGTGTAGTGTTTTCGGCGCCCATAAGTTTTAATAACCTTTTTGTAAATGCGGGGTTATTTACAAGGAGCGGTCCGAGCTGTGCCGTGGCAATTGCATTGTTCACCATAATGCCCTCTTTATCGGACTCTTTATTAATACCGATTCCCTTAATGCATTTGACAAAGAAACAATCGGAATTATCACCAAACCAATATGTAAACTGGCTTCTGAAACCGAGAATTTCTGTTCCGTCTGCCATTGTGCCGTGGTTAAGGCCGTTAAATCTTGTGTATTGCTCACGCTTTGCGGTAAACGGAAAAATATTAAGCGCAGGGATTTTTCTGCCGTCATAGTTTTCTATCTCTTTAAAAAGAATTTCTCCCGAATTGCCCGTGAAAAGCATAGGAGTGCCGTTGTCAATCAATTCTTTGAGTCTGTCACGGTAGGGGAGCAGAGCTTTTATTATAAGCTCTTGATTTTTTTCGTTTGACGGTGCAAGGTAAATTAAATTTGGCTGTTCGCTTGCAAAAAGCGGTTTGTCACCAAATGCGGTTGAAATAAATTCAGCGTTCGGCAAACATTTTTTCAGATATTTCATATTGCCCATATCGCCGAAAAGATTGCATATTTCAGGGAATAGAATTTCTATTTTCATTGTTTTGCACTCCTTTCAGCCATTCTGTCGCTGATTGTATTTTTTGAAATTGCGGCGTAAGATGTTGTGTAAACATCATAAAGGAAGAAAATTGTATCTGCTTTGTCAAGGTCAACTTCATTTGCCGCATCGGACTCTTTTTCAACACAAGTAATTTTTTCTTCGGGAACGCCTGCAAGCAGAAGTCTTACCTTGTAGTCTGTACGGCGAACACCGCTGCAAATTACCTGTGTAATTGAATCGTCATTTAAAAATTCAAAGTCGGTATCGTATATCCAAGCTGTGTTTTCGCTTGTTTCTTCGGCGTCGCCGAGGTCGTCAAGCATAAGTACAACGGCTTTTTTGCCTGTGTGATTTTTAATGGAAGAAAATACTCTTGAGCAGGCTACGGGGTTCTGTCCCTTTGCAACACTCATAATAACCTGCTTGTCACCGATTTTTTCTTCGTCATAACGGCTCTTTACAATTTCAAGTTTTTCAACGGATTTCTTAAGCTGCTCTGCGCTAAGACCAAATTCGGAGAGAACGGCAATCGCACCTGCAAGGTTATAGGTATCCGTAACAGAAGTACCGACTGCTTTAAAATCAGCCTGTTTGCCCTTGAGTGACATTGTAATTCTTCCGGTGCTTTCGTTTACCTTTGTAACATCGTAATCGGCTTTTGGCGAACGGAAACCGCATTTTGTACAGTGAGCCGAACCGATATGATGATAACGGCGGAAGTCATATTCAAGTCTGCTGCCGCACTCGGGGCAAAGAGGAGTGTCGATGATTATTGTATTCTCATTGAGAACCTCGTTGTCCTGCTTTTCAATGCCGAAATATACTCTGTCATTGCCTTTGGCAAGTCTTGCACTTACAAGGTCGTCTGCATTTAAAACAAGTTTTGTCTGCTTTGGAATGTGCTTGTCCAGAATGTCGAATATAAATTCAGAGTGAGCATTACGCTTGTAAGAATCTCTGAAAAGGTTTGTGCAGAGTAAGTATGTCGGATGAACATACGGATATATAAGTCTTGAACTGCGTTCATCAAGCTCAAGTACAGCAAGGTCTTTTACTGTTTTGCCTCTCAAATTAACGGCGGAGATCAAGGTTGTTGCCACACCGCCGAGAATGTTACTGCCTGCACGGTTATTTACAGGAGAATACCCGTTGTCTGCAAGAATATCGTTAATCATATTTGCAGTTGTGGTTTTGCCGTTTGTGCCGGTTATGCCGATGATTGTTTTCGGCTTGTCCATTCTGCCGAGAAAGTCGGGGCAGATTTTCATAGCAAGTACGCCCGGCATATGAGTACCGTTGCGGTGCATTACAGAAAGTGCCACAGTCGCAAGCTTTGCGGCATAAAGCGCCGCAAAAAATCGAATACCTTTCATTTATAAAGCTCCTTTAATTACTGATTATAAATTTTATTATAGCAAATTGAGCATAATAGTGCAAGGTTACGAGTACATAAAACAGACTAATAAATCACAATAATTTTATTATGTTTTTAAAAATCTTAAATGTTTGACAATCTGCAACAAAAAATCTTTGACATTTAACGAAAATAATGTTATTTTATATATAGTGAAAGTTTAACAATATATTAAACTTAACTTTATGAAGATATAGATATTTTTTATAAAAGGCGGTATAATCTTATGGCTGAAATAAGTTTGTTGAATCCGCAAAATTCAAAAGCGGTATTCAAGAGCCTGACAAAAGAAAGTATAAACGACCTTTCGCTTGATTTTATTTGTAAGGCGCTTACCAAAAGTGAATATGAGCAAAATGTTATAATGAAAATTATGACCGAAATTACAGACGATGCAGAAACCGTGAAATATAGGGGAGATGTGTTTGACGATTTTCTTAGATTTCCGAAACTGCGTGATTCTCTTGCTCAACTTCTTGAAGAACTTAACGATTTGCGTGACATTTCAAGATTTCAAAAGGACACGGAGGCATCTTCTTTATGGAAGTTGATTAACCGTCTGCGAGAGATTGACGGTTATGTTAATTGCATTACAAAAATAAAAGAATGCCTTGAAAGTCTTGATATAAAGTCGGAGGGATTGCTTACCCTGAAAAAAGAAGTTACCGATATTTATGCCAACAGCGGTTTTCCGCAGTTAAAAGCCGACATTAACGAAACCTTTGCCAAGGTGCAAAAAGTAAAGAGCATTACGATAGGAGTAAATCTTGATGATTTGTTAAGACCGAAAAATGCGGGAATTTTGTCACTTAACGATAAGGCTTTTACATCTTCGGGACTTATGCAGCATTTTATGAAGTTTACCAACAACGGAGATGAAATTCATTTCGGTACAGATATATCGGATATTAAGAAATTTCACCCATCAAGTCCGAAGTTTAAGGAAAATGATATAGGAATCGGTACTCTTGACGCAGTGCCGACAAACGGTAATCCTCATATAACCTCAAGCGGATTGACAGGCGCCGATCCGCTTTCGGACAGCCTTAAAAAGGCGGTAACCGATATTATGAGAAAAACAGTCCGTGACATTCAGAGCGTGCTTACAAAGTATGTAAATATCAGCGGATACACGCTTTCTGCGCTTATGCCTGAAATCGTTTTTTATATAAGGTGGGCAGAGCTGGTTGAAAAAATCAGAGCAAAAGGACTTGCTATGTGCAAGCCCGAAATCCTGCCGTCGGAAAACAGAGAGATTTTTGCTAAAGGCGTGTATAATCTGAAACTCGGCATAAAGCGTGTGAACGGAGAAAAATTTAATATCGTGGCAAATGATATTGATTTTGACGATGAATCAGGCCGAATTTATATTCTTACGGGTCCGAACAGGGGAGGAAAGACCACTTTCACTCAAGCTGTCGGTCTTGCTGTTTTGCTTGCTCAAAACGGTATTTACGCACCTTGCCGTGAGCTGAAAATCAGTCCTTGCGATAATATTTTTACGCACTTTCCGGCAGACGAAAACGACACAGTTGACCTGGGCAGACTTGGCGAAGAAAGCAAAAGACTTGCGGAAATTTTTGATATTGCAACCGAAAACAGTATGCTTTTGCTTAATGAAAGCCTTGCAACCACAAATGTATCGGAGGGTTTGTTTATTGCAAAAGATGTCGTGCGGGCAATGCGTTACCTTGGAGTAAGGTCTGTGTTTAACACACATATGCACGATTTGGCTAAAAACCTTGACGAAATGAACACCAAAACAGAGGGCAAAAGTATTGTACAAAGCCTTGTAACGGGAGTTGACAACGGTGAACGCTCGTTTAAAGTTTATATTTCACCGCCGCAAGGAAGCAGTTACGCAAGAGATATTGCAAAAAAATACGGTGTAACTTTTGAACAGATAAAATTAAATATTGATAAAACATAATCGGGGATAATTATGTTGAAGAAAGCTGTCACAGCGGAAGTTTTAATGAGAAGTTATATATTTCGGCAGGCACATATACAATAAAAATTTCGGCATACGAAAAAGTAACGGGAAAGTACAGTGTTGACTTTACTTTTACGCCGTTTTATGAATCCTTCTCCGAAACCGAAGAGGGTTCAAACAATACTCTCGAAACCGCAAACAATGCGGAAACCGAAACCATTTACAGCGGACTTTTGACAGAAACCGATAAGGTGGATATTTTTAAAGACAGTTTTGACAAGAAAGCAATGCTTGCGGTTCTTGCAACATCTCATATGGACAGTGTGAATGTATATCTTTTAAATGAAAAGGGCGAGGTTATTAACAGTAAAACTCTCGGTAAAGATGAGAAATATACATTCGTAACATATGTGGCAAAGGGCGGTACTTGCTATGTGGCATATGTAAGCGCAGACAACGCTACGGGTAGTTATGAAATTGATACAACAAAGGCTGTATTCGGAGATTTTAACAGCGACGGTAAGATTGATGTTAATGACGCAACAATTTTGCAAATGTCTATTTCGGGCGGACATAAATTATCCGACTTAAAGGTATTGTCGGCAGATTTGGACGGTGACGGTCTTATTATGATTACGGATGTTACATATCTTCAAATGAAAATCGCAGAATCCGCCGACAGTATGTAAGTTTAATCGAATAATATTTGCTAAAAAATACTCGCCGCATAAAACGGCGAGTATTTTGGCGTACGGTTGCAGATAGGGTAAATTGACAGTAGAGCAGAAAAGTAAGAAGAATTGGTTCTTTATCGAAAGTTGGGATAAATTACGGTTTAGCGGAGTGTCGGTCGGGGATTGAAATTTAGCTAACGCTAAATTATCCTC
>ERZ772884.1901-NODE-1901-length-12965-cov-2.547328_pt1 | contig 12965 bp, 10 predicted proteins | sample MGYA00580574_ERZ772884 | MGnify/ENA primary metagenome ERZ772884 (study PRJEB29015, sample SAMEA2737690) | human gut metagenome | biome: human gut; feature: human-associated habitat; material: faeces | place: China | collected 2012 ... | reverse complement strand
CGAATGTTTGAGTTGAAACAGCAAAAGAAAAGAGAAAAGCATAAGGGGCATTAAAAGCCTCTTGGGCTTTAACTCAAATCGGAATTGACCGAGCGCATTGGGCGAGAGATACTTCTTGTTTGAATGTTGGAATGATTATAGGTATTTGTTTTCGGTATGAAAATACCGTTTATTTATTCTAGACATAAGATGTCCGGTTGAAAATTAACGGATTCTCGTTTTATGTCGTGGTAATTTTGGTGCATATTGGTAACAACATGCTCGGCTGTGACATTGATTTCATCATCAAAGATCTGGATAACAAGAGCCGGAGCGTTGTAGCATCCAGAAAAGATGCAATGCTTAAAAAGAGGCAGACTTTTTACCTTGGGGAAGATACAGAAAAACCAATGCTCTATGAAGGCAGGATCGTAGAAGCAAGGGTGATCGCGGTAGCTCCCAAAGCAGTCCGCCTGGAAGTCTTTGGTGTAGAAGTATCTGTCCGGGCCAGGGACATGGCCTGGGAGTGGATGGTAGATGCCGGAGAAAAATTCCAGGTAGGTGATCTGGTGCTGGTCATGGTCAATAAGGTGGAAGCAAGCTCTGTTGACCAGATCATTATAGAAGTGGATGCAAAGAGTCCGACAGCCAATATCAATAAAGATAACCTCCGGAAATGCCATAAACAGGGAAAATATACAGGGATCATTACGGAAGTCTATAAGGGAACCTATTTTATCCGCCTTGATATCGGAGTCAATGCCGTGGCACATTCCTGCAATATGTCCGCACTTCCGGGAAAGAAAGATAAGATCGGATTTGTGGTGACCCGCATCAACGACAACTATGAAGTGGCAGAAGGTATTATCACAAGGCTTATCAAAAGAGCTTCCTGAAAATGTTTTTATGATTTTCAAAGAATTCTGTTGACACAGAAAAAGGGATTTCTTTAACATCGGAGATAAAGATGGAAAGGAGTGACGTCAGATGGCAAAAAAGAAGAAAAAACAGATGCGGGAAACCTTGTACTGTCCATATTGCAAAAGACCCGGGGTACTTAGGCCGGCAGCCTATGTCTATGGGGATAACAACCTGGATCCGGAGAAATACCTGTATGTATGCAGCGGCTATCCTTCCTGTGATTCATACATTGGGGCACACAAAAAAAGTATGCGTCCCATGGGAACCATGGCTGACAGCAATCTGCGTAATAAGCGGATCGAAGCACACAGAGCTTTGGATGCAATCTGGAAAAATGGTTATATGACCAAACACAGCACGTATATCTGGCTTCAGAACCGTTTGAATCTCCGGGAAAAGGACACACATATCGGGAAATTTTCTTATTACCTGTGTGAACAGACCATCCGGGAATGTACAGACTATATAAAAAGCCGAGAGGAAAAAAAGAAATCCCCGGATAAAATAAGCGTGGCATGACGGAAAGGATGGATGCCCTTGAGACTACAGGCGACAGAAGATGATGTATATCATCTGATGGACCTTAAAGAACAGTATTTTATTATGACAGCAATATGCAGTGTGGCAGAGGGAATCAGCGCATACTTTTTCATATACCAGAAAAGATGCTGGGATCTTGTATATTTGTGTACTGCACTGGCGCTTGCGATAATCCTGCTTCTTCGTCAGGCCATAAAAATCAGCCGGAGGATCATGGAGGCAGAAAACTGTTATATGGCACTTGAAGAGGACAGCCTGGCAGTCTGCCAGCCGGAAAAAAACGGAAAATATGAGTCCTGCAGGATCTTTTACGATGAGATGGATAAGATCGTAGAAGGAACCAGACGAGGAATTCCGGAATTTTATATCGTGATCCGAAAAGAAGGGAAAGAACAGAAAAGCTTTTTCCTTTTGGATGAAGAAGAACAGGAACGGGATGTTTTCTGTGTACGATCCTTTGGCTTTGACAATCAGGGATTCATGGAGTTTTATCGGAAACTCAGGTGGATCGTACCGGGAAGAACAAGGATTATCGGGACCAAAACACAGGAAGTATGGAAACTGCGGCGGCCGAATATCGGAATCTGTACGGCAGCAGGCATGCTTTTGGGGTATGTACTTCCAAAACTCCTGGAAATGATGTATGGGTAACAAGTTATATGAAAGAAAACAGATCAGAAGCAGAGATTAGAAAGAGTGAAAATGACAAGGAGGAAATGTCATGAGATGGTATACAGCAATCGGAATGAAAAAAGATGATGCAGATGGAAGGTTTTGTGTCTGGGTAGATGGGGAAGAAAAAGTACTTACAGAAATGGAAACTATTTTGTGGGCTGCGCTCACCTGGTCTTTCTGTGAAGAGGATAAGGTCCACTCCCAGATGCATCGTCTTCTTGTATTTAGCCTTGGAGAAAAACAGGCACAGGAATGGGCGGACAAAGAGGATTTTCAGTTTTGCCTGAACCGTCTGGTAAAGCGGGGCCTGGTTGTGCTGACAGAAGGATGTACCAGAGAGGAAGCTGTATACAGCATTATCAGCCGGTCAGTCATGGCTCCCATGGCCTTTTCACGGACAGAACGCATGAAGCATTTTATGGAAGCCCTTTCCATGGGAAAAGGACTGAAGTTTTCACTGAGGGCTTTTAAAAAGCCGCTGCTTACAGAAGAGGAATACCAGCTACTTTCCTATCTTCAAAGAGAAGGGGATGTTTCCTGCCACCTGAAATGTTTAAAAGAAGAGGCAAAAAGCAGGGAACCCAATTTAACAGATTCCCTCCAGGAACAGATACAACGGGAATTTATAAGCCGTGTAGCGCAGCTTTACTATAAGAAACAGCTTGTGATCGACAACATAAGAAGGGAGGACTGCCTTGAAGCAAACGGAACATCCGTATTGGCACAGGCTGTATAGATGCTTGGAAGATTTTGGAACACGTTATCAGAATATACCGGATTTTTTTAAGGACAGGATCCAGCGATATGGTATCCTGTCTCTTTTTATCCTGCTTTTCGGATCATTTATGGGAACATGGATGAAAGACAAAACTTTTATTTTCTGGTCTTTCCTGCTTGGGATTATCGGGTTTATAAGAACATATCTTATTTTCCGCACCGCGGATAAAAAGACCTATGAAATCGTGGAAGGGCTGGTAACCGGGATAGACGGGAAAAATCCCTTTGCAAGATTACGGAAGATCCGGGTGAGTGATCCGGCCGGACGGCAGAGTGAACTCTTGCTGGATAAAAACGTAAAAGTTTTGGAGGGAAAACGTTACCGGTTTTATTTTGGCATAAATGAAAAGAAGCTGGTAGGAATCCGCCGGGTGGATGCAGCACTCAATAACGGGACTTTTTTGGGAAACGAAGAAATATAAGAGGAAGAGATTCCTTTTATAGCAGGGAGGGGAGCACCAGGCATGGTTCGATTCCATGCTGCCCTGTTTCCGCAAAAGACTATTGCGGGAAATACAGCAAAGGAGAGAAGGATATGTCAGAAACACTACAGGGAACCGTGAAATGGTTCAGCGCACAGAAAGGATACGGCTTTATCACCGGTGAAGACGGGATTGATTATTTCGCCCACTTTTCGGAGATCCAGATGGATGGATATCGGAAATTAAGCGGCGGTCAGCCGGTCCTTTTTGAAGCAGGGACGGATGCCAACGGGCGAAGCCTTGCCAAAAATATTTCCCCGGCGGATCCAAACGCTGAGTAAGACGTTTTCATAGTGCACGTACAGATTACCTATTCCCCTCAGATACATGCACGTATGCAGACAGATGAAAAGGGCAGGCGGTAAGAATGCCGCCTGCCACAATATGCAACAACCAAATTAGACTAACTTACACAATAACTTGATAACACAATATATAGATAAATATAATTGACAACTACAATATATTGTGGTAGTCTTTAAATGAAAAATAATTTAACAGTCTATAAAAGACTGTGGTTATTCTTTAGTTCCGGACATTCCGGAAGAAACACTTTGGGGCGGTCTTGCCCTTAATGAGAAAAAATGGATATGCAAAATATAAGGAAGATGCAAGAAGGAAAGAAGATTCTTTTTGTGTCTTTTTTTATTGCATAAAAAGCAGAAAGGAGGAGCACGAATGAAACTGTCAGTTAAGGAAACTGCAAAAAGAAATACCTTAAGAACATCAAAAAAAGAAAACACATTGTAAAATCAGGAGGGTCGATTATGGAGACAATTAAATGGGAAAACGCAAATGCACTGGAAATTGGAATGCTTATGGAGATGGCAGAAGACGGCTATGTATTTTGCATCGAAGATGGAAAGATACAGGCTGTTGAAGTCCGGATTTTCAGCTAGCGTGGAAAGGCGGACATTATGTATTATAAAGATGACTTTTATAAGGAGTTCCGGACAGAAAAGGAACTGTGCGAGTATCTGGAAGAGATAGACAGCCGGGCAGAATGGATCCGGATCACCAGTAAGAAATTAAAGGTGGCAGCTGCAGGAGAGGAAACCTGTACAGAGGTTCCGGGCATTTCCCTGGAAGCACTGGAAAAAGATACTTTATCTCATTCCAGGCTGGTTCTTATCCTGCCCGAGAGGATCTGTTATATAGGAAATTCAGCAATCAAATCGTTGAAAGGACGGGCCAGGATTGATGGCAAAGCCCTGGCAGATGTCGATAAGAAAACACTGGCAGAGATCTTGAATAAATGCCTGAAGGTTGCAAGAGGAAGAGCACTGATCCGTTTCTGTGAAGGAAAAATAAGGGCAGTCCTGTCTGGTGATGAAAAAGATTATGCCATCATATCCATGCCGGATATGTACATGGTTACCTCGGCATATATCCATGGGGACTATGAGAAGGCAACGTTTTTAAACGGCTATGCAGATCATTATTCTGTTACGGCGTCCTGGCAGCTGGAAGATACGAAACTTACAGATGTTTATAAGGAACTGATGCAGAATTATGGAAGAAAGACTGATACGGACATAAAAGCAGTTGTACGAATCACTACGTCAGACGTTGGTGTGTCCGGAGCGAATATTTTTTATTCCCTGCAGGAGCCGACAAGAAATGTGATCCTTGGCAATGCCCTGAAGGTTACGCACAAAAACTGTAAAGGAATGGAAGATTTCACGGAAAACATAGAGTCGATCTTCGATTACTACCGGGAAGTCTTAAAAGGGGTCATGCGGCTGTGTGATATCTGGATCGAGCATCCGGCAAATGCCATGGCAGGGATCATGAAGCAGGCGGGATTTGGAAAAAAACTGCTTGCAGAAACCGTGGAGCAGTTTAAGGCTACTACCGGGAATGAGCCATGCAGCGCATACGAGATCTACTGCGGGATCTGTGAATCCATTACCATTGCAAGGCAGGAAAAGACGAATGAGAGAGGACTTTTAGCTCTGGAAGAAAAAATTGCCGGCTGTGTGTCAAAACGCTGGCATGAATATGATATTCCTGGCACTGTAAAATACTAACAGGATTTAAAAGAATGGAGACAGCATGGACTGTCTTTTTTTGATGGGAGTAAAACATGAAGGTTACGAATGGAAAAGATGTGGCAAGGCTGCTGGTAGATGAATACTTGAACTGCCATCCCACCGGACACAAAAAATTTATGGAGTCCATGGCAAAAGAGCAGCAGGAAATAAAAGACAATTACACTTATCTTGGGTTTGCCTGGTTAAAAGGCCTTTCAGAGGTCAGATATTACGACCTTCGAAACGAAGCATCGAAACTGATGGCCGATGATCTGTGTCTGCATGTAAAGGAACAGCCAGAAAGGGTGCGCCTGGTGTATGAAGGTGCAGAGGAAATGGAGATCAATCCTTCAGATGAAGAGCAGATGGCAAAAATGTTTACCTGCTACCTGCTTGCAGGAAGTATGGACGGATATGGGGAATTTGTGGATTATGCCCTTGATACCCACCGGACACTGCAGCAGAACCTGACACGGTTTTTCGTGGAATGGTTTGCAAAGGCAGAAAAAGGCTCTGCATTTTTAAAACGGGCAAAGATGGTGTATTCCAGGTATTCCCTGCCATATATCTAAATTACGGAGGTATGTGATGGATAGAAAACTTCCGGACTGGTTAAAAGAGAGCAGGGAGACAGAAAAACTGATCGCATGGCTGAAATCGCCGGATTGTGAAGTAAAAGAATTTTCCGGACAGCTGTTTATAAAGGCAAGATATGGAAACTGTTTCTTTTTCTTTGACTGTTTAAAGGAAAACAGAAAAACAGACCGGAACTGGTGTGCCGTGATCCACATGCCGGAGTATTCCCTTTATGAAGCAGAAGATCTTTTTCTGAAGCCGATCGGGATACCGGATGATTTTGGTTTTCCTGTGCGTGAGGATCTGATCCCGAAACTGGAAACACAGATAAGCCGCATTGGAAAGAAACTTATCCGGGAACAATGGGATGAACTTTTGTTAAAAGGCGGGTATGCAGCTGCACAGATGATCCCGGAAATCAGCAGGGTTTATATCCAGCTAAATGCAGACCGTTTTATTAAAAAAGGAAAGCGGCCGGAGGATCTGATCTATCAGCCGCAGTTTCATTTTGCGGATATGAAGTGGGAATTTTCTGACTGGATGTTTTTGGAATATTTAAGTAACCCACAGCGGGCAGCAGAGCTTTTCGCCCAGAAGTGGCTGCTTGAAAAACTTCCGGAGATCTCAAAAAAGAAGATCTGTATCGGATGTATCCGGGAAGAAATGGAAGAAATGTTAAAAAAGACTGGGACAGGGCCGGAGGCAAGCCTTCCGCGTTCTGCTTAGTATAAAAAATGAAAAAATCAGGAGGAAACGAATAATATGGGTAAATACAATTACATGAATCTGAACCAGAAGATGATCAGGATCCGGAAGAAAGTGCCGAAGCTGATCCGCAAACGGTACAGTGAGGACGTTACTTATGATTTTGTAAAACTGGATGATATCTATGAATGCCTGACACCGGCCCTTAATAAATACGGGGTCGATTTTGACATCTTAAGTGAAAGGCCGACACAGATGGACGAACAGGGCAATTCCGTGTTTTTAAAGGAAATGGGAGCACTCTGGAGATATGAGGCTGACCTGGAGCTGTGCTGGACCAATGCAGACCGTCCGGGAGACAAGGTACGGAGCTTTTTGCATGTCATTGGAACCAATGAAGCACCGGATAAAGCAAAAGGTGCGGCATGGACGTATGGCCTGAAGTATTATTTCTTAAATAAATTCAACATCATGCAGGCATCTGGAATAGACGATCCGGACATGCGTGGGACGGAAAAAGAAGAAATGCCGAAGCAGGAAGCTTCCGTAAAACCGGAAAAACCGAAAAAGAAACAGGAAAAGGCAGAAAGAAAAGAAACCGCAGCCGCAAAGCCGGAGCAAACGGAACCGGTCAGGGAAAAGAAAACGGACCGTAAAAAACTGCGTGATGGAAATGCCATATCAGAAGGTACTGTAAAAGTGGAATATGCAGTGACGGATACAGAAGAAAACCTTCCTGGACAGATGACTTTTGGAATGGAAGAAAGTGAAAGCGGACTGGAAGAATTTTCCGCTGAAGAAACCAAAGCGGAAAATCCGGTTCAGACCGAGGAAATCTCCGTAGATGAGGAAATTACTGCCGAGACGGATGAAGACGGTTTCCGTGCAGTAGAAGAAACGGATGAAGTTCCATTTGATGAAGATGATGAGATTTCTTTTGATGCAGAAGAAGAGGAAGAAACACCAGAAGAGACTGCAGAGGAAGTGTTGGAGGATATGGCTCACGAAGAGGATGCAGAGGATGAAGTGAAATGGGCAGAAAAGGTTATCTGCAATTTTGGTGTCTATGTCGGGACCCCTCTTGGGGAAATGATGCAGGATGCCAGAGGTTACCAGACGATCAAATGGCTGGTACAGCGTTACAAAGGCCAGAATCAGGAAATACAGAAAGCTGCGAAGATTCTTTTGGATCATGAAAAGGAAATGCAAAAAGCAGCCTGAAAACAGAGAAATAGTTTGAGGTGGCTCCGGTAACGGGGCCATCTTTTATGAAGAGGAGGAAGGCATGTATGCCAGAGAATCGTTTACGATCGCAGAAGTAGCAGATCTTTTGTCAATCCGAAGACTGAGTGATTCTTACCAGGACGAATTTCCGGTGGAATGTCCTTTTTGCGGGGATTTAAGAGGAAAATGCAGTTTTTGCATCCGCAAAAATGGAGAACTGAAGAATGTTTACCATTGCTATCATTGCGGGGCAGCCGGAAACATGCTGACACTGTATGCGGAACTATCCGGCATTTACGGGAGAAACCGGTATAAAGAAGCCTACCGGGAGATAAAGCAGGCACTTTCTTTTTCTGGAATGGATAAAAGACAGCAGTCCACGACACGAAATGGGTTCGTTTCTATCGTTTCTAAAAAGAAACGCATTTCCCTTACGGAAGAGGAATGGGATTACCGGGACCATGTATATAAGGAAATGCTCACTTTTCTTAAGCTTAAGGAAACACACCGGAGGAACCTTCTCCTGCGTGGGCTGACGTTAAATGAGGTCAGACAGATGGAAGAACGAGGTTTTTTAAGTACGGATGAGGAGAATTCCGTGGCCATTGCCAGAAAGCTCTTAAAAAAGGGATTTCGCCTGGATGGGGTTCCTGGATTTTTCATCAACCGGGATGGTGACTGGGAAGCTGCTTTTTATAGGAAGAATAACGGGTATCTTTGCCCGGTCCGGGATGGGAAGGAACGGATCATAGGATTCCAGATCCGGCTGGATGTTCCTTTAAAAGAACGGAAGTACCTCTGGTTTACCAGCAGCGGCTTAGAAAAAGGCACATCAAGCGGCAGCCCGGCAGGAATGTTTGGGAAAATAAAGGATGGCACGGTTTACGTAACGGAAGGGATCTTAAAGGCAGAGATCGCATGGATGTGTACAGGAAATCCTTATATCGGAGTCCCTGGAGTCTCCAATCATAAAGGACTGGAAACTGTCTTGCGAAACCTGAAAGAGCAGGGGTTAAAAAGAGTTTACGAATGTTACGACATGGATAAAATGATGGAATTGTCCTGTAAGCACGATGAAAAAAGTGCGTGCCGGCAATGTGAACATGGAATTTATCTGTATCATGGAGAATGCCCCAAAAAGCGCAGAAAGCGGGACATGATCCGAAAAGGCTGTATAAAACTATATGAGATCTGTGAGGAACTGAATGTATCCTGCAAAAGAGTCACCTGGGATACCGATGCATCCGGTACCTGGATGGAACACTACAAAGGCGTGGATGACTGGATCCTTCAAAAAGAGGAAAAAGGACACAGGAAGACGGCATAAAATGTTTGGTCAGATAAAAGGGAAACTGGAATTTTTTTCAGTTTCCTTTTTATCTGGCTGAAAAAGCCGGAAGAAAGGAGAAAGCGATGCAAATAAGAGACGGACCAAAAGAAAACTGCAGGGAAAAAAGCGATCATGAAAGGAGAACGTGCACTTGGAAAAAAACTGGAAGAAAAGATGGATGGCGGGTGCGATGGCTTTTGCTCTGTGCTGCACTACGCTCTTGCAGACGGGAGCTTCTGCAGTATCCGCCGCTGAGGTGGGAGGCGTTTCCGCACAGAGCGAGACGCAGATCGAGGTACAGACAGAAACACAGACAGAAACGCAGACGGAGAAAAGCGAGGAGGAATTGATCGAGGAAACCGTTGCTGATCCGGAACTTGCGCTTATGGTTACCGAAGGGGAAGCCTTTGATATCCAGAATGATTTTACAGGACTGAAACTCTCTGACGGAGACCATGTGGAACTGAAAAAAGCAGCAATGGAAGACGGGACTGTATTTGATTATAACCATGCGGGGACCTATAAATGCGTATATCTTGTTACGCCCGCATCCGGGGAAGCCTATCTGGTTGCCAGAAACATTACTGTGACACCAAGGGAAGCAGAAACAGACGGATCCAATGGCGGTCAGGAACAGGAAACCGGCGATGACGAACCGGAGGCAGACCCCGTCCTCCCGACCATAAGCCCGGAAGATGCCCCGGAAACTCTGGAAGAGCCGGAAGAAACGGAGGAGCCAGAAGAAGAGGAAGCAGAAGAATTTTCCGATGAGGAACCAGAGGATGGAAGCCATCAGGTTGACATCGTACAGGGAAATGAATTCAATATTGAACTGGACCACGAGGACGGACGTTACCAGACGGGGGAGACGGTCAACTTTTCCGGTGATATCCCGCAGGGAAGCCTGATCGCAGTGGGAACAAGTCTTGTCGAAGCAAACCAGACAGAGAATACCGAAGATCTTCTGTATGCAGAAGTAAGCTACGATGAGGGAACAAATTCCTTCAGCTTTGAGATGCCGGAAGATGATGTTGCATTAAGTGTGGTATATGACCAGGCTGAGGGCGGTATTAGTACCGTGGCAGCTTCCGATGGAGACTTGTGGGATGATTCAACAGACATTGAAGCTAATACCTATTACTATTATTCAGATGGAAAACTGCATCCTTTTGATTCTGTTATGGGACAGGGCGGAAATGATTCCTATAAGTATATCCGTTACAAAACAGGCGGAAAGACTTATACCGTCTATGCATACTGCATGCAGCACAGTAAACAGTCCCCGCCAAGTGGAACGACTTATAAAAATATGGTCGAACTGGATGAAGGCGGCGATGACCGTTATTTAAGGAAGGCCATGTTTTACGGATATGGCGGTCCCGGATGGGGCGGCACATTCAACGGCTATAATATCAAATCCATCATGGAAAAATACGGCTGTTCCTCCGAGACCCGTGCAATGCAGCATTATCTGGTCGATTATTTATATGACGGGGAATCCGGATTTGGCGGCTCCCTTTCGACAACTGCCAAAAACATGTTAAAAGAGATCAAGGCAGCCCTTGCAAAGATGCCGGATCCAACGACCATGGAACTGACACCAGGGCTCAGTGCTTCTGCAAATGGAAACCAGAGCCCGACCTTCACATGGAAGGCAAACGCAGCTTTTGTGATCACGATCCATCTGGAAAACGGGGTCTCCCTTGTAAATGAGACGACAGGAAAAACCGGGACCGGAAATGTGAGCGTAAAGGGCGGTGAAAAATTCCATCTGGAAGCAACCACCCAGAATATTGGAAGCCTGAAAGGAAAATATGCGATCACATCCAACTATCCGCTTAATTTCCATGCCATGCTCTTAAAGCTGGCGAACAGCCAGGATATCGGCTTTGGATATTATACCGATACACTGGAGCTGAATCTGGAGGTAGACTGGCCGGATGAAGCAACGGTCAAGATCATCAAAAAAGATAAGGGAAGCAACGCGCTCCTTGCAGGTGCCGTTTACGGCATCTATGCAGATGAAGCCTGCACGAAACTTATCAAAAAAATGCCGGCAACAAATGCAAAAGGTGAATCCGAAGTAAAGATCACCAAAACACAGGATACCGTTTACCTTCGTGAAATCTCAGGCCCATCCGGATATGTGCTGGATACGAAAGCCTATGGGGTAAAACTGGTCGTAGGGCAGACCGCTTCCAAGAACTTAACGGATAAAGAGCAAAAGGGTGCACTCACCATTTATAAAGAAGGAGAAGTGCTCACCGGAGCTGCCGTCACGGAAAATGGTGTGACATTTACCTACGAAAAACGGAAATTGAAAGGAGCCGTTTACAGTGTTTATGCAGGTGCAGATATCAAGGCGGCAGATGGCACCCTCATCTATAAAAAAGGTGCACTTGTCAAGGATAATCTGGTTACCGGAGATGACGGAAGCGTTACGTTAAAGGATCTCTATCTTGGCACCTACACAGTAACCGAGACGAAAGCTCCGGATAATTATGTATGCAAAGGAGAGTCCAAGACTGTTGAGCTTGTGTATGCAGGCCAGACCGTAGAAGTGCAGACTGGCAGTGCAACATTTTTAAATGAACGCCAGAAGGCTGCAGTCCGTGTGGAAAAGCAGGACGAAGAGACAAAAAATCCGCTCTCCGGAGGCATCTACGGGCTGTATGCAGCAGAAGATATCAAAGTTGATGGTAAGATCGTTGTTCCCAAAGGAACACTGATTGAAAAAGCAACGACCGGAGCCGATGGAAAAGCTTCTTATAAAGCGGAACTTCCGATTAATTACAGCTACAGCATCCGGGAGATCCAGGCACCGGAACTTTACCTTAGAAACAGTGAGGATACTTACACCTTCACTTTTAAGTTCACCAATGATAAGGAAGAAAAGGTAAACTTTAGCCATACCTTTACAAATAAGCGTGTAAATGCAACGATCGACCTGGTAAAAGAAGACAGCAAGACAGGAAACAGCGCACAGGGAGATGCCGTATTTGAAGGAGCCATTTACGGGCTCTATGCAAGGGAAGACATTAACCATCCGGATGGCAGGAGCGGAGTCCTTTATAAAAAGAACGAGCAGGTAGCTACCCTGACGACCGATAAAGAGGGAAAAGCAAGCGTAAGCAATCTGTATCTTGGAAAGTATTATTTGAAGGAGATCACGCCTCCAGTAGGTTATCTTCTGGACGAAGAGGAGCATGATGTAAACTGTAACTACGAAGGAGACCAGGTAGAGACGGTAAAACGAAATACCGTTTCCAAAGAAGACGTGATCAAACAGCCATTCCAGTTGATTAAAGCAGCGGATAATGATAAGACCGATGCGGACCTTTTAAAAGGTGCCGGATTCTCTGCTTATCTGATCAGCAGCCTGACTGTAAAGGACGATGGAAGCTATGACTTTACAAATGCGACCCCGATCGTTCTTACGGAAGATGGAAAAACAGAAATGTTTACCGATGAACGCGGCTATGCGTGCAGCATCCCGATTCCTTATGGACGCTACATTGTCCGTGAGACTACAACACCGCATAATTTTATGCCGGTAGATGATTTTATCGTAACCGTAACCGAGAACAGCAGCACACCGCAGGTATGGAGAGTCCTTTTGGACGATGAGTTCAAAGCAAAGCTTAAGATCGTGAAACAGGATGATGAGACCAAACAGCCGGTCCTCCTTGCCAATACAGAATTCAAAGTGTACGACCTGGATGC
>ERZ772884.1900-NODE-1900-length-12970-cov-6.736740_pt1 | contig 12970 bp, 7 predicted proteins | sample MGYA00580574_ERZ772884 | MGnify/ENA primary metagenome ERZ772884 (study PRJEB29015, sample SAMEA2737690) | human gut metagenome | biome: human gut; feature: human-associated habitat; material: faeces | place: China | collected 2012 ... | reverse complement strand
GAAATGGGCGCAGGTGGAAAAGTATATCGACCTTATGATTCAGTCCGACCGCTATCTGACAGATGAGGAAAAGGAACAGCGTGCTACCAGACAGGAAGCATCCAACTACAATGTCGGGGATGAAGTTGTGGTAGACCTGCCCACCAGAACGATTGAAGGTACCATCGGCTATGTTGGCGAAACCGATGTGCGCATCGACACCAGTGCGCACGGGCAGTCTTGGGACAATGAGGTTATTAACAAGCAGCAGTTTGAGCAGGGGCTGCGACAGAGTGCGACTGCTCAGCGTGTGGATAAAATGCTGGCGCAGGCAGAAGCCATCGCCAAGGAATCCGAAGTGCCTGAATACGAACGTTTCTCTGTCCGAAAAGTCGTTGACGGTAAAATGCCGCTTTTTGCTATCTGGGATGATCTTTATGATGACTACTATGAAACCAATCACGCCGTTCCACAGTTTTCTAACGAGAAGCAGGCAGAATCTTATCTGGAAAATCTGAAAAAAGAAGTTGCAGACAGAGAAGCCGCCGAGTGGCTCAAAGTCGAACACGCAAAATTTTTAGCAGACAAGGACGAGCCGGAGCCGTCTGACGAAGAACTGGACGAACTGCCCATCTCTGCTGTAATGGACGGAGAGGTGCAGACCTTCCCGGATGCCGCTGCCTTGGATGAAGCCTTGAACGCTGCGCCTGCCGGGAACTTCCGCATCACAGACGACCATTTGGGCGAGGGTGGTGCAAAGCAGAAATATGCCCGGAACATCGAAGCCATCCGAACTCTGTTTCGTTTGGAGGAGGAGCACCGGGGTGCCACCGCCGAGGAACAGCAGGTGCTTTCACAGTATGTGGGCTGGGGCGGTCTGGCAGACGCTTTTGACCCCGGCAAAGATAGTTGGGCAAAGGAATACGCCGAACTGAAAGGGCTGCTCTCCGAGGACGAGTATGCCGCCGCACGTTCCAGCACCCTGAACGCCCACTACACCAGCCCCACCGTGATCCGTGGTATCTACGATGCGGTGGAGCGCATGGGTTTCCGCAGCGGTAACATTCTGGAACCTAGTATGGGCGTGGGCAACTTCTTCGGTATGCTGCCGGACACCATGCAGGACAGCCGTCTGTACGGCGTAGAGCTGGATTCCATCACCGGGCGCATCGCCAAAAAGCTGTACCCGCAGGCCGACATTACCGTGGCGGGCTTTGAGACCACAGACCGCCGTGATTTCTACGATCTGGCGGTGGGCAACGTGCCCTTCGGCAACTACAAGGTCAACGACAAGGCGTACAACAAGTTGGGATTCAGCATCCACAACTACTTTTTCGCCAAGGCCATCGACCAAGTGCGTCCGGGCGGCATCGTGGCGTTTGTCACCAGCCGCTACACCATGGACAGCAAGGACAGCACCGCCCGCAAGCACATGGCAGAGCGTGCTGACCTGTTGGGAGCTATCCGTCTGCCGAATAATGCGTTCAAGGCAAACGCAGGCACGGATGTTGTGAGTGACATTATCTTTTTGCAGAAGCGTGACCGCCCTGCGGACATCGAACCTGCATGGGTGCAGCTTGGCAAGACCGAGGACGACTTTGCCATCAACCAGTATTTCGTGGACCACCCGGAGATGATTCTGGGCGAACTGACCACCGAAAGCACCCAATACGGACGGGAGGAACTGACGGTTGCCCCCATCGAGGGCGCAGTGCTGGCCGACCAGCTTGCCGAAGCGGTACAGCATATTGAGGGCCAGTATGTTGAAGTCGAGGTGGAAACACCAGATGTTGCGGATGCAGAAGTCGAGCGCAAGACGCTCCCCGCTGACCCAGATGTAAAGAATTTCTCCTATGCCGTGGTGGACGGTGAGGTGTACTACCGAGAAAATTCGATTATGACGCAGGTGGAGTTGTCCGATAATGCCAAAGGCCGTGTAGCTGGTATGGTGGAGTTGCGGCAAATCGTCAACGAACTGATTGACCAGCAGTTGGACTTCCCGGACGAGGATATTAAGGCATCGCAAGCAAAATTGAACGCCGCCTACGATGCCTTTACCGCAAAATACGGGCTGATCAACGACAAGAAAAATGCCCGCCTGTTCGATGATGACAGTTCCTACTATCTGCTCTGCTCTTTGGAAAATCTCGATGAGAATAAACAGCTCAAAAGCAAGGCGGATATGTTCACCAAGCGAACGATTCGCCCGGAGCGCACCGTCACCAGCGTGGACACCCCCAGCGAAGCACTGGCAGTGTCCATTGGAGAACATGGCCGTGTTGATCTGCCCTATATGGCGGAACTTCTCGGCTCTCCCGGCGATTATGAGCGTATTACCACAGAGCTGCAAGGCGTGATTTTCAAAGACCCTTCTGCGGATGCAGATGAGCCGGAAGCAGGCTGGCAGACTGCGGACGAGTATCTTTCCGGCAATGTGCGGAATAAACTGCGCATGGCTCAGCTTGCCGCTGAAAGCCACCCGGAGTTCAAGATCAATGTGGAGGCTTTGACCAAAGCGCAGCCGAAGGACCTTGAAGCATCAGAAATCGACATCCGACTGGGTGCCACATGGCTGAATCCCGCCATTGTGCAGCAGTTTATGATGGAGACTTTTCAGCCGCCCTACCGCATCCGCTATAACAACCTGATCCAAGTCCGCTACTCTCCATTTACGTCCGAATGGCGCATCGGCAACAAATCTGCCGCCGGAATGTATGATATCATGTCCACCGAAACCTACGGCACCCACCGGGCCAACGCCTACAAGATTTTGGAGGACACCTTGAATTTGCGGGACTGCCGCATTTATGATACCATTGAGGAGGACGGTAAAGAGCGGCGTGTCCTGAACCAGAAGGAGACGATGCTTGCCCAGCAGAAGCAGCAGGCCATCAAGGATACCTTTGCAGGCTGGGTTTGGCAAGACCCGCAGCGGCGGAATCTGCTGGTGAAGCAGTATAACGAATTGTTCAATAGTACCCGGCCCCGCGAGTATGACGGAAGCCATATCCATTTTGTCGGTATGAACCCGGAGATCAATCTGCAGGAACATCAGCGCAATGCAGTTGCTCATGTGCTTTATGGTGGGAACACCCTGCTCGCCCACGAGGTGGGTGCCGGCAAAAGTTTTGAGATGGCAGCTTCGGCAATGGAATCTAAGCGTTTGGGCCTGTGTCAGAAAAGCCTGTTCGTGGTACCCAACCATCTGACCGAGCAGTGGGCCAGCGAGTTCCTGCGGCTATACCCCAATGCAAAGCTGCTCGTTACCAGCAAGAAAGACTTTGAACCCGCCAATCGAAAGCGTTTTTGCGCCCGCATCGCAACCGGCGACTACGATGCCGTCATTATCGGCCACTCGCAGTTTGAGAAAATCCCTCTTTCTGCGGAACGGCAGGCACGGATCATCGAAGATCAGATCGAGGAAATCGAAAATGCCATTGCAGAGGCCAAAGAACAGTCCGGTGAGCATTTTACCGTGAAACAGATGGAAAAGACACGGAAAACACTGGAGGTGAAACTGAAAAAGCTACAGTCCACCGACCGCAAGGATGATGTGGTCACATTTGAACAATTAGGCGTAGATAGGTTATTTGTGGACGAGAGCCAGAACTACAAGAACCTATATCTTTACACCAAGATGCGCAATGTTGCTGGCCTTTCTACCTCCGAAGCACAGAAGTCCAGCGATATGTTCGGCAAGTGTCGTTATCTGGATGAAGTGACTGGCGGGCGCGGCGTGATTTTCGCAACGGGAACGCCCATCAGCAACTCCATGACGGAAATGTACACCCTGATGCGCTATTTGCAGTACAGCACTCTCCAGCAGAAACAACTGACCCACTTTGATGCATGGGCTTCTACGTTTGGCGAGACCACCACGGCCATTGAGCTTGCGCCGGAAGGAACCGGCTACCGTGCGCGCACACGTTTTGCCAAGTTCTTTAACCTGCCGGAGCTGATGAATATGTTCAAGGAGGCAGCGGACATCAAGACTTCCGACCAGTTGCATCTGCCTGTTCCGGAAGCCAAGTTTGAAACTGTCGTGGTCAAACCCTCGGAAATCCAGCAGGACATGGTGAAATCCCTGAGCGAACGTGCTGCTGAGGTGCATAGCGGTGCGGTTGACCCCTCGGTGGACAATATGCTGAAGATCACCTCGGACGGACGTAAAATCGGCCTTGACCAGCGGCTGATGAATCCGCTCACCCCGGATGACCCGGACAGCAAGCTGAATGCCTGCGTCGACAATGTTCTGCGTATCTGGAACGAAACCAAAGAGGATAATCTGACGCAGCTGATTTTCTGCGATATGTCCACGCCCAAGGGAGACGGCTCGTTCAATGTCTACGATGATATTCGCACAAAGCTGCTTGCCGCCGGGGTGCCGGAATCGGAGGTCGAGTTCATCCACAACGCTGATACTGAAGGTAAGAAAGCGGATTTGTTCTCCAAAGTCCGCAGCGGCAAGGTGCGTGTCCTGCTGGGCAGCACTGCAAAGATGGGCGCAGGCACCAATGTCCAGACCCTGCTGGTGGCCGTGCATCATCTGGATGTAGGCTGGCGACCGTCCGATATGACCCAACGCAACGGCCGAATCATCCGTCAGGGCAACAAAAACAAACAAGTTTACGTCTATAATTACGTCACGGAGGGGACATTCGACGCCTACCTCTGGCAAACGCTGGAAAACAAGCAGAAGTTTATTTCGCAGATCATGACGAGCAAATCTCCGATGCGCTCCTGTGATGATGTGGATGAGCAGGCTCTTTCGTATGCCGAGGTCAAGGCCCTATGCGCAGGCGACCCGCGCATCCGGGAAAAGATGGATCTGGATGTGCAGGTAGCAAAGCTCAAGGTGCTGCGCTCGGATTACCAGAACCAGAAATATCGTCTGGAAGATAAGCTGCTCAAGCATTACCCGGAGGAAATTCAGAAAGCGAAGAACCGTATTGCGGCTCTGAAAAACGATGCCCAAATCGCAGACGCACACCCGCAGGATAAGGAGAACTTCTGCGGCATGACGATCAAGGGCATGGTGTTCGATGAGAAAAAAGCAGCTGGTGAGCGGCTGATGCTCGCCTGCAAGGAGATGCCGAATGCGGATATGATGCTGCTGGGCACCTATCGCGGCTTTGAGCTGAACATTCGCTTTGACAGTTTCAAGAATGAGCATCAAATCGTTCTCCGCGGCGAGCTGAGTTATCCGGTACCGCTGGGCGATGACCCTCGCGGCAACATCGTCCGTCTGGACAATGCCATCGGCAATTTTGCCGACCGCATTGCCGATGCTGATGCCGCACTGGATTCTCTGGAACAGCAGAAGCAGGCCGCAGAGGTTGAAATCGCCAAGCCGTTTGCGCAGGAGGAAGAACTGCAAACCAAATCTGCCCGCCTTGCAGAATTGGATGCGCTGTTGAACATGGAGCATCAGTCCAGCCGGACAGAACCCGAAGCGGAAGAAAAGCCGGATGCCCGCCCCTCTGTGCTGGCAGCTCTGGAAGAAAAGGCTGATAAAGTGGAGCCTGTCCGACCATTCAAATCTTACTTGGATAAGGATGGTGATGCCCGGTGACGGAGCACCGTGACCAGCAGATCCATTTTCGTGTCAGCAAAGTCGAACTGGAACGCATTCGTCAGAAGATGGAAAGTTGCGGTATTTTGAGCATTGGCTCTTATCTGCGAAAAATGGCTCTGGATGGTTACTGCCTGAATCTTGATTTACCACAGCTGCGTCGGATGGCGTACCTTCTTCAGAATTGCAGCAACAACCTGAATCAGGTGGCGAAACGGGCCAGTGAAAGCGGGCAGCTCTATGCCGCCGATTTAGAGGACTTGCGTAGTCGGTTGGATGAGCTGATAGCTATCGGCAAGCAACTTCTCGCCAAACTTTCGGAACTCTAAAAAAATCCCGCAGCAGGAGGACTGCGGGCTTACATAACGGTTGACATCCTTGCAAGGCAGTAGCCGATACCTTTATAATTGGGGCGGAAAAAGGAAGGATGGTGTTCGATATGAGGTTTCTGTTCAAAATGGTGCTTGCCCCGGTCTCTCTGTTTGTGGCTTTTCTGGCTCTGATGGCAAAGTGGCTGCTTACTCTGTCCAGCTATGTTGTCGCGCCGTTGATGCTGTATATCTTTGGCTGCGGCATCTACACCGTCTACCGCCAGACTTGGGATCAATTTCTGATTCTGCTGGTTGCCGAATTTCTCTGCTTTGTCCTTTTTGTCGGCGCAACTGCAATGGTGGAGGGCGTTGAGAAATTCAGCGGTTGGCTCCGGGACCTGATTTGATTTTGAATCTTCTTGCCGCCTTCGGGCGGCTTTTTCATTTAGGAGGTGATCTGCTCTGGCTGCTACTCGTCTGATTGCACTGCATCAGCACAAAGGAAAATCTATTGCCGCCTGCCTGAAAGACCGCACCAACTATGCACAGAATCCTGACAAGACTGAAAAAGGCGAACTTGTCAGCAGCTATCAATGCAGCCCGCTTACTGTGGACGAGGAGTTCATGCTCACAAAAAAGCTGTACGAGCAGGCCACCGGGCGCAGCCAAAAAAGTAACATTATCGCCTATCAGATACGGCAATCTTTCCGACCTGGTGAAATTACGGCTGAAGAAGCAAACCGCATCGGTTATGAGTTGGCCTCCCGGTTTCTGAAAGGCAAACACGCTTTTATCGTTGCAACGCATACCGATCGGGAACACATTCACAATCACATTATCTATAACTCGACCACTCTGGACGGCACAAGAAAATTCCGGGATTTTTTCTTTTCCGGTCTGGCAGTGCAGCGGTTGAGCGACCTGATTTGTCTGGAGCATCAGCTGTCAGTCATTGAAAAGAAGCCTTACCGGGAACGGCAGAAGCGCATCACTTACCCACCAAAGGAGAGCAACCGCGACCGGCTGTGCAGTGTAATCGACGAGATTTTGCAGCAGAAGCCCACCGACTACGAAGATTTTCTGCAAAAGCTGGAACAGCAGGGCTATGAAATCAAACGCGGCAAATACACTTCCGTTAAAGGCGCACGGCAGAAACGCTTTATCCGGTTAAAGACACTGGGTGCCGGGTACAGCGAGGATGAAATCAAAGCAGTCATTGCCGGAAAAGCCGAACACCGCCCACATCAGAAGCAACCTCCCAAAGAGCAGCCGTTCCAGTTGCTGGTTGACATTCAAGCAAAACTTGCCGAGGGCAAAGGTGGCGGCTACGAACGCTGGGCGAAGAAGTACAACTTGAAAGAGATGTCCAAAACGCTGATTTTTTTGCAGGAGCAGAAAATCGGCAGTGCGGATGACCTGAAAGAGCGTGCTGATGCTGCACTTTCTCGCTATCACAAACTGGGCGATTCCATCAAGGCCGCCGAGAAGCGTATGGCAGAAATCGCCGTCCTCCGGGCGCACATCGTCAACTATGCCAAGACCCGGCCTGTATACGATGCTTACCGCAAATCCGGGTACAGCTCCAAATTTTTGGAAGCGCACCGGGAAGAAGTCACGCTGCATAAGACGGCGAAAGCCGCTTTCAATGAATCCGGCCTGAAAAAGCTGCCCAAAGTGAAAGACCTGAATGCAGAGTATTCGGCTTTGCTCACCAAGAAAAAAGCACTCTACCCAGAGTACCGAAAGACACGGGATGAGATGCAGGAAATCGTAAAAGCACAGAAGAATGTGGAACTGTTCTTTGCGGAGGAAAAGGACTCCAAGCAAGTCGAGCAGATCCGATAAAACAGTCCCTGAGAACTTTGCCGCTTATCCGGCAGGGTTCTCAGGGTCTTTTTTGCTTATTGCTCAGTCTGTACTTGGAACGGCTTTTCCGGCAGTTTCAATTTGTTTGGCAACCATATTTTCCAATTCCCCCGTAATCGTTGCACAATTTGCAACACGATAATTCCAGAAGTAAGAAACGCCTTCACACTCCTCAACGGACAAATCGCTGTTGACCAAAAGCAGTCGGTCGGAGGTTACTTTCAGCTTTTCGCACAGAGCAGCATATTTTCCATAATCAATGCTTCGGCTGGACGATTTGGCTTCCACCCAGAAGAATTTTCCGTTGATGGAAAACGCAACATCCAGTTCATGCGTGCTCCCTGCGGATGCCGCTTCTGAAAGAATCACATTGGAGCAAAGCGAAACTTCTGCGCCCTGCTCCTCCTGATAGCGATTCAAAATCTGCTGAACCTGATGCTCCACAAAAAGTTCCAGCCACTTCCCGCTCAGGAAATGCCGGACAGTCTCATTTTGCGCAAGCTCATAGACGATATTCTGCGGATAGATCACAATGGATGCAAAAAGTCCCATTTTATCCCACGTCTGAGCGATTTCCGAAAGTGTGGCAAACGAATTCTTGGAAGTACCCTTTGGGATACGAAACGAAAAAGAGCCGTCACTCTGCATATGTGTCCGAATAAACTGCAAGAAATCCACCACTACCGGGTCGCAAAGAGCTTCGCCTGTTTTCCATGCCATCCGCTGAACGGCAATCGGCGGAAGTTTTTTCGGTACGACCTGCTGAACGATTCTATACCCACAGCGTTCCAGATGCTCCAATGCGGTCAAAGGCTTCGGAGGGATTTTTTCTTTAACTTCGGACTTTTCTGCACCGGATGTATTCTCAGTCAGATAGTTAAACTTCCATCCGTATTCCCAAGCAGGCGAACGGGTCAACACACCAACTGCATGAAATCCGCTGTCCGGTTCCTCCATCGGAAATGTGATTTTGTTCTTTTGGATATTGATTTGGAGCGTTTTATTTTTCAGCGCTATCTGATAAGCGTCAAGAAGGAATTCCTTTCCCTTATATGTCAGCTCACTGGAACTATTTGCAGAAAGGCCAGCATTTTTTGCCAAAGAGAGAAGCAGACAGGTCGCTTTGGGCAGCTCAAGGATATGCTCCATCTGCGCAGTGTCCGGAATCACTTCCGCATTTGCGTTATCGGGCTGCGGCAATTCGTCTGCCGGAGTCTCCTTTGCTGGTGCAGAAACTTCGGGTGTCATTTTTGAAGCAGCCTCAGATTTTCCAGACTTGGGCAAAGGTTTCGGCTCCGTATAGACCTCAGCAATAAATAATTCATAGGAATCGATGCACGAAAGTTTTCCTGCCGCTGCAAGTCCCACATAAATCGCAGCCGCCCGTGAGGAATCGCCATAATACTTTTTAGAATCCGCTGCGGCAGCAATATCAGAAAAAGCATTATATCTGCTCAGCGGCTCCGCCTTTTCCGGGAACTGCTTCAACGCACGGCAGTAGAGCCACTCAAAGAACGAATCCATGTACGGCTCTGTCGGATACTCGTTTCCTTCCAGAGAGTAACGTAGCAGCTCTCCACTGGTTCGCAGCCGAGTGTCCTTATGGACTTTGGGTGGCTCACAGGTCAGAAGGTCAGCGAATGGCCCACCATGTTCAAACACTTTGGTGGCTTCAAAAACCGTGCTGATGGGTACATCCTGCGCAACAGAATCCAGATGCAGCAAAAGCCGCAGAGAAGAAACAGCTTCACCCTCCGGCTGAACGGATGCAGAGCTGACTTCCAGAATCGAAACATCAGGGTCTGTTGTATGGACGGCATCATGGACGGCACGGATATTCTGCCGCTTGCTGCCTTTTATCCATGTGAATGTCACCGGCTGTTCTCTGCAATAGGGATAGCCGGATATGGGAAAACAAATGGTTCGTGTTGCCATGAACACCTCCAACTTTTTAGGACAAACAAGTTTATGTAAATCAAGTATAGCACAATCCCGGATGTGCTGCATAGCACTATTTTCTGCTTCCGGGAATCCATCTGTGCAAAAAGTGCCGATACCACAGGCATCGGCACTCAGATTAAAAAGCATTTTTCAAAAATGTGCAGCCTGCATCCACTGGATGCAGAACACAAGGGGTTTGGGCACAGCCCAACAAGCATTTTGAATTTGATTTTTAGAAATCGGATTCAAAAATTGCAAGTTGGTACCAGCTTGCACTGCTTGCCACAACAATGCGTCCTTTTTGTCCGCAATTTGTAATTTTCAGATTGGAGAAAAACGCCATGGCAAAGACGAAGGCTGAAGAAAAAGCTCTCAACCTTGATTAGATTTTGTTTAACTGCCGGGATTATCTGCGCGCTGCGCGCAACTCCGGCTCGTTCTTTGAAAAGCGTGATATCCCCCGCAGTACAGCCCCGAAGTTCTCAAAAAGGTCATGGAACAGGTAGAGAACTTTGAGGAGAACAATTAAGCATTTTCTCGTTTTAACGTGGGATTAGATTGCTGTAGACCTTAATACAAAAAGATAGATAATGAAAATCTGGTGTCTGCTGGTACCAAAAAGCAGTTTGGCATCCTGAAAGACCTGATGAACCGCTCCGACGTGGATATCATCGTCAATGCCTGTGATGCAGGGTAGTGCGGTTAGGTGACTTAAGAGAAAAAAGAGACCTCATCTCGTAAAAAAAGCTAACGCGGTCGTCCGTTTCTGTATTGAAATACAGTGGACGGCCGCGTTAGCTTTTGGTGACCAAATAATGCCATGCCCCACACAGCAGGCAGATCAGCTGTTATCTTGGATTATTTGATGTTGCTATCAAGTTCTTGTGGTTCAAAACGCAATCTAAAACTCAATGGATTTTGCTATTTCTAACACTTGGCTTTCCGACACGGAATTCGATTCAAGTTCAACGGCAACAAAGCATTCTTTCTCGTTGTTATAAGAGAGGATGCCCCAGTTGTTCACAGGCTCAGCGTTTGCACCATCCTGATAAACTACTGTTGTAAGTGCAGTCGTTCCATATTTGTTTGTTTTAACCACATCATACCTGCTGTCTGTATCAAATCTGTAGACCGACCCAAGCCGAAGTGCAGAATATACGACCTGCACGGAATCTTTATCTCCCTCGTATGGTTCATAATTGCTGTAACCAATTGCACCGATAAGTGTGTGATCACTATCATAAATGTCATACGCGGTGTACAGCGGATTCAATCCAGCAAGCATGAGCGGCTCATGTTCGGTGTCTGACTTTTTTGTTTTCTCCTGAAATTCCCATCCTTGTGGGAGTGTAATCGAAATCATACCGCTGGATTGTCCAGATTCTTGTGCGGCGAATTCAATTTCATGGCTTGGAATTTTTTTATCTTTCAAAAAAAGGAAAACTCCAAAAAGTATTACAACGCCAGTGAGCATCATCCAAAACGCTTTTTTATTTTTCATATTCTTACCTTAGAAAAACTTTTTGCTATTTCTTTATAAAAAAGAAACTAGCAATCAATTGATTTTGACAATGCCAACGGACGGATTATTGTAGGATGAATTATCATAGTAATAATGAAGAATCTCTGTATATGTATACGACTTTGTACTTGCAAGATAATTCGAGCCATTCTGACGCAGTCGCCCAGAATTTTTACCAGCCGTATCAGAACTTCCTGCAAAGTAAGACGTAAAAAACAGTTGTCCGCCAGAACTCACAAGTTTTTTTCCATCGACAGCATTGATTGCATTTGTAATTGCCGGTTTAGTTTGATAACTGCTTTTATATGCAACATCGCCATACTTTATATCGCAACCTTCAGCAGAACGATACCCAGCGGCATGTGCCCACCAACCACACATCTTGATGGCCATAACATTAGCCTTGATTGCCTCATCGTAGTATCCCATATTTCCAATTTCATTGTAGGTAACATTTTTCAGATAAGTTGAAAATGCAACATTTTTGACCGTTCCATTCTCATCTTTTACCTTAATGTAACTTGGTTGACTTTGATAAGAGACAAATCCATAGCTTTGCCTCGATACCGTAATACCGGCCGGAACACTTCCGAGGTCACGTGGACATTTACAAATACCTCCGATTTTCCAACCACTCGCTTCTCGAATCATCAGTACAAGACTAAAGTTTGTACCATTCCCGAAGTATTCGCCCGTTTCGGTTTCCATATCTGTAATCGTCTTATAGCAGGCATAATTTGTTCCAGAATCATAGTACTGGTTAAATTCATAATACTTCGGAGCATAGACATTGTTTACTTTTTCAGCATAAAGAAGTTCGGCCTTGTTAATATCTAAAAGCCCTAATCTTTTAGCTTGGTTAAACGCATTCTGCGCAAATTGGCGATAGTATCCATACACTGAACTTGCGAAATAATTTACCCAAGATTCATGGTCTGTTGGAGAGAACGATTCGAAAAAATTTTTCAGAACATCTTTAGGATTCTCGGAAGCTGTTGCAGCAAAGGCAGTATTTCCAAAATTTAGTGCTACACTTGCCGTCATAATACTTGCTGCACTCAACTTCATAAAATCCCGGCGGCCAATCTCGTTATTCATAAAGTGTCCTCCATTACTTTTTTGCGTCTGCACATCCGTATCGAATTCGATAACATTCGCCGTCTCTTTCTCTTAATATTTTTCTTCACGGAAATAATTTGCTACTGCACTGGAACCACCCTTTCTATTTTATAAAATTAGAAAGCATTACTTTCAGATGTCCATGCATCTAAAATTTTCGATGACATTTCAGCATATTCTTCGCTTGTGGATGCAGACTTCAAATACTCATGAAGTGCCGTCTTTTCTTCATCTGACCCAACATAGGGAAGTTCTGCTCCAATTCCAGTTATGACAAGCGCTTCAAAATCCGTATCAGCCATCAGTTTGTTATGATTCAGTATACAAAGCGTATCTTCTGGAAATTCAACAAGCCGCTTAGACAATACCGAAAAACAATCTTCGGTATATCCGCCATCTGAAATTTTAAGTTCTTCTAATATTTGACTCGTTTCCATATCCTCAAGTTCTGATAAAAAATCTTGTGGATTTGATACCGATATGGAAACAGAGGATTCGGTGGAGGATGACGGTAGCGAATTTGTTGCGCAGGCGGATAAACTGGCCAGCATGATTGTGAGAATCACTATTTGAAATCGTTTCATCAGACATAACCTCCATTTTGTGTACTCCAACAGGAGCTTTTGCTTAGTCAACGTAGTTCACATTGTGTTTGTGACA
>ERZ772884.1899-NODE-1899-length-12972-cov-3.405667_pt1 | contig 12972 bp, 10 predicted proteins | sample MGYA00580574_ERZ772884 | MGnify/ENA primary metagenome ERZ772884 (study PRJEB29015, sample SAMEA2737690) | human gut metagenome | biome: human gut; feature: human-associated habitat; material: faeces | place: China | collected 2012 ... | reverse complement strand
TGAAGCTCTTTTCGCACCATTCGCCGTTCTGGCAGGTTGCAACCATCTCGACTTTGTACTCCCTGTACGATTCGTTCTGTGTCAGCGGAGTGGTCAGCGAGATTACCTGGTCGGACCACTCCGTACCGGTAATTTCGGCACCTTCGTTCTCGAGCCTGTTGTCCTCGAACCGGAAGGAGAGACCGGTATGGTTGCCTGCGAGTACGTCGTAACCGTTGAGGTAGTTTTCGCAGAATTCCTTCATTTCGGCTTCGAGCTTCCATGCACCGGCTACTTCCCGGCCTTTAACCTGTACCGTCTGGTCTGCACCGGCGATGAGGTAGTCGGGGTTCAGTGCGGGCATGTGGCTCAGGTCATGTTCGATATTGTAGTCGAGCGTGATGACGATATTCGGGTCCTGTTTCCTGTTCTTCGCAGGATACGTGAGGGTGAAAGTCTTCTCGCCGAATTTCGCCTTGTTGGTAATGAGGATGTTTGCCAGCTCGGTGGAAGTATTGACATCCGCCGGATTCTTCGAGTCGATGGTTACGCCGTCGGGCATTTGCGTCGTAGGACCGTTTACCGGGTCTATGTATTTTACCTCGGCATCGTTGTACCTCGTGGAGAATTCTTCCATCGTCAGTCCGAGTACATCGAGTATTTCGGCGTTGAAGGTAGCCCAGTCGTAGTGTTCGGTATAGCCCGTGTTCGGGTCGATGTCCGCATACTCGATGGCCTCTCCGTGGTTGATGTTCCAGGTCTTCTCGAAGTCCTCCTTGTCTTCCGGAGCGACGTCGTCTTTGGTTATTTCGAGTTTGATGTAGGCGTTGGCGATTGCCTTGTCATTCACGAACGCGTATACTTCGAATATGGGGGTACGGCCTACCGCTGCGGTACCCTGTGCGAGCCACTCCTTGTCCACAGTCACGATGCCGGTCTTCTCGTCGAGCGTTACGAACTTTTGCTGGTCGGTATTGCCGTCCTCGGGCGATATGTACGAGGCGGGTTTACGGAACTCGTAGATGGGTTCGAAACGTACGGTCGCATCGGTGAGTACCTTCTCAATCTCCTTGGCATACGTTTCCACGACGGTGTGGAGGTCGATTGACGCATCGTATTTCAAATAGGCATCGGCAGCTTCGTCGAAGGCGGGAGTAGTCCAGCCGAGCGTTACGATGTCGGATTCGTCATAGTCCACCTTCTGCTGCTCGTCGTATTTCAGCTTCGTTTTGTTGATGATGACGAAATCTTTCAGTTCGGTCACCTTCACCGCTGCATAGTCGGAGACGATTTCCGTATTGTTCTCCGTATTGAGGGCCTGCAGGGCTACGATGGCTTCCTGATTCTCCTTCAGGCTTTTCAGCGCGTCGTTGGCCTTGACGGTGAAGTTCATGCCGCCCAGTTCGCCCGCTTCGCTGGAGACGATGGTGAGCAGGTCGGCGTTGTCGCCTGCAACGCGGGTTTCAACCGTGCGGTCGATGAACGACCACTCGATATCGGAAACCTTTGCGTTCTGCGGATTCAGACGGTAGGTGACCTGTGCGTCGTTGGCAGCGATGAATTCACCTGCCCGGGTGATGGTGTAGAAGTCAATCACGCCCATACCCAGTTTCGTGTCGATAACCTGCGGCACGAAAGCAATCGACTGCAGATGGGTATAGAGCGGGATGCGTACGGGTTCCTCTTCCGTAGCGCCATCCACGTTGTAAAGCGTCAGGTAACCGTTTTCGCTGTCCCATACTGCGGTTACGGTACCGAGCGGCAGCCACGTTTCGGTGAGGATGCGTTTCGTTTCGTTGCCGGTAACGCCGTCACGGGTCACCTCTACCCAAAAGCCGTTCTCCTCGCCTTCGGTGCCCGGATAATAGTAGATGGTATCGCCCTTATCACCTTTATCTCCGGTATCGCCCTTATCACCTTTATCTCCGGTATCGCCTTTATCACCTTTGTCACCTTGGTCGCCCTTGTCACCTTGGTCGCCCTTGTCACCCTTGTCACCCTTGGATGCGTAACCGGTGTCCACACCGTCTATGAACCAGTTGCCGTTGTCGCCGATGGTCACTACCGAACCGGGCTTGCCGTCCTGACCGTCGGCTCCGTTCGAGCCGTTGGTGCCGTTGGCACCATCCTTGCCGTTCGTAAGTTCGAAGGTTTTGCCGTTGCTCAGCGTTACCTTCACGCCGTTTGCGGTGGGGGTTACGTCGGTGATGACGGCACCGGCGCCGATTTGCGCTTTCAGTTCGCTGACCGATTTCTCGACAGCGGTGATACGGTCGTCCAGACTGGCGATGTCGCTGTCGTAATTCTTACAGGACACGAACATCCCTGCCGAACCGGACACCAATGCCCCGCACAGAAATAAGCTTAGAAATTTTTTGTTCATGACACAAAAGTTTAAAATTTATAAATTTAAAAAAAGAAAATGTGGCCTTATCAGCGGTTGGCTCAATTATCCCCGTGTGTTTTCCGTTACTTTATAGGTAACGGCACATGCCCTGCATCCTTCCGGAGGGCCGTTTCGGGTATGTGGCCGCGGTACGGTCGCATACGGCATGGAGACAGCCTGTCCGGAGAGACGCATCTCTCCGGACAGACCGTCGCATTCGAGAAAAGTCGCGGATTTGTTCGTGTCCGGTTTGCGGCTGCCGGACAAAGGCGGCTTCGGCAACCGGGCCGGACGTTTATCGGCCGGAGCTCTTCCGGGCCCGTTTTTTCACATAGGATATCACCTCCCGGTTGGCTTCGTCAATACGGTCGTCCCGGAACGGTTTGAGGTAGGTTTCGGTGACCGCTATGGAGGAGTGTCCCATCGCCTCGGAGATGATGCCGGGATGTATTTCGCAGTAGTAGGCCATGGTGGCCCATGTGTGCCGTATCGTGTAGGTGCTGATGGGCGTCGTGCCGCCGAACCGTTCCCCGAGCGCGGCGAGCTGCCGGTTGAAACTCCGCAGCGCACGCTGGTATTCGCGGTAGGCCTCCTCGCTCCCTTCCGGACTGGTGAGGAACGGCAGCAGATAAGGCGATTCCTCCCTTTTATCCGACAGGGTGTCGATGAGCTTCAGGGCCTCCGGTGTCAGTATCACGGTGAGCCGTCTGCCCGTCTTGCGTCGCCTGTACCTTAATATATTGCCTTGGATGTCGCTTTTGCGCAGGTAGACGAGGTCTACGAACGGGATGCCGCGCAGGACGAACATCAACTGGAGAATGGCCAGCGTACGCTCCATGCCTGCGGAGAGTTCCTCGCCCTTGTCGTTCATCAGCCCTCCCATGTCGGAGGCCTCCAGCGACCTTTTCCGTTCGGCGGAGACACCCGTGTGTACATGCCGGAAGAGCCGCGGGACATAGCTGGCGCAGCCTTCGTCCACGGCCCGGTTGTAGGTGGCCCGCAGCACCTTCATGTAGGTGGAGACGGTGTTCCAACTGCATTTGCGTTTGCGGAGATATATCTCGAAATCCTTCAGGAGCGCCGGGGTGAGTTTCTTGAACGGGATGTCCCGGCAGCGGGAGAACAGGGCGAACGAATTGTACGCGCTTTGGTATACGTGGGCCGTACCCCACTGTCCGTTCTCTTTAAGTTCCTGTATGATAGATGATAGCGTTTGCAATAACGATTTCTGTTCCATAATACCGCATTTTTTTTGAATACATTGATTTATCGCCACATAATAAAAAAACAACTATTATTTTGCGCGGTTGCAAAAAACAGCTATATTTGCGTTGTGTTATGTGCCGTTACCTATAAAGTAACGGCACATGCCGTTTTCGGGCGTTCCGGATGCGTTCCGGAGGCCTGCATGTGTTGCATGTCGGAATAGTCGATGGTATTTGCGGTACGGAAGATGTTCTGTTCGGTGCCTTTCCGCATCTCCTCGCCCTCCGGTATCCGCTCCGGAACGGATGGGACGGATGCCGTATCGCCCGAATTCGGGTATTTTTGCGCATCGTTTAATCAAGTTTAAAAAAAATTACTATTTTTGTCTATTGTGACTTATGCGATATGTCATCAACTAAAGTAAACTATAATAATCTAAATCTCTGACTATGAGTAAAAAAATCTTGCTCGGAGCAATTTGTACGGTACTTTTCTGCGGTACTTCTGCAACTGTGTTCGCTCAGGACAATGCTCCCTCGGGCGCTGCGTCTTCACTGCTTAACAGCGCCGACCCCCGCGCGGCCGGTATGGGTATGGCAACTACCGCGGTGAACGACAATCCTTTCGGAATATTCGGCAATGCCGCATCCAACCTCCTCAGCGAAAAACGGATGGGCTTCGGCTATTCCTACAACCCCGTGATGCCCGATTACAATAAGGGCGTCGCTACCCATGCGGTAGGCGGTTATTTCAACCTCGACGAAAACAACGGTTTCTCGCTCGGCTTCCGTTATTTCAACGGCCCCAAGAGCATTATCGCAGGTGAAGATGCCGTTGCGGGCGATACTTTCCGTCCCAACGATATGGCTGTCAGCATCGGTTATACGCGCAGGATTGTGGATAACTTCACCATGTCGCTGACTGCCAGGTATATCCGTTCGGATTATACGAAATTCGGCAGCGACTATTACAAGGCCGGCAATGCGTTTACCTTCGACCTGGGATTTTACTATGAAAATACCATTGAATCTTTCTACGGTTCGACCTGGGCGGTGGGCCTCAACGTCAGCAACGTAGGTACCAAACTCGATATCTCGGTGCCTTCCAATCCGATAGCGATGCCTGCCTACGCTAAGCTGGGCGGTTCTATCGACATGCCTTTCTCCGAAAACCACAAGCTGCTCGCAGCTCTCGACCTCGGCTATACTTTCATGCCTTCGACCGATGCGTCGTTTACCGCCGGTCTGGGTCTGGAGTACAACTTCCTGAAGCACGGTTTCCTCCGTGCCGGTTATCACTACGGTGACGAGAAATCCATCGGCGGCAGCTACGCTACCGTGGGGCTCGGTGCGGCAGTAGGTCCGGTGAGGGTCGATGCTTCATACTGGATTGCAGGTAAGGAGAGCCCGGTGAAGAATACCTGGGCAGTGGGCCTCAGCCTCTTCTTCTAATCGGACATAGCGGCCGCTTCGGCGGTGACGAACAGGCGGGTACCCGGTGAGGGTGCCCGTTTTTTTGTCGTCGTCCCGAACCGACGGAAGCGGAACGGGTTTCGGAGCCGTGTCGGTTTCTGTTTCCGACCTTTTGTGTTTGCGCCTTGGTTTTGCCTTTCCGAAAGGGGCTTTGTGCTGTCTTCGCTCGTCTCATTCCGGTCGGAGGTGCGGCTTGTGTCCGCACGGGCAGAGAGAGGGGAAGGCGGCCGGAAGAAAAGGACAGAGGCGGAAAGAGGGGCTTCTGCAGTCGTCTCGGCTATGCAGAAGGATGGATGGGACTGGAACGCTTCTGCTGCGATTTGTCATTGACGGCAAAAAAAGCTATTTTTGTCACGCACTGCGGATATGGCGTAATTGGTAGCCGCGCCAGACTTAGGATCTGGTGCCGAAAGGCGTGGGGGTTCGAGTCCCTTTATCCGCACAAGTCGGTTATGGCAGCGGAAGATAAATCGCAAGTCGTTGCGTTGTTATCGGTATCGGATGCGACCGGTTGGGCTGGAAGATTTTTTCGCACCGGTTTTCGATGTCTCGTCCGGGTGGGGTTAGACTTAAAGAGGCCGTACCGTTCTGAACAGATATGTTCAGAACGGTACGGCCTCTTTAAGTTATTCGGAAAGTGGGGAAGATTGCGCGGTGGTGTCGGCGAAGCCGGTTCGGAAGATGGAAAAGCGGTCATTGTCTGCGCCGCAAAACAGATGCAGGGAGACGGATTTCCGTCTCCCTGCATCTGTTTGATAGTTGGTGTCGGCGTTAGTCTCTTCGCGCGAACCCGATGTAGTAGAGGAGGGTGGCGATGGCGCTCAGGGCTGCGACGAGGTAGGTGCGTGCGGCCCATCGGAGGGCGGTTCCGGCCTGTTGGAGCGCTTCGCCGTGGAGCGTGCCGCTCGCTTCCAGCCACTGCATGGCCCGGTTGGAGGCATTGTACTCCACCGGCAGCGTAATGACCGAGAAGATTGCCGAGAGGGCTATCAGGGCGATGCCTGCCCAAAAGATGGCCGGCATGGTGTTGATGAGGATGATGCCGACAATGATGAGCAGGAAAGACCACTGCGATGCGAAGCTGATGACCGGCACGAGCGCCGAGCGCACACGCAGGGGGGCGTACCCGTAGGCATCCTGTATGGCGTGTCCCGTTTCGTGGGCGGCCACGGCCGCAGCCGCGATGCTGTTGGAGGCGTAGACGCTTTCGCTCAGGTTGATTGTCTTGTTCGTGGGATTGTAGTTGTCGGTAAGGTGTCCCCGCGTGGAGGTCACGGTGACGTCGTGGATGCCGTTGTCGCGCAGCATCTTTTCCGCCACCTCACGGCCCGTCAGCCCTCCTGTCATCGGTACCTTGGAGTATTTGGAGAATACGGACTGCAACCGTCCCTGTACGATAAGGCCGACAATCCCGATGATTATCAGCAGCCACCACTCTATTGTCATCGTTAATTCCTGTTTATTGGTTTCTGTATCAATAACGGCGCTTCGGGGAGGCTATTGCGTTGCCTCCCCGATAAATCGTTTGCCGTGCCGTTTCTTTCGGCGGAGGCTTACATCTCTTTCTTGTTGTAGTAGGAGTTGGCCTGCGATACGGGTGTCACCACGATTTCGTCGATATTGACGTGGGGCGGCTGCGTGACCGCCCAGAGGATGGTGCGGGCGATGTCCTCCCCCCGCAGCGGGCGGATGCCTTCGTATACCTTGTCGGCCTTCTCCTTGTCGCCGTGGAAGCGTATCAGCGAGAATTCCGTCTCCACTTTGCCCGGACGTATCTCCGTGACCTTGACGCCCGTGCCGAGCAGGTCGATGCGCATGCCGCGGCTGAGGGCGTGTACGGCGTGTTTCGTCGCGCAGTAGACGTTGCCCGCCTCGTACGCCTCGGTGCCGGCTATCGAACCCAGGTTGACGATATGTCCGCCGCCCTGCTGTGCCATCCGCTCCGAAACGATGCGGGCCATGTAGATGAACCCTTTGATGTTGATGTCGATTACCTCGTCCCAGTTCCGGATATCGCCCTCCTGGAACTTTACCAGATCGGTGGCGCGGCCGGCGTTATTGACGAGAATGTCGATGCGGCGGTACTCCTCGGGCATGGAATCCAGGGCGGCCAGGCCCCGCTGGTAGTCCCTGACATCGAAACTCATGACGTGTACCTTCGTGCCGTAGGCCTCTTTCAGCTCCTTTTTGAGCGCTTTCAGCCGGTCGGCTCGACGGCCCGCTATGATGAGGTCGTAATCGCCTGTCTGTGCGAACAGCTTTGCCGTCGCTTCTCCTATACCGGAGGTCGCTCCGGTTATCATCGCAACTTTTTTCATGACGGAATTGGAGTTTTCATATTTCCGGTAAAACTACGAATAAAGCGGCGGATATGCAATTTTGCCGTCCGATTTCGCTCAACCCCCGTTTTTTGGTTTAATTTTGCGGACGGAGGCGGGAGCATCGGGCATGTCCCGTGCGGATTATGTCCGGCGCCGCCCTCTTCAGAGTTATCGGACCGTACTGTCATGTCGCATATCAATACAGAGCTGTTTATCTCCCGTCGCATCTCCTCCCGGAAGGGGGGGCGGGAGAATATCATGGTGCGCATCGCCACGCTTACCGTGGCGGTAGGCATGGCCGTCATGATACTTGCACTGGCGGTCGTGACGGGATTCAAGCGGGAGGTGACGGCCAAGCTGGTCGGGTTCGGTTCCCATGTCCGGATAGTGAGCCTCCACTCGAACGCCTCGCTCGAAACCGACCCCGTGACGGTGGATACTGCGCTCATGGAATCCGTCGCCCGTCTGCCGCGCTTCGCCTCCGTGGCCCCCTATGCCGTGAAGGGGGGGATGATAAAGACGCCGGAAGCGATACAGGGCGTGGCGCTGAAAGGTATCGGTCCCGATTACGATACCGCTTTCCTGCAGGAACATCTTGTCGTCGGTTCGCTTCCTGCCGTGGGAGGGGAGGTACGGAGTAAGGAGCTGCTGGTCTCCGCCAATATTGCCCGGATGCTGGGGCTCGCCGTGGACGACCGGGTAGAGATGCTCTTCATCAGTTCCTCGCGGCCCGTCAGGCGCGACCGCTTCAAGGTGTGCGGCATCTACTCCACCGGTATGGAAGAGCTCGATAACGCCATGACCTTTACTGATATCCGGAACGTGCAGCGGCTCAACGGCTGGAACGGGGAACAGGTGACCGGTTACGAGGTCATGACCACCGATTTCAGCCGGCTTGACGAGTTCGCCGAGGCGGTCTACGGGGCCGTGTTCGATAACGCCGACCGCACTTCCGACGTGTTGAAGGTGGAGGATATCGTGAGTCTCAATCCCAATACTTTCGACTGGCTTCGCGCCCACAACGTCAATGCCGCGGTCATCATCGTCATCATGCTGCTCGTGGCCTTTCTGAACATGGTATCGGCGATGCTGATAATCCTCCTCGAAAAGACCTCCATGATAGGCGTGCTGAAAGCGCTGGGCATGCGGAACCGGGCTGTGCAGAAGGTCTTCATGCTGCGCTCGCTGGCCATCGTGTTCCGCGGGATGCTGTGGGGAAATGTCGTCGGGATAGGGCTGGCGCTGCTGCAGAAATATACCGGGCTGATACGGCTCGACAGTACGGGGTACATGCTTTCCCGTGTCCCGGTACATTTCGGATGGGAGTGGTGGTTTGCCCTGAATGTCGGGGTGCCCCTCGTGATGCTTGTCCTGATGGTCATTCCGGCACGGGCCGTTTCGGCGGTCAGACCGGAGCGGACCATGCGTTATCAGTGATGTGATGGAAGAGAACAGCAAAAAAACGCGGGTGCGCGAGATGTTCGACAGCATCGCCCCCAGATACGACCTGCTGAACCACCTGCTTTCGTTCGGGGTGGACAGACTGTGGCGGCGGCGTATGGTCGGCGTCGTGGCGGCCGGTACGCCGGCTGCCATACTCGATGTAGCCGCAGGGACGGGCGATGTAGCCGTCGCCCTGGCCCGCCGTCTTCCAGCGGCCCGGATAACCGGTATCGACCTTTCCGGCGAGATGCTCGCCGTGGGGCGCGGCAAGGTGGCCCGCAGGGGACTTTGCGACCGTATCGAACTGGTGCAGGGCGATGCCGAGCAACTGCCCTTTCCCGACGGGACGTTCGATGCGGTGACCATCGGATTCGGAATTCGCAATTTCGGCAGCATCGAGGCCGGTCTCGCCGAAGCCTTCCGGGTGCTTCGCCCCGGCGGCCGGCTCTGTATCCTCGAATTTTCGACGCCCCGCGGACGTTGTTTCGGCCCGCTGTACCGGTTCTATTTCCACCGTATCCTGCCGTTGGTGGGGCGCCTGATATCGAAGGACGATTCGGCTTATACCTATCTTCCCGAATCGGTGGACCATTTTCCGGATAATTTACTATTTTTGCGATTGATGGGGCAGGCAGGGTTCGCAGCGTGCCGCTCCCGCCGCCAGATGCGCGGAATCGCCTATATTTACGAGGGCAGAAAGGAATGAGAGGAAAGATTTGCATATTCGTCGCGGCGCTCGCCGCACTCCTGGCATTGCAGGGGTGCATGAGGAGGGATGCCGTCATCTTCCAAGGTATCTCCGACGTGGAGGTTTCGATGGAGGCGTCGCCCCGTGTGGGCGTCGTGCTGCTCGTCGAGAACACCTCCGGCAGGAACATCACGGTGCGCGACGCGTCGTTCGTCCTCACCTCCCGGGACGGAGGCCGTATCGCCAAGGCTCGGGTGGAGGGAGAGCTTTATCTGCCGAAACGATGCCGTACGGAGCTGTATGTGCCCTTGCAGTGTTCGCTCGACAATCCCTTGAAGGCACTCGCCGTTTTGGGAGACATCGAGGGAAATGCGCCGCTGCTCTTCGTAACGGGAGGCGTGACGGTGAAGGCAGGATGCCTGAAGAAAACGTTCGGAGTGGAGAAGATGCCTCTGTCGGAGTTTCTGAGGTATTTCGGGGAAAGCGTATCGTCCTTTCGCGGCGCTTGAATTGTGTGTTATGAGGATGAAATTGTTGGCATACGGTACGGTCGCACTTCTGGCGCTGCTCCTCTCTTTCCCGGCCGCAGGGCAGGGGATAGGGACGTTCAAGGCCCGGCTGGCCCGGCCCGGCGAATCGACGGATGCCGTGGTGACGGTTCGCGAGTACGGTTCCGCAGTCGAGGCCGTGCGGCGCTACGACAACAGCGACCGGCCGACCGAGATTCCCGGTTACCGTATCCGGATATTTTTCGATAACGGACAGAATGCCCGCAGCGAGGCATTGGCTACGCAGGAGCGTTTCCGCAGCGAGTTTCCCGGTATACCGACCTTTCTCGTTTACGAAAATCCTTCCTATATCGTGACCGTGGGTAACTGCATCACGATTGACGAAGCGCTGATGCTGTGGGACAGGGTGCGGAAGAGTTTCAGTACCGCGTTTCTCTGGCGGGGAAGCATCCCCGTCGAGGAGTTGCTGCGGGAAGAACCGGTTCCGGTACCGGAATCCGGCCTGCAGGCCGATACCGTTGCGGCAGTGACACGGGTTTTACCGTATTAATTCATTATAATAACCTACTAAAATTTAAAGACCATGAAAAAGTTAACGCTCGTTTGCATCGTGGCTATGGCCGCTTTCGTGATGACCGCATGCGGTAACAGGAACGCCAAGAAGGCTGCGGAAGTACAGGTTGTCGAGACCGAGACGGTGGCTGCCGAGGCAACTGCATGCTGCGCCGCCTGCCCCTGCGAGGAGTGCAAATGCGGGGAATGCAAATGCGCCGAGGGGGTGTGCACTTGCGAGAAGTGTGTTTGCGAAGGGTGCAGTTGCGCCAAAGCTGCGAAGTGTGAGAACTGCGCATCGTGTGAGGATTGCAAATGCCCGGCAGAGAAGTGCGAGGAGTGCAAATGCGAAGATTGCAAATGTGCTGACTGCTGTGCCGAGACCGTAGTTGTCGAAGAGGCCGATACGGCGGTAGCCGAGTAGTCGCATTGCATCCGGGAGGCTGCAGCGCTTTCGGGTGAAGGAAGAAGAACGGCAGTGGGCGGTAAGCCTCGCTGCCGTTTTGTGTAAATGCGGTTTATTTGAGTATCTTTGCGGTTCGTAAAAGATAAAAGATGACCGAAAACGAAGATGTCGGCTCGCTCGGGCTTTCTCCGGAGATGCTCGCCGCAGTCGAAGCGAAAGGGTTCGAGCGCCCTACGCCAATTCAAAAGCTCACCATTCCCATATTACTTGACGGCCGGAACGACATTATCGCTCAATCCCAGACGGGGACGGGCAAGACCGCCGCATACGGTTTGCCCATCCTACAGGAGCTCGTGCGCGGTGCGGGCAGCGTGCAGGCCATCGTCCTCGTGCCGACGCGCGAACTCGCCCTGCAGGTGACCGAGGAGCTGGCCTCCTACAATCGGGAGAAGCGGCTTTCCATCGCGGCCATATACGGCGGAGCCTCCATGAGCGAACAGCTCAGGCGGCTGGCGAAGGGGGCCGATATTGTGGTGGGGACGCCGGGGCGCGTGCTCGACCACATCCGGCGCGGGACGCTCGACCTTTCCGGCATCCGCTACCTCGTGCTGGACGAGGCTGACGAAATGCTGAACATGGGATTCATCGAGGATGTCGAGGAAATTATGTCGCATACGCCCGGAGAGCGGCGCGTCCTGCTCTTTTCGGCGACCATGCCGCAGCGTATCGTGAACCTTTCGCGGACCTACATGCGCGACGTGGAGATGCTGCGCGTGGAATCGGCCCGGCTGACGGCCGACCTGACCGACCAGATTTATTTCGAGGTGCGCGAAGCGGACAAGTTCGACGCCCTGACGCGTATCATCGACATCACTCCCGAATTTTATGGCATCGTCTTCAGCCGCACGAAGGTGGGGACGGACGAGCTGGTGAACCGGCTTCTCGAACGGGGATACGCGGCCGAGGGCCTGCACGGCGACGTGTCGCAGGCACAGCGTGAAAAGGTACTGCGTAAATTCCGTAACAGGCAGGTAAATATCCTCGTGGCTACGGACGTGGCGGCGCGGGGTATCGACATCAACAACCTGTCGCACGTCATCAACTATTCGCTGCCGCAGGATTCGGAAAGCTATGTGCACCGCATCGGGCGTACAGGCCGGGCCGGGAATCAGGGAACGGCCATTACGTTCATCTCCTCTTCGGAGATGCGGCAGTTCGGCTTCCTGCGCCGCGATATTAAGGCCGACATCCGCAGGCAGGATTTGCCTACGCCGCAGGATATTGTGGCCGTCAAGAGGCAGCGCATCAAGGAGGAACTGCGGGAAATCGTCGAGGGGGACAACTATGCGGATTACGGCGATATGGCCGAGGATCTGTTGGCTGCCTATACGCCGGAAGTGGCGTTGGCTGCCCTGCTGCGCCTCGCTTTCCGGAGCGAGCTCGACGAGTCGAACTATCCCGAAATACGCTCCTTCTCGGTAGACAGGCGGGGAACGGCGCGGCTCTTCCTCGCCGTCGGCCGGAAAGACGGTTACGACGTACGGAAACTCGTGGCCCTGCTCAAACGCGAGTGCGGCCTGCGGGACAAACATATCAACGATGTGAAGCTCGGCGACAGCTATTCTTTCGTCAGCGTTCCCTTCGAGGATGCCGAGCAGGTGGTGCGTCGGCTGAACAAACTGCGCCGCGGTACGCGTCCTCTGGCGGAGATAGCCCAATCGGTCGGCGGGTCCGACGGACCGCGCGGCCGGGAAAAGGAGCATGTCGGGGAGGAGGTTGCAGCCAGGGAGGAACCTATCCGCGGGAAGCGGGAGACGGGCCGGTCGGTCGGGTGGGAGCGTCGTTCCTGCGATGGGGCGGAGCATGTTGCTGCGGAGCGCGGGAAGCGTCCGAAGAAAGAAAAGGGGCGGCCGGACAGCGGTCGCGGAGAACGACCGGCCGGAAAGGGAAAACCGTTCCCCTCTTCCGGACGGGATGCCGGACGGGTGGATGCGGCATTCTCTTTTGAAT